>OCOJ01050224.1_pt1 | contig 14753 bp, 13 predicted proteins | sample 1539251 | NCBI WGS metagenome assembly OCOJ01 (sample SAMN01911457, study PRJEB22624) | soil metagenome | biome: Soil | place: Malaysia | collected 2012-04-30 | depth RA_metagenome m | reverse complement strand
CGCAGGTTCCGTACTGGCACTACGTGCGAGACATCCTGATACCGCGGATTCACGCAGCGCAGGCTAAACCGCGGTCCTGAGGCTCATCACCGCGATTGCCGCTTTCTATACGGCCATGCGCGTTTGGGCGCGCCGCGGTTACATGGTCTGGCCGCCCGCGAGAACCAGGGTCTGGCCAGTCACCCAGCCAGAGTCTTCGGAAGCGAAGAAGACGGCTGCTTTGGCGATGTCCTCCGGCTGCGCGATACGTCCGAGCGGCGTCTGGCTTTCCACCACCTTGCGGAACTCGCTTTCGGCTATGCCTGCGGAAAACAGGCCTTCCGTCTCCACCATTCCGGGATTCAGGGAATTGACGCGGATCTTTTTGGGCCCCAACTCCTTTGAGAGCGAAACGGTGATGGCATCCACGGCAGCCTTGGTGCTGCTGTACACCGAAAAGTCGGCCACTGGCATGGGGCTCACGATGGAGCTGAGGTTGATAATCGAGCCGCCGCCGTTGTTCATCAGTTTGACCGCTTCCTGGGTGCTCAGGAGCAGGCCGAGCACGTTGAGGTTGAAATGTTTGTGGAAGTGCTCCGGCGTGATGTCCGCCAGAGGCGCGCCCTCGTAAATTCCGGCATTGTTCACGAGGATGTCCACTTTCCCGTACGCCCGCTTGGTTTCCGCGAACAGGCGCTTCACTTCTTCTGGCTTGGAGAGGTCGCCCTGCACGGCGACCGCCTTCCCGCCACTCTGCGTGATTTGCCTCACCACAGTATCCGCTCCCGCTTTGCTGCTGGAGTAATTCACCACCACCGCGGCTCCCTCTGCGGCCAAATGCTCGGCGATGGCAGCACCGATCCCTTTCGAGGCTCCCGTCACAACCGCCACCTTCCCTGTGAGCTTGCCCATGGTTTCCGCTTTCCTTTCCACATTCATGGAACAGCCTGCGCCCCCGGAAACACCCGTGCGCCGCTTCGCAGCGTAGGGTTTTCTGATTGCGGGCCCGCGCCGGCTTGCTTTCCAGTCTGTTTCCTCGTGCTGGCGCTTACAGCATGCTGAAAATCTATCATTCCGAACCCCGACGCAATTAGTCTGGGTGAGGAACCTGCTTGTTGACAGCGAAAAGCAAGTACTTCGCCCGCCGCGGGGCACCCGTAATGACACCGTGATGCCTTTTTCAGCATTCCGGCAAGCGTTTGATGCCCCGAGCCGTGGACCGGATACGAGGCTCAGCTCACCCGCTGCGAATTTTTCGCATCCGGCGACAATTCCACCCGTTGATTCTGCGGCTGGCAGCTCTGCGGCTGAAGCAGGCTCAGGGAGACTCCGTAGGCGACATGACTCACGAAGAGGTTGCCGAGCGCCTGTGCGTTTACCGCGAATCAGCCACCGCTGCGCTTGGCGAGTTGCGTATGGCCCGCATCATCGCCATTGACTGCAAGCAAAACTGCATTCCCGGCTCCGTTCGCCTCCAGCGTGCCGCCCGCGAGTATCCTGCTCAGCGTGTAAGTTGAGGTTCCTTTCCGTTCCAGGTAAAGTGAAGACAGCTATGGAAAGTCTCTGGCTGCTCGTGCTGATTCTGGCCTATGTGATTGTAATGAGGTGGGTGCTTCCGCGTTTGGGAGTGCCGACCTGAATCTCCAATTCGTGCGACGCCGGGGCGCGCCGCAAACCCACAACGGAAGGGCAGGATTCGACCCACATGGCCGGCTGACGCTCTGGCTATTGCACGGGCCTAAGCAGGCAGAAGAATTCCACGCTTCGCTAGTACCAATCCTGCCAGGCTGTGTTGCAGAAGTAAGCTCTCCAGCGAATGCTCCGGTCACTCCCCGTAGGAATCGACCAGAACGTCTTCGAGGTAGCGCGCGGCATCCGCCGAGCGCTCGACCTCGAATGGAGATTTGGGCAGGGCGGCCACCAGGCGGCGGGTGTATTCCTCGCGAGGCGATTCGAAAATCTCACGTGGCGTGGCGCACTCCACAATGCGCGCATTTTGCAGGATGGCAACACGATGGCAGAGCGCGGCGACCGACAGCAGGTCGTGGGAGATGTAGAGAATGGCCGTGCCCAGCTCGCGGTTCAGCTCCGCGAACAGGCGCAGGATTTCGGACGCCGTGATCGTATCCAGCGCGCTGGTGGGCTCGTCTGCAATCAGCAGCGCCGGCCGGTGCAGGATGGCCATGGCGATCAAAACGCGCTGGCCCTGGCCGACGCTCAGTTGCGACGGCTTGCGGCGAAGGAAATCGCCGTCGCCGGGCAGGCTGACGCTGCCCAGTGCCGTGCGCACCGCGGCCAGGCAATCGTCCCGGCTCCCCCGCGCGTGCGCCCGCCAGGCTTCCTGCAATTGGGTCCCGATGCGCAGCGCGGGATTGAGCGCGGTGAGCGGGCTTTGCAGCACGATGGTCATCCGGCTGCCGCGGATGGAGCGAAGCTGGTTTTCCGTCTTGCGCAGCAAATCCTCGCCCTGAAAGATCACTTCGCCGCGAGTGGCCGCGCCCTTGTGCGGCAAAAGTCCCATCAGGGCCAGCGCCAGCGTGCTTTTGCCGGAGCCGCTTTCGCCCACCAGGCCGAGGATCTCGCCCGGCTGGAGTTCCAGCGCGATCTCGCGCAGCACACCCGGCTTCTGCGGGTAGTCCACGGAAAAGTTTGCCGAAAGCAGCGCACCATCCAGGTTCACTTCAACGCTCCCATTTCCGGCCCGGGCGCGAGGCGCATGGTCTCGACGTTCCAGAAGGCCTGAGGATTGAGCACCGCCGGCGCGGCGCCCAGCACCGCCGGGGATACCGCGGTGAGCACGTCTTTATTGACCAGATAAATAAAGGGCTGCTGCTCGGCCACAATCTGCTGCACGCGATCGAAACTGGCCTTGCGCTGCCGCTCGCTCAGCGACGAGGCCTGCTCCTGCATCAGCTTGTCAATCTCCGCTTCCCAGGCGGTGGAGGGAGATTTCTGGTTCGGATTCCACTGGTGGTTTTCGCCGGAACTGAGCCACACGGTCATCTGGCTGTTGGGGTCCAGGTCCGTATTGACCAGGCCGAGAATACAGGCGTCATAGTCAAACGTCCTGGTCATGCGCTCGATCAGGGAAGGGAAGTCCAGCGTAACCACGGTCACTTTGATTCCGATCTGCGAGAGGTCCTGCTGGATCATGGCGGCCATCTTCTCCCGCGACGCATTTCCGGAATTGGTGACCAGGGTGAATGCGACCGCATGGCCCGCCCTGTCTTTCAGCACGTTGTTCTCGTAGCGGAAACCCGCCTGGGCGAGCAGGCGCAGCGCGCCCTGCGGATCGTATTTCGGGGCGGGAAGAGCCGAATTGAACCAGAACTGGTTGGAGGGCGACACCGGCCCGTAGGCCGGTTTGGCATAGCCCGAGAACACGATGCGGCACAGATCTTCGCGGTTGATGGCCAGCGAAACCGCGCGGCGGAACTCCGTGGCGCGGAACCACAGCTTCTTGAATTCGGGAAGGGGCGCGGCCGGCGACTGGTTGAACCAGAACTCTTCGGCATCCAGGCCGGTTCCGGCGTTGCGCGTCACCGCGGGATTCTCGCGCTGCAGGTGGTCGAATTGTTCCGCGTCCAGGCGGTTGATCAAGTGCAGCTCGCCGCGGCGGAAGCGCAGCAACTCGTTTTCGCGGTTGCGCTGGATATCCAGGCGGATCGTCTCGATGTAGGGAAGCGCGCGGCCCTGGGCGTCGTGCTTCCAGTAATTCGCATTGCGGCGCAGCAGCAGGTAGGACCCGGCCTTGTAATCCGCCACGTAGTAGGGCCCCAGCACCGCCAGCTCCTTTTTCGGTGAATGCGCGGAGAGAATCGCCACCTGATCGAAGAGGCGTCCCAGCCCCGCCACTGGGGCGGGGAAGGTGATTACGGCGACGTCCGCAGCCGGCGTCTCGACACTGGCGGTACCCTCGCCGGAACGGAAAGCGTCTCCCGTCGGCGAGTGCGTCTGCGGGTCCAGCAGACGGCGCATGGTGAAGGCCACATCCTCGGAGGTGAATGGGGTGCCGTCGGAAAAATAGAGTCCTTTGCGCAGGTGGAAGGAGATCTTCCGTCCGTCTTTCGAGACTTCCCAGGAGGTCGCCAGCCCCGGCTCCAGCGCCTGGGTTTGCCGGTTCAGGCGGATCAGCACCCCCGCGGTCAAATAGCGCACGTTTTCCGAGGCTTCGTCATCCACGAGGACGGGATCAAACGTTTTTGGCTCACCGTGGAGGCAGAAGCGCAGCTCCGCGGCCGATTGCGCGCGCAGCGGCAGCGCCGCCGCCAGAAGAAGGAAGCAAGCCAGAACAGTTTTCACCCGCGCGCTCACGATGCTTCCTCCCGGGCCGGCAGTATGAGCTGCAAAGAGACCACCACCGCGACGAGCAGAACGAGAGGGCTGAGCATCCAGGGATGAGCGCGAACCGCGGAAAAATCTTCCAGGCCCTTCAGAAGATTGCCCCAGGAGGGGAGCGGCTCCATCACTCCGAGCCCCAGCATGCTGAGCGTGGCCTCGGTGAGAATGAACAGGGGGATGGAAATCCACAACTGCGCGAAGAGCACCGGAAGAAGATTGGGCATCACTTGGCGCAGCAAAATCCGGCCGGATCCGGAGCCACTGGCCCGTGCCAGCAGCAAAAAATCCGAATTCCGGTAGCGGCGCGCCGCGGCCCATACCACGCGAAGGGAGGCCGGCCATCCGAGGATTCCCAGCGTCAGGAACGTGGCCACCACCGAGAGCAGCGGAGAAATATCCAGCGGGAGCAAGGCCCGCAGCGCGATCAGAAGAAACAGCAGCGGCAAGGCCAGCGAAACGTCCGCGGCCGCCAGGACCGCCTTTTCCATCCAGCCTCCGGTAAGCCCTGCGAATCCTCCGAACAGGCCGGCGATCAGCGTGGCCACAAGCGCGGCCGCCGGCGCGAGCAGCAGCGAAACGCGCGTTCCATAGAGCAGCCGCGCCAGCAAATCCCGGCCCAGCGTGTCCGTGCCCAGGGGATGCAGGGCAGAGGGAGCCGCGTTGGGCGCCTCGCGGAACTGCCGCGAGTAGGAATAGCGCGTCAGGCCTCCCGCGAACACCCCGGCCGCAAACACCGCGCAAAGCACTGCGGCGGCCAGCACCTGGAGAATCCGCTTGGCGCTCACCAGGCCTCCCCGTGCAGCATTTCTGCCGCGGAGTTGGCGGCCACGGTGATCACCGTGACGAAGAGGGTCAGCGTCATAATTAGCGGCAAATCCCGGTTCAGCGCCGCCAGCCAGGCCAACTGGCCGATGCCGGGAGAATCACAGAGCGCCTCGATGGGAATGGCCGCGCCGAAACCCATGCTGATCGAAACGCCCAGCAGCGCCACCACAGGAGGCGCGGCCAGCGGAATCACATGCCGCAGGAGCAGGCGCATTTCGCCGAGGCCGCGCGCCCGCGCGGCGAGCACGCAGGGCTGGCCATGTGCCTGCGCCAGCAGGTTGCGGAGATACCGGTAGATTTTTGGGAAGATGACCGCGCCTACGGCCACGAACACCGGCGCGCGAAGATACACCGCGAAGATGGCCACCACCGCGCCCGGCAGTGCGATCAGCAAGCCGCTGGCCAGCGTGCCGGTAAGGTCGAGAGCCCGGCCGGGGAAGAGCAGCGCGGCTACCGCCAGAAGAGCCGCCGCCGACCACGCCGTCAGAATCCCCAGAGCCACCGAACGCAGAGTAAGAGGAAAACGCTCCTTCAAGAGGCTTGCAATCGGACGGTGCAGCCATTCGGAATTGCCGAAGTCCCCATGAGCGGAATGGACAAGATAGTTCCCGTAGAAGACGAGCAGGCCGGAGTGCAATTGATGTTCGCTGCGCAGCGCTTCCCGGCTGGCCTGGGAGAGGCGGGGGTCGAGCTCGCTCTCATTCATTCCGTAACCGGGCGAAAAGCGCACGAGTGTGGCGCCGAGCAACGCGCCCACGAGCGAGAGCGCCGCAAGCAGCGTCAGGCGCTGCCCGATTTTCGCTGCCCACCTGCTCATAGCGCCGGCTCGCGGGTCGAGGCCGGGTCGCTGTACTGCAACGCGGCCTTGGCATCCAGCATCCACGCTCTGGACGTGCCTCCGGGGTGCCGGTAATAAAGCTCTTTCGATTCATACATCCGGCGGTCTGCTTCGGAGAGCAGTTCTTCCGCCGTGGCCCCGTCTTCCGGATAGAAAGCCCACCCCAGGCTGGCGGTTACCACCTTCTGGCCGCAAATGCTGATCCCCACCTCTTCCACCGCCGTTTGCAGGCGGCGCTGAAGCTCTTTCACCGTGCGGACGTTGATATCCGGGAGCACAAAGACAAACTCGTCGCCTCCCAGGCGTCCCACCTGGTCATATTCGCGGCAGACGGCTTTCAGCTTTCCCGCAAGGTCCTGCAGCAGCTTGTTGCCTACCAGGTGTCCGAAATTGTCGTTCACGCGCTTGAAGCCGTTCAGGTCGCACATCAGGATGGTCAGAGGATGTCCGGCGCGCCGCGAGCGGGAAATTTCCTGCTCCATGTGCACACAGATGGAGCGCGCGTTGGGCAGCCCAGTCAGGAAATCGGTGCTGGCCGTGTCCTGGGCCTGCTCGTAGCGCATGGCGTTTTCCACGGAGAGGCCGAGCTTGGAGCACGCAGCCAGCAGCAGGCGCAGATGGTCCTTGTTGAACCCGTTTTTAGCGCGCAAATAGAGGCACAGCACTCCGGCGATGCCCTCGCGTCCGCGCAGAGGAATGGCCAGCGCCGATTGCAGCGAGGAGACCTGCCGGGGGTCTCCCAGGTATTGGGATTCCGCCGCGGGATTTCCGTTGATGATCGGTTTTTCCATCAGCGCCACCCAGCCGGCGATGCCCTGCCCGCGGGGAATCTCCAGCGTGCTGAACAGCTCGTAATCCACGCCGTGCAGATACTTCGGTACCAGCTTCTCGCCCTGGCAGACGTAGAACACGATGGAATCGTAGGGAATCATCTGCTTCAGGCGGGCGCCGACCACAGAAAGTGTTTCGCGAAGGCTGAGGGAGTTTCCCAGGGTCTGCGCCAGTTCAAAGAGGAGCTGGGCTTCCTGCCGCGCAGCCACGATCGAGCCTAGAAAGGAGGCCGCGCGCACCTCCGCGTCGTTGGGCAGTTCGGCAAAGCCCGCGGAAGGAGCCACCGCCCGGTCCACGGAAACAACCTGCAGCGGGCTCTTTTCGTTCACGGGGCCGCGGACCGCGGCTTCCATCTCGCGGAAATGCTTCTCAATCGCCGTGACCACTCGCGGGTCAAAGCTCCGCCCGCTCTCCGCCCGCAGGTGGTTCATGCCCTCCACAGGGGACATAGCTTGCCGGTAGGGCCGCTCGGAGGTGAGCGCGTCGAAGCAATCCACCACCGAAAGAATTCGCGCGCCGACGGGGATGGCCTCGCCGGCCAGCCCATCGGGGTAGCCGCTGCCGTCCCACTTCTCATGGTGTGAGCGCACAATGGGCACCACCGGATAGGGAAAGTGCACGCGGCGGAGAATCTCCGCGCCCACCACGGGATGAATCTTCATGCGATCGAACTCTTCCGGGGTGAGCCGGCCCGGTTTGGAAAGAATGTGCTCCGGAACCGCCAGCTTGCCAATGTCGTGCAGCATGGCCGCGGCGCGGATGGCGTCCAGTTCAGAGGCATTGAGGCCCAGATCCTTGCCGATTTGCAGGGCATAGGTCTGGACCCGCCGCAGGTGCGCGTGGGTATTGTGGTCCTTCGCTTCGATGGCCAGGGACAAGGCTTCGATGGTGCGCAAGTGCAGGTCGGCAATCTCTTCCGAGTGTTTCTTCTCCGCTTCCAGGCGGTCGAGATAAGTGCGGTAGGAGCGGTACATCCAATAGACCACCGGCATCACCAGGATGGCCAATTGCCAGCCCATGGTCCGGTTCAGCACGCTCACTCCGCCCGCAAACAGCGCACCCAGCATGTAATAGGGGAAGGACCAGAGGTAGCACTCCTTCCAGACCAGAACGGGATTACGCTGCTCGGTGATGGCGATGATGCCGGAAACGGACATGGTATTGACCGCGAAGTAGGTGGTGGAAGCCGCGGCCAGCAAGAGCGGCCACTGTAATCCGATCCTGAGCGCCAGGCTGCTGTGAAACACCAGGCTGGCCGCGGTCACGGAAATCGCCAGATTGGCAAACGTAAAGAGGAGCTGGACCAGGCGCGGGCGNCCCCCCCCTGCCACAGCGTCTGGGCCAATCCGCCCAGGCATCCCATGACCAGCGTCTCGGGGTAAGAAAGGTCGAGAATCCCCACCAGGATGAAAAGGAAATTCGCGGACATCGTGGCCGGAATTCCAGGCAAACGCACCTTGAAGAGCGAAGCGGCCAGCGCCACTCCCAGGAAGCACGCGAACCGCAGCATGTTGTCGGAGTGCCAGTGCCGCAGGGCGTAGGGCAGCAGGGGAAGGCCGAAGAGAAGTTGGAGGAAGATGAAGCCCGCGGCCCGCCCGTCGATCACGCTCCCGGACTTCCCGGCTACTGAAAATTCCCGCCGCCACCACTCGCTCCAGCCGCCGGCTCCCGGACTCTTTGAGCTTGCGCCATTCTTCTCCGCGTTCACGTACAGGAGCGCGGAATCCCCTCGCCCCCCGCGGCCAGGGCCAATGGTAGAGCGGTTGTCACTCTCCTGGAGGGCCTCATTCGACATTATTGCTGCTCCAAAGGAGAACCGGGTTCCGTCTCGGCGTTCCAAAAAAGGATAGAGACACCGCAGTCCGCCGCCCATAGTACTAAGGGTTCTAACTGTTGGTGATCTCGCGATATCCGGCGGGAGTGGAGTGGGAGCACGACGAATGGCTCCGAACCGGGTTGCTGAAACTCTGTATCATTACTCTATACGCATTCAATTTCGGGATGCCGAAAAGTGTCAGAAGGACCTTAGTACCAAAAAAAAGTCACCCCTGTACCATAGACCGTCTTTCGGAGGTGTCGTACAACTGTTCCACTTTTCAACTCGGTATTCTTCAGCGAGCGGCCGCAGACCCTCGGTGAACCCAGGAGAAGTCAATTATGGATGGCACCGAGAACGGCACTTCCAGCAAGCGCGGCCGGCTGCTTCGCACTACCACTTGGGGCAGCCTGATTGCCTTGTCCCTGTTGGCCGCGGTTTGGGGCTTCAACGGCCACCTGTCCGGGTCCCAGGAAGGCACATCCCCGGCCCGGGCTGTGGCACAGCAGAATTCGCCGCAGGCGGCGCTCCCGGCACCAAGCGCCAAATATCCCGCGCAAAGGTCCATCCTCACCAGAACCCTGGCCGAAGTATCCAGGCTGAATCCGTTCTCGAGCGCTCCAGCGCAGCACGATGCGGGCGAATCTGCCGGGACGATTGTTGCTCGCAATACCGGGGCGAGTGCGCAGACCGTATCTGCGCGTCCCATTTCCACCGCGAATACGGATGCGCAGCCGTCAGCCGAATCCCCGGTCACGGCGGGTGCGCCGGTTGCCGCGCAAGTCGCCGCCAAGCTGGCTCCCGACCTCAAGGCAGTGAATCCTGAAGCACCGGTAGACGTGATCGTGCAGTACAGCAAGTCTGCGCAAGGCGCGGACGTGAGCTCGCTGGGTGCGACGGCCAAGGCCGATCTTCCGCTGATTCACGCCCAACTGGTTACCACGACGGGGGCCAATCTGGCTACGCTGGCAGCACAGGGCAGTGTTGCCTACATTTCGCCGAACCGGCAGGTCAAGGGCGCGCTCAATCATGTGGTGTCTGCGGTGAACGCAGACGTGGCCCATACCCAGGGCTGGAACGGCGCGGGAATCGGCATCGCGGTGATTGACAGCGGCGTGAGTCCGCGGGACGACTTGAACTCCGACGGCAATGTGGCGCCCTCGCGCATCGTCTACAGCCAGAGCTTTGTCCCGGGCGATACCACCACGGCAGACGCCTTTGGCCACGGCACGCATGTGGCCGGTATCATTTCTGGAAACTCGTACGACTCCTCGGCGCAGTCGAACTATCCCGGCGTCTATCTGGGAATGGCGCCGGAGGCCAACATCATCGCCCTGCGCGTGCTGGACTCGACCGGCTCCGCTACGGATAGCACCATCATTGCCGCGATTCAGCAGGCCATCGCGCTGCAGAGCACCTATAACATTCGCGTGATCAATCTTTCGCTGGGCCGCGCGGTGTTTGAGAGCTACACCCAGGATCCGCTTTGCCAGGCCGTGGAAGCTGCCTGGCAGGCGGGCATGGTGGTGGTGGTTTCCGCCGGCAACGACGGCGAAGACAACTCGTTCGGTTCCAATGGCTACGCCACCATCGGTGCCCCCGGAAACGATCCCTACGTCATCACCGTGGGCGCTTCGAATACCCACGGCACCGGGCTCCAGGCGTCGCAGACGATGACCAGCTACAGCTCCAAGGGCCCGACCGGCATCGACCACTTTGTGAAGCCGGACCTGGTGGCCCCGGGCAATCAGGTAGTGTCCTTGAAGGCGCCGAATAACGCGCTATTGGCGGCGCATCCGAGCATCGCCGTGTATCCCTGCGATGCCACGGGAACCACTTGCGGTTCCCAGTATGGCACTCCGCGGTACATGACCCTGAGCGGCACCAGCATGGCCACTCCGGTGGTGAGCGGCGCCGCGGCTCTGCTCCTGCAGCAAAATCCTTCGATGACCCCGGATCAGGTGAAGGCCCGGCTGATGAAGACGGCGTGGAAAGGATTCGGGCCGACCGCCACGGCCACCGATCTCGGCACCGGCACCATCTACACCATCCAGCAGGACATCTTTACGATCGGCGCCGGCGCCTTGGATGTGGAAGCCGCGTTGAGCAGCACGGACCTCGCGCCAGCTACCGTCGGCAGCGCGATGTCACCCACGGCCGTGCTTGACCCCAACTCCAACGCCATCTTCATCCAGCCTGCCTCCAACTCGGTCTGGAATAACTCCGTGGTGTGGGGCAACTCCGTGGTGTGGGGCAATTCGCTGCTCTCCGGAACCTCTGCCTCCGGCAATTCCGTGGTCTGGGGTAACTCCGTGGTCTGGGGCAATTCCGCCACGCAGGCCTTTAGCGTGGTGTGGGGCAACTCGGTTGTTTGGGGCAATTCCGTCGTTTGGGGCAACTCCGTGGTGTGGGGCAATTCCGTCGTCTGGGGCGACAGCGCCCAGTAGTCGGGCTCCTGATGAATCCCGCACGCGGAGCGACGACGATGCCAAATGCAGCCAAAACCTACATCGCCCTGGTGATATCAGCCGGCGCCGCGGTGCTGCTGGTAGCCGCGGCCACCATGCCCACCAGCGGCCTCCAGCAGTTCGTGATCTACTTGTCGCTGGCCGGGCTGGCCTCCACGCTGAAGGTTCGCATCCCTGGCATGGAAGGCACCATGTCCCCGAATTTCCTCTTCTTGCTGCTGGCCATGGCCGCCTGCCGCCTTTCGGAAGTGGTGATCATCAGCCTGGTGGCCGCGCTGGTGCAATCGCTGTGGGCCGCCAGGCGGCCGCGGTTGGTGCAAGTGGCTTTCAGCGCCGCCACTCTGATGCTCAGCGCCGCTGCGGCGTACCTGCTGGGCCATCTCCCGGTTTCTACAAGCGCGGCGGGGTCCGCGGTTCCTTTGGTGCTGCTTGCCGGGAGCCTCTATTTCCCGCTGAATTCGGGGATGGTTTCCGTGGTTATCGGCCTGGTCGAGCGGCAGCCGCTCAAACTCGTCATGCTGCGGTGTTACCAGTGGGTCTTCCGCCACTTCATGGGCGGGATCATTTTTGCCGGGCTGATCAGCGGCGCGTATTCCACGTCGACGGCCTGGCACGGTGCCGTGGTGCTGCTCCCCGCGGTCGTGCTCGCTTACTTGTATTACGCAAACCGCGCCGCCCGCGCCGGCCAGATGCACCCGGCGCAGTCTCCCGCCGCGGCCGACTAATCCCGGCAGATACCCTCGGCTCTCTGGCGAAAGCCCCAATCGGCCCGCGCCTGAGAATTCACCGCGAAGTACCTTCCGTGTAACCCCCCATCTCTACACGTAAGACAGCAAGCCTTTCTAGTTAACACCATCAATCAACTGCAGCAGAGTCCGTATTGGCGGGATATGGCGGTGCTGATTGCCTATGACGATTCGGATGGCTGGTATGACCACGTGATGCCGCCGATCATCAATCAATCCCCCGACACGGCCAACGACGCCCTGCTCGGTTCGGGACCGAATGGAGGTTTGTGCGGGGCGCTGCTTCCCGGCGCGTACCAGGACCGCTGCGGTTTCGGCGTGCGCCTGCCTTTCCCGGTGATTTCCCCGTGGGCCCGCCGCAACTACGTGGACCACAGCCTGAATGATACGACCTCCATCCTGCGGTTCATCGAGGACGACTGGAAGCTCGGGCGGATTGGCGATCCCCAGTCTTTTGATGTGCTCGCCGGAGGATCTATCCTCGGAATGTTCGATTTCGACGAAGACCGCCACGGGCGCGGCGCGCGCCGCCTGATCCTCGACCCCTCCACCGGTGAGCCGGTGGGCGACAACTGGTAGTAATCCGGATACCTTCCGGGATGCTCGCTGGCCTACAACTGCGCCAGCAGGTCTTTGGGATCCAGTGTCAGGTCGTAGCGTTCATTGGCGATCTGACAGACGCTTTCCGCAAACTGCTTGTGGTCGCGCAGAATTCGGAGGAAGGCAGGTTTCTCCAGAACGAAGAGATCGCACGCGGTCCGGCAGCGCACGTTGGCCTGCCGAGGCTTGGACGTGAGAATGGCGATTTCACCGAAAATCTCCCCGTCTTTCAGTATGCGCATGACGTTGCCGACCTCGTCCAGAACCTCCAATTCGCCACGCGCGATGAGATACATTTCCTTTCCCACCGCGCCCTTCTTGATGATCAACTCGCCCTGAGCGGCCTGCATCGGCCGGAGCGCCATAATCACCTGTGAAAGGAACAGGACGTCGCTATCCTTGAAGAGCTCCACCTTCCTCAAAAGCTCTTCGGTGACCACTTCATGCCAGGTCCGGCCGTCGCGCTGGATGAGTTCCGCGGCCGCCTGGGGCCCCCAGCCGTTCCGTCTGTAATTGGGAAACTCCGGCGGGGTCGCCTTCCAGTAGTCGAGCAGGGGTTGAGCGATGCGCCAGGCCGCCTCCACCAGGTCGCCACGGGAAAAAAGTGTGCCGTCGCCCAGGCTGCACGAATAAATCATGACCTCATAGCCGGTGTACCGCGAGGCTTTGAAGGCATCGCCATATCCGAAGCGCATGTGCACGGGCTGAATGTGCAGCAGCGGTCCGGGTACCTTCGCCTGGAATTGAATCTCAATTCCCTGGTACGGCTGGATGTGAAAAATCAGGCGGTTCGCGCCTATATTCTCCACCGGCGTGTTCCGGAAGAGAGCCTCGGGGCTTTTCTTGAATTCCACCACAATCTCCGTGCCGCGTTTCCACAGTGCCTTCCCGGAGCGAAGATAGACGGGCACTCCCTCCCAGCGCCAGTTGTCAATGTGCACGCGCATGGCGGCGTAGGTCTCGGTTCTTGATTCCGGGTCCACATCCTTTTCCTGCCGGTAACCCGGCTTGACCATCTTGCCGCCCTCGTATAACGGGCCGTACTGGCCGCGCACGGTGTAGCGCGCAACTTGCTCGGGCGTGTAAGCGCGCACAGCCTGCAGCAGCTTGGCCTTCTCGTTGCGGATGGCGTCCGAGGCGAAAGATCCGGGAACCTCCATGCACAGGTAGGCCAGCATCTGGAACATGTGATTCTGCATCATGTCGCGAAGCACGCCCGACTGGTCGTAGTAGCCGCCGCGCCCTTCCACGTCCACCGCCTCGGACACGTTGAATTGAATGTTGTCAATGTAGTTCTTGTTCCAGAGCGGCTCGAAAATGCCGTTGCTGAACCGGAAGGTCAGCAGGTTCTGGACGGTCTCTTTGCCCAGGTAGTGGTCCACGCGGTAAATCTGGTCTTCAGACCAGTGGGCNGGACGGTCTCTTTGCCCAGGTAGTGGTCCACGCGGTAAATCTGGTCTTCAGACCAGTGGGTCAGAATCTCCTCGTTCAGCTTCAACGCGGATTGCAGGTCCGTGCCAAAGGGCTTCTCGACGATGATGCGCTTCCAGCCGGGGGGCTCGCGGAATCCGGCCTTGCTCAGGTTTTCGCAGATCATGCCGAAAAACCGCGGGGCTGTGGCGAAGTAAAACAGCACGTTATTCTGGCACTGGTGCTGCGAGTCCAGCTCCGCCACCTTGGCCTTCAGGGCTTCAAACACCTTCAGGTCGGCGAAGCCTCCGGGAAGGTAGTGGAAACGGCTGACCAGGTCGTCCCAAGCGGCTTGCTCGAATTCCGGGCGAGTATGGAACTTGCGAATGTCCTCATTCATGCGCGCACGGAACTGCTCGGTGGTCAAGTCGTCCATGGCCGTGCCCAGAACGGCGAAATTGGGATTCAGCAGGCCGTCGCAGGCGAGATTGTAGAGTGCGGGCACCAGCAGGCGTTTCGTCAAGTCTCCGGAGGCTCCAAAAATGAGCATCACACACGGATTGGAAATGGCGCTCCCGGAAGGCTGCTGCATCGAGTAAGAACCAACCACTTGTGAATTCGAGGACACTTCGAAGCCCTCCTCATCGCCATCGAGAATCGGCCAAAGGCGGCCTTGGCGGTCAGCAGTATATAGCTCAGCCCGGTTGCTCGGGAAGGCTCACGCATGGGCCGGCTGGTTCGACGCGCGCATTACGCTCCACGCTTACGCTCACGTGATCGGGGACGCAGAGCGGCATGCGGTGGAGTGGGTGGGCGAAATGCTCCGCCCGGACGCGAAATGCGCCCAATTGCGCCCAAATGGAGGGAACGCGGTGAGTGTTTTCACTGACTTGCGGGTT
>OCOJ01040645.1_pt5 | contig 14762 bp, 18 predicted proteins | sample 1539251 | NCBI WGS metagenome assembly OCOJ01 (sample SAMN01911457, study PRJEB22624) | soil metagenome | biome: Soil | place: Malaysia | collected 2012-04-30 | depth RA_metagenome m | reverse complement strand
CCCCACTCGATTCTTTCCCCGCCATGGGATGCCCAGCGAGAAACCGCTTAGCCGCGCTCTTTCCGAAAACCTTCAACGCCTGCTGCACCACGGCTCTCTTAGTGCTGCCTACGTCGGTGAGCAAAGTCTTCGGGGGAAGCGCGGGACCGACCCGTGCGATCAGATCGACAATCGCCAGCACCGGCGTCGCCAGCACCACGACCTGGCTTCCACGAACGGCGTCGCCTGGATTGGAGAAGCCCTCATCGATCGCCCCCCGCACCCGCGCCCGCTCCAGCGTTGAGTCGCGATCGCATCCCACGATGCGCCCTGCGAACTTCCGCTTGCGCAGCGCCAGTGCGAGCGAGCCGCCAATCAGCCCAGTGCCGATGATCGTGATTTGACGGATAGCCATAAAGAAAATTGGGTAATTGAGTAATTTTGTAATTGGCAATTTGGAGAATGCTCTCTCACAGGCTGCGAGAGCATTTCAAATTACTCAATTACAAATTGCCAATTACCAAATCCCTTATGCAATCTTCCGTCCCACCGCCGGCGCGATCATGCGCAACTCATCCATGAGCTTCGCGAACTGATCAGGAAACAGCGACTGCGCCCCGTCCGACAGCGCCTGATCCGGATTGCAGTGCACCTCGATCAGCAGCGCGTCTGCGCCCGCTGCCACGGAAGCCCGCGCCATGGGAGCGACTTTGTCACGCCGTCCCGTGCCGTGCGAAGGATCGGCGGTCATCGGCAAATGCGACAGCTTATGAATGATAGGAATCGCCGAAATGTCCATCGTGTTGCGAGTGTACGTTTCAAACGTCCGAATGCCGCGCTCGCAGAGAATCACGTCGTAGTTTCCGCCCGCCATGANCCCGCCATGATGTATTCCGCAGAAAGCAGCAACTCCTCTAACGTGGCAGCAATGCCGCGTTTCAGCAGCACCGGCTTGCGCACTTTGCCCAGCTCGCGCAGCAGATTGAAGTTCTGCATGTTTCGCGCGCCGACCTGCAGAATGTCGACATAGGGCAACATGAGCGGAATCTGCGCAATCTCCATCACCTCGCTGATCACCTGCAGTTTGAATTTATCCCCGGCTTCGCGCAGCAACTGCAGCGCCTGTTCCCCATGTCCCTGAAAAGAGTAAGGAGAGCTGCGCGGCTTGAATGCCCCGCCCCGCAAGACTTTGGCGCCAGCCTTGGCCACAGCCTCTGCCGTCGTGAACAGCTGCTCGCGCGATTCCACCGAACAAGGTCCGGCCATCACCACTACTTCATTGCCGCCAATACCCAGCCCACTTGCGAGCTTGACGATCGTCCCTTCGGGCCGGAAACTGCGCCCCGCCAGTTTGTAGGGAGAGCTGATGCGGTGAACTTCCTGCACTCCGGGCAGCAACTCCAGATTGCGGATATCAACCTCAATGCCCGACCCTACCGCGCCCAGCACCGTCATCCGCGCCCCAGTCGAGCGGTGGACCTCAAACCCCAGCTTGACCAGCTGCTCAATCACCTGCTGAATCTGGCTTTCATCCGCGGTTTCTTGCATCGCAACAATCATAGGAATTCTCTGCTCCAGCTCTGAGGAATGAGCACTGAGTCGCGAACAACTTCGAGCTAAAGCTAATCGCTCGCTGCTTAGTCATTCACTTCCGAATCCAATTCCGTCTCCGCGCTCGCCGGTTCGGCTGAGGGGATAATCTCTTCCTTTTGAATATTCCGCATCACATCCATGATCCGCTCGTAAATCCGCACCAGATCGCGCTGCGGCAGCGGCCCATGGTTCGCCTTCTGCGCATTGGAAATCACGATACCTTCGCGATCCGGCTCGTAAATCGGGAGATTCGTATCACGTTTCAGCCGTCCAATCTCTTGCGCGGCACGCGCCCGCTCGCTCAGCAACTCGACCAGCCGCCGATCGATCTCATCGATTTTCTTTCGCCAGTCCTCGATGTCCATGAGAATCAGCCGTCAGCGTTCAGCGGTAACCGCTGACAGCTTCCCCACAAATTCTGCCACAGCTGCCGCCTCGCATCCGCGATTCTGCTCTATGGTTTCCACGATCGCGCTGCCCACGACCGCTGCGTCTGCGAACTTTCCGACTTCGGCAAAGTGATCGGCGCTGGAGATGCCAAATCCGACCGCGATCGGCAGCTTAGTTACACGGCGAAGTCGCCGAACGAGTTTTTTCGCGTCTTCCGCGAGTTGTTGCCGTTGCCCCGTCACTCCCGTGCGCGAGACCGCATACACAAATCCGCGCGAAGCCTCTGCGATCTTCTTCAGGCGCGTATCCGGACTGGTGGGCGCTGCCAAAAACACCGGGGCCAAATCATGCGCGCGCATAGCCTGCAAGTACTCGCCTGCCTCCTCCACCGGCAGATCCGTCACCAGGACGCCATCCACGCCAGCGTGCCGCGCAACCTTGCAAAACTTCTCCATGCCCATCTGCAGAATCGGATTCAAATATGAGAACACGATCAGTCCGGTGGATTGCGCGTGCTCACGCACCTCCGCCGCCAGCGTCAGCACCTGAGCGAGAGACGTTCCCTTCCGCAGCGCTCGCTCGCTCGCCCGCTGAATCACCGGCCCGTCCGCAACCGGATCACTGAAGGGGACGCCCAATTCGATCACGTCGGCGCCCGCGCCAATGGCTGCCAGCACGATTTCCCGCGTAGTCGCGAGATCAGGATCGCCACAGGTCACGTACACCACGAGTCCCGGTTTGTTGTGAAAAATGAGCGGCACAGGAGGATTGTCGAGTGTCGATTTTCGATTGGCGATTGAGCGCAGCCTTTTGCAATCGGCAATCGGAAACCTCAATCGATCTTTAGGTTCTCACGCAGAATGCCAATATCTTTATCTCCGCGGCCAGAGATGTTCACGATCACCACGTCTGACCTCTTCATTCTCGGAGCGCGTTTCACCACTTCCGCCACAGCATGCGCCGATTCCAGCGCCGGGATGATGCCTTCGGTTTGCGCCAGCAGCGTCGTAGCGTCGAGAGTTTCAGCATCTGATGCCGCCACGTACTCCGCGCGGCTCACGTCGTGCAGCCAGGCATGCTCCGGACCTATCGAAGGATAATCGAGTCCCGCGGAGATCGAGTGCGTGGTCGCGATTTGGCCGGCCGCATCCTGCAGGACGTAGGAATGCGTCCCTTGCAAAACTCCGGGGGATCCTCCGCAGAACCGTGCGGCGTGCTCACCCAGCGCCTGGCCAAGCCCGCCTGCTTCCACGCCGATCAGGCGGACTTTCTTATCTTTAAGAAAGTCGTAAAAAATCCCGATCGAATTCGACCCGCCTCCGACGCACGCAAGAATCGCGGCCGGCAGCTTGCCCTCCGCCTTGAGGATTTGGGCGCGCGCCTCACGCCCAATCACGCGGTGAAAGTCACGCACCATGGTCGGGTAAGGATGAGCCCCCAACACACTGCCCAGCAAGTAATGCGTGGTGCGCACGTTCGTGACCCAGTCGCGCATGGCCTCGTTGATCGCGTCTTTTAGTGTGCGCGATCCCGAATCCACGCCGCGCACTTCCGCGCCGAGCAGCCGCATGCGGAACACATTCAATTCCTGCCGCCGCATGTCCTCGGTGCCCATGTAAACGACACACTCGAAACCAAACAGCGCGCACACGGTCGCCGTGGCCACGCCATGCTGACCCGCGCCCGTTTCGGCGATCACACGGTGTTTGCCCATGCGCTCGACCAGCAGGCCCTGCCCCAGACAGTTGTTGATCTTGTGGGCTCCGGTGTGCAGCAGGTCTTCGCGCTTCAGATAAATCTTCGCTCCGCCCAGTTTTTCCGTGAGCCGGCGCGCGAAGAACAGTGGCGTGGGGCGTCCCGCATACGTCCGCAACAATTCATCGAGCCGGTTTTGAAACTTCGGATCGCGCTTCGCCTTCTCGTATTCGCGCTCGAGTTCTTCCAGCGCCGCCATCAGTGTTTCCGGCACATAGCGCCCGCCGTAGACGCCAAACCGCCCGGGTTGATTCGCCTGAGAGGGAACCTTAGGGTGCCCCACCCTCGCGCGTTCTTTGCGCAGGGTGGGGATTTTGACTTTTCGCATTCTTGGAACCGTCGCTGTTGCCATCTTTAACTAGTCTTCCTATCGATCTCTCGAACTGCGTTGACAAACGCCCGCACCTTTTCAGGATCTTTCTTCCCCGGGCTAGCCTCGACGCCGGAGGCAACGTCCACTCCCCAGGGCCGGAAAATGTCAATCGCGTCTCTCACATTCACCGGGACCAATCCGCCTGCCACAATCAGACGAACGCCCAGTCGCTTCATCCCCTCGCGAATGAACCCTGCGCGTTCCCAGTGAAACTTATCGCCGGTGCCGCCGGGACGTTCCGCATTGCCCGAATCAACAAGGACCGCAAGGATGCGGTCGAGAACTCTCCTGGAGAAAAAAAAGCCGCGGGGCTCGCCATCCTCCGAGTTCCCCAGCACCCGAGCCGGCAATGCGATAATCACATCGCACTGCGCGTCCCGCAGAAAGGCGTCAGTTAGCATCGGGAACCGATCGTTCGCATCCGGATAAATCTGAGCCGCCGTCAGGCGAGCTTGATTCGAGGCCTCGATAACGGTCTCCGCCGTCGCCCCCACAAACACGCCCACCTTCTCCACGATCTCCGGCAGCTTCGCCACAATCTCCCGCGCCGTCTCCACGCTCACGCGCCGCGGACTTTTCTCGTAAAACACGAATCCCACGGCGTCTGCACCCGCCTCCACCGCGACCAGCGCGTCCTCCAGGTTCGTCATCCCACAAATTTTCACCCAAGTCATAAGAACCAGTTGTCAGTGGTCCGTTGCCAGTTGTCAGTAAAATCTAGGGCCGGGTGCCCCATGTCTCGCTTCTTTCGCGAGACATGGGAGTTCTTTCCCTCCCGCTGGGCGCTTCGAGCAGCTCCCGCAGCACTTGGCCTGGCCGCTCAGCCCGCATCAGCGACTCTCCAATCAGAAACGCGTCATATCCCGCTGCGCGGAGCCGCGCGATATCGGTCGGAGAGTGAATACCACTCTCGGCCACGCGCACCACACCGCGCGGAAATTTCTCCGCCAGTGCAAATGCCGTCTCCAGATCCACCTTGAACGTCCGCAGGTCGCGCGAGTTCACACCAATCAAATCGCAGCCTACATCCAAGGCCCGCTGCAACTCCTCTGCGTCATGCACTTCGCACAGAACATCCAACTCATGATCGCGAGCGGCTCGCAGCAGGGTATTCAACTCTGTTTGCGACAGCGCGGCCACAATCAGCAAAACCGCATCTGCGGAATTCGCCCGCGCCTCGAGCAGCTGAAACTCGTCCACGATGAAATCCTTGCGCAAGCAGGGAATCTTCACCGCCGCGGACGCCTCACGCAAATTCCCTAGCGATCCCTGGAAGAATTCCTCATCGGTCAGCACGGAAAGCGCTGCTGCCCCGGCAGACTCTAGTTCCCGCGCCAACTCCGACGCTTGAAATTTCTCCCGAATCAATCCCTTAGACGGCGATGCCTTCTTCAGTTCGGCGATAACCGCGATTCCATCCCGGCTCTTCGACTGCAAGGCATGCCGAAACCCGCGCGGGACGTGCTTTTCCGCCTGCCGCTTCAGATCGCGTAGATCCGCCCGCGGCTTGGCCTTCGCCACGCGCGTCCGCGTGGAAGCGACAATCTGGTCGAGAAAGGCCGGCATAGAGAATCCATTGATTATAAGGGAGTCACATCGCGATCCGTGCGGATGACCGAATTTTGACTTTGTAAGGTCGATCGGAACTCGGCGGGCACGGCAGCGCCCCTTCTCTAGCCTTTTACGTGCTGCGCCTGTCCGAACGGGGCCGAACGGACGGGGATTCGACTCAATGTCAGACGCACTCCGCGTCCGCAAGCACTCACTTGCAGGCGTTTTCGATCTCTTTGTACGGCTTGTCGGTGTGCTCCGGATATTTGATTTGCTTGACCTGCATCCACTGGTCGAGCAGCGTCCCCGCATCGTGCAGGCCAACGTCCGGGTCGCTCTGGTAGGCCGGATCGCTCGCTGCTTCTCCCAGCGTCACCAGCTTGAATCCCTTCTGTTTGAGCAGATCGAGCGCATCCGGCAAAATCGTGCTGCTGTATGCTCCCAAGTGCATCAGCAGGACGTAATTGATCTCGTGGCCATAAACCAGCTTGGCCTGCTCACGCCCTAGATCGAGAAAGGTTGAAGCCGTGCTCAGGTAACTGGAGCGCAGCCACGCGATCGACTTGGCGTCATTCTTGGTCACGCAGCGAGCATAGGCGCTGTTCCACAGATAGTCTTCCCAGTCGAGCGTCACTTGGGCGATCTTGTAGCCGTGCTGGGTCAGGTAAGCCCGCACGGCCCGCCGCTTCTCCACCGTGTCGCCCTCGTGCAGATAGGGATAGCGCAGCCAGTGCCAATCGCTCCCAGGCTTGGCGAGCAACTCGAGCACTGGCTCGTCCTGCTCGATCTCATGTTCGAACGCTTCGGCCGTGTTCTTTTCAAGGTCCATGTGCGTGTAGGTGTGGTTGCCGATCGGTTCTGCAGCGGCCCAGAGCTTAAGGGCCTCGGCGCCGTCGGCACTGCCTTCAAGCTTCTTGGCATTGACAAATCCATAGACCGGAGGAACGTGCCGCTTCTTCAGCACGGCCAGAGTGTTCCGCGTGATGTCGACCCGCGTCACTCCCGGCGGCAGCGCCCCGTTCTGCGGAAGATCGTCAAAGGTAATCGCGAGCTTCTGGGCCACGCCGGCCGCTGGAAATACGAGGCAGAGCAGGACATTCGCGGTAACAAAACCAAGGAATGTTTTCATCCCAAGAGTGTACTTGAACCGCGCAGCATTGGCGGACTTCGGCGGAACGGTCGGCCATGATGTTTGTATCGTCAGATCAACCCCGTCCCTGCTGCCAGCCACTAAGTTTCTGCCGATTAACCAGTTTGGGGCATGGTCTGCGCCAATCGTTGACAAGCACCTGCCAGCAGGGTAGCGTTTGCCTAAAGTTCACCAACAACTCAGGAAAGTCGGTCAGGAGGCAGACGTGCCGTCGAAGCTATTCTGGGCGGGGCTATTCGTGTTTGTGGGCGCCGCCTTGGCACAGGATCCCGTCAAGGTGGAACCCAAACACTACAAGAGAGATTTCCAAAACGATCGCGTCGACGTCGTGTCGGTACACTACGGCCCGCATGAGAAGTCGCAATTGCACGAACACCCCGAAGGCGTAGTTGTAAGCCTCACCGAGGCGCACCTTCGCTTTACTGACGAGAGCGGGAAGACGCGCGAGGTGTTCTCCAAGCCTGGCGAAGTGCGGTGGTATCCACCGTTCAGGCACCGCGTGGAGAACCTCGGCGACACTGCTTATGACGCTGTGTACATCGGGGTCAAGGGACAACTGACAGCGACCGTGGCGAGCGCGCAGGACCAGACGGCGATCGAAGAAGAAACGAAAAGAGTCCTTGCCGAATATGCGTTAAGCTTAGCTAAACCTTGAGCTGGGCGTTAGTTCGCTTCGAGCCGTCGCCTGACTGGCATCCCGCATTCCCGTGTAGAATATTGGCTTGCGTTCCCACTTCATTGCGGAAGGGATGTCTTGATGGCGCACACCGTTTTTTGCGTGAGGCTCAAAAAGGATTTGCCCGGCCTCGACGAGCCTCCGTTTGACAACGAACTGGGCCGCAAGGTTTACGACAACGTCTCGCAGCAGGCGTGGCAGATGTGGATGGAGCACTGCAAGATGCTGCTCAATGAGTATCGCCTGAATCCCGCCCGCCGCGAAGACCAGGAAGTGATCGTGCGCCAACTGGAGCAGTACTTTTTCGGGGAAGGCTCGGCACCGCCCAAGGAATACGTGCCACCCACGCAGAAGTAACCTTTGACCCATCCCGAGAGATTCCGGACCGCGCCCCGCGGCCTCCTGTGGGGACGCTGAAGTTGTTGCGGTTCTCTCGAGGCTCTTTTCCCGCAAGTTGCCGCCTGGCGTTCGTTCTCCACTCTGACTGTGCTGCATGCTTCGCGGAAGTCAGCCGGAGGCGGAAATGAAACCTCAAGCCGGATTCACTCTAATGGAGCTGCTGATGGTGGTCGCGCTGATTCTGATCTTTGCCGCCATCGCGATCCCAAGCATGATCGAAGCTAAGATCAATGCCGACGAGGCTTCGGCCGTGGCTTCCATCCGGGCCATCAATACTGTAGAAGTCGCGTACCTGGCAACCTACGGAGGGTATGCGAACTCATTGGCGGACCTGGGAGGAGCCGAACCGTGCACAAAATCGGCAGAGACAGCATGTATGCTGGATCAGAGCCTCGCTGGCGGAGTAAAGTCCGGCTACAACTTCGCGGCCACGGGTGAAAATCCCGCTAACGGATTGAATACAACCGACGTGGTGGGTGCGGCGCCGGTCGCCTTTGACCGCACCGGCAAGCGACTGTTCTGTTCGACCGAGAAAGGTGTCATTCGTGTGGACTTGAACGCCGGAGGCAGCACGACTCCGCCAGATGCCCGGCAATGCGCGGGGTTCGGCGCGTTGAAGTGATCGCCGGCGGGCGGCGCTGCGTTCGAGCCAGACGTCTCAGTGCCGTAGGCTGGTTACTTCAGTAGTTACCCCATTGCACCAATTTTGATGCAATGTTCATCACCTCGTAACATTCCTTTGCTAAAAGTTGAGCATGGATCTGCCTGTTTACAACACGCTGATCCTCTCCGACCTGCACCTCGGTGCAGAGACCAGTCATGCCCGCGAGGCCACTCGCGTGCTCAAGGAAAACCGCTTCCAACGGCTGCTTCTGCTGGGCGACATCTTCGCCGATCTTAATTTTGCCCGCCTGACCAAGGAGCACTGGAAGTTCCTTGGCTATATCCGCAAGCTATCGAATCCCAAACGCAAGGTGGAAGTGGTCTGGGTGGAAGGCAACCACGACCACGGCCTCACCGATATCATGTCGCACCTGGTGGGCGTGCGCGTCTATCAGCGCTACACCTGGCAATACGGCGGGCTGACCCACGTCGCGATCCACGGCCACCAGTTCGACGGCTTCCAGGTCAACCGGGTGACGCTCAGCCGGGTCGGCACTTCGCTTTATCTCCTCTTGCAGAAGCTCGATTTCAAGCGCAAGCCGATTGCCCGTCTGATCGACCGGCTGAACACGCGCTGGCTGCGCATGTCGGCAAAAGTTGCAGCGGGAGCCCTTGCCTACGCCCGTCATCACGGCGCCGACCGCATTTTCTGCGGCCACACGCACGAGGCCATCCACGTCGAACAGGATGGCATCCATTATTACAACTCCGGCGGGTGGGTGGACTCGCGCTTGACTTACTTGACCATCGACGAACAGGGGGTACGCATCCATGAATACTGTGAACGAACTGACGATCGTGATTCCGGCCAAGAACGAGGCGAAGCTGATTCCTCGCTTGCTGACTTCGCTGACGAAGCAGGACTACTCGAAGATGTCGAGTACGAGAGTGTTGGTCGCTGATGCCAACTCGACTGACGGAACACCGGACATCGTTCTCAGCTTTCGCGATCGCCTGAACGTTAGCGTGATCCGCGGCGGCATGCCGTCGGTCGGCCGTAATCAGGGCGCGGCCCAGGCTGAGACTCCTTACATTCTTTTCATCGACGCGGATATCGAACTCGCTGATCCGTCACTGGTGCGGAAGTGCGTGGAACGCGCCCAGCGCGACCAATTGCATTGCATTACGACGAACATCCTCTGCCACGATGGCAATTGGGTCGACCGCCTGCTCTACACCGTGAACGACATCTTCCAGTACCTCTCGTGCCTGCACCGTCCGTTTGCCACCGGCATGTTCATGATGTTCAATCGCAAGAAGTTCTGGGAGCTCGGCGGATTTCATGAGCAGGTCCTATTCGCTGAGGACTATCTGCTGAGCCAACAGGTTGAGCGGAAGCGCTTCGGGATTGTGCGTGGCGGCGTCTATACCACCAATCGGCGCTTCAAGAAGATGGGACACTTGCGCGTGGGATGGCTCTTCCTCAAGACCGCTATGAACTATTGGAACCAGAGCTACTTTCTGCGCGACCACAAGTACTGGGCTGAGGCCGACGACGCTCCGCGGGCGTAGCTTCCTTTCCTTTTTTTCTTGGTGGCCACAAAGAACGGGATCCGGCAAACCAACCGGATCCTGTTTCTATCCGCCTCGCCATTCACGCCGCTTCAAAAGCGCACGACGATCCCCGTGGACAAGCGGAGGTTGTTTTGTCCGCCGCCGAAGAAACGCGTATGCACGTAATCGCCCTGAAAGCGCCAGGCAAAAGGTCGAGCGAGGCGGTAGTCCAGTCCTCCTCCGAGTGCGGTCGCAAAGGAAGTATCCGAGGTGACATTGCGAACATTCGCGTGGCCCAGCCCCATCATGGCTTCCGCAAATGGCCGAACCTTTCCCGCCGATGCCGATACTCGTGGCCCGAACAAGACGTTGTATTCGTTGAAATTTGCATGGAAAGAGCACACGCCGGGGATTGCTGGACACTCTGTGGGAAAGTCTTGCGAGCCGTAGTGTCCGCTCAGATCAGCCATAATCCCGACCCAGGGCAACACCTTGCCTTCCAACGTCCCTTCCCACCCGTTACTGTTGGCGCGATCAATCGACGACAGGTTGGTGTTGTAGTACGAGTACCCGAAGAAAACATTGCCGGCGGTTGGGACCTGGGCATTTGCCGACACTACAAAGACAAACAAGCCGAAAGTGATAGCTGCGATTTGACGCATGAAACCTACCTCCTTTCCTGCTCCGACAAACACGGGGTTACCCGTAAAGTTGATTAGATGCACGGAAAAAGAGATTCGGATAGCGGCAATCATTCACGGCTGCACTAGGGTTTAGCCACCGCTCAGAAACGCCACACCAGCCCGGTCGACCCTCGGATGGCGCTTTGGTTCGCACTCAGAAAACGGGTGTGCACATAATCGCCTTGGATGCGCCAGGAAAAATTCTTAAAGATGAAAAAATTTGAAAGCTTGTAATCCACTCCAGCGCCGCCGTCAATCGCGATCGGGTTGTTCATTTGTCCGCTCGAATTGACTCTTTGGACGCCACCCATCACGTGTACGAAAGGCCGCCACTTTCCGTACGTGAACGAATAGCGCGGACCCAGAAGGAAGTTGTACTGGGTGATTCCTGAACGGTAGAAGCCGCTGGCGTCGATCACGACCCCAAAGTGGAGCAGCCGCGGGAAAGGGAGGTCTTCGAAAGAACCATTCCATCCCCGAAAGCTATAGCGGTTGATCACGTAGTCGGAATGCTCGTAGGAAACTCCCGCATACACGTTTCCGTGCGGAATAAGCTGCGCCGACATCGGCGCCGAGAACAGCATCAGGCACAGCACAGCAAGCCCAGCGGATGCGATTTTCGACACGAATAATTCCTCCCCACCATCTGCCAGCAGAACTTCTCAAGATGAACGAAATCCGTTAGATGCAGTGTACCGGAGACCCAAGATGTCCCGGTTGACAAAATTTGTCCTCGCATCCCGAACGTCCGGCTCCTGAAAAAATTCACCTATTTTTATGGTGCCGAAACCCGTCTCAGAGCGTCTATGTACTAGCATGCAGAATATGAACGTGGATTGGCAAATGGCGTCGCAGCCGCAAAGTTTGGCTGCCTTTGGACTATACAAGGAGTCGAAGTTGAAGCTCAGTCTGGAAACTCGCAATCATGGCGATGTCATAATCGTCCACTGCCAGGGCCGCATCGTGTACCGCGATGAAGCCGCTGCGCTTTCGCGCCTGGTCGCGCAACTGTTGCAACATGCGCGCAAACTGATTCTTGACCTCAGCGGCGTCAGTTCCATCGACAGCGCCGGTATCGGCGAACTCGCGTTTCTTTACAATTCAGCTCAGGCCCGGCAGGTCGAATTCAAGTGCTCCGGACCGAATCCGCAGGTGCGCAGTCTGCTCGGACTCACCAACCTCGACTCGGTGCTGCAAATTCATCCTTCTTTGGATGACGCGCTGGAGTCCTTCCGTGAGAACGAAGTCTGCGCGGATTGCTGAGAACCGGAATAGAACAAGTTCACCGGGAGGGTTCCTTTGAGCCTCCCGGTGAGCTTTTAACGTTCCCGCTGAAACCGGTATCTTCCTTTGCGTTCCAGTGCCACCGCCTCTGCGACCTTTAGAAACGCCTGCGCCGCGTGAGAAAGCGTGGAATTTTTTCGATAGATGAGCCGCAGTTTCCGTTTGAGCTGCAGTTCACGCACCGGAATCTGCACCAGTTCGCCGCGCGCCAGTTCCGTCTCCACGCTGATCTCGGGAAGCAGCGCCACGCCATTGCCCATGGCTACAAATCGCTTGATGGCTTGCAGGGTAGGAAGCTCCGAGCCCATATGCAGCGGCGTCTTATGCGTCTTGAACAACTGCAGAACTTTGTCGCGGTAAGGCGAAGGCACAATGTGCGCGACGAATGATTCCGCACCCAGTTGCCGAATGCTGATCTGCTGCCCCGAAGCCAGCGGATGATTCGGCGGCACGACAAACACCAGCTCGTCCAAATAAAACACCAGCGAGTGCAGGCTGTCCTCCTGCGGCTGGTAGGAGAGAACCCCGAATTCAGCGCTGTAGCGCAGCACATCGTCGGGAATGTGGCTGCCCAGGGCCCGTTGCACCGTAATCTTGATCATGGGATGCAGCCGCCGGAACTCCGCCAGAAGCTGCAGCAGGTAGAGCACCGTGAACTCGTTGGCAGCGATGACCAGATTGCCTTTCTGCAGCTGCCGCAGCTCGACTAGAGACTCGGAGGCCTCGCTGCGCAGGTTCAGCAGCTTTTCCGCGTACTCGTAGAGCACCTTGCCGGCGTCGGTGAGAACCCCCTCGCGCGAGGAGCGGTCGAACAGTGCCTCGCCAAGCTCTTCTTCCAGCTTGTGGATGGTCTGGCTCACCGCCGATTGCGTGCGGTAGAGCTTTTCTGCCGCGCGTGAAAACTTTCGCTCGCGCGCCACCGCTACGAACACCTCCAACTGGGAGAGTTCCATCGCTTCTCAGCTCCTAATCAAGCCGACGAGATCTATAAGAACTGCTTATTATAGAAATATTTCTAATTCTTGGTAAAGAATTATAAGTTTTGCTTCTGGCGGGGCGCCTGTGTACCATAAAACATCCTTTTTGTCTTGTTAGGCCGGCTATGAGCACGCAACGAGCGCGCATCACCGTTTTCGACACCACTCTTCGCGATGGAGAGCAGTCGCCCGGCTGCAGCATGAACCAGCAGGAAAAGCTGCGCCTTGCCCACCAGCTCGACCGCCTTGGTGTCGACGTGATCGAGGCCGGCTTTCCCATCGCCTCTGACGGTGATTTTGAGGGCGTGAAGGCTGTCGCCCAGCAGGTCCGCCGCCCCGTCATTGCCGGGCTTGCCCGCGCCTGCCGCCCTGACATCGAGCGGGCTTGGGATGCGCTGAAAGATGCTGCCCGGCCCCGCATCCACGTATTTCTGGCAACCTCCGACATCCATCTGCAGTACAAGCTGCGCATCACGCGCGACGAATGCCTGGTGCAGGCCCGCGACGCGGTTCGTTTCGCCAAATCGCTGTGTGACGACGTCGAGTTTTCCCCCGAGGACGCAACCCGCACCGATCCCGACTTTCTCTGCCGCGTGCTCAGCGCCGTCGTCGAAGCCGGCGCCACCACGCTCAACATTCCCGACACCGTGGGCTACACCATGCCTACGGAGTTTTCTCAGTTGATTACGACGATCCGCCAGCGGGTCAAGGGAATCGACAAAGTAATCATTTCGGCGCACTGCCACAACGATCTGGGCATGGCCGTGGCCAATTCGCTTGCCGCCGTCGCCGCCGGGGCCCGCCAGGTGGAGTGCACCATCAACGGCATCGGCGAACGTGCCGGCAACTCGGCTCTCGAAGAGATTGTCATGGCCATGCGGGTTCGGCCCGATCGCTATCCGTACGACACCGGCATAGTCGGGGAACAGATCTTCGCCTCGAGCCAGCTGCTGAGCGAAATCACCGGCATTCCGGTACAGCCGAACAAGGCCATCACTGGCCGCAATGCGTTTGCCCACGAAGCGGGCATTCACCAGGATGGCGTGCTGAAGAACCCGCTGACCTACGAAATCATGACGCCGCGATCGGTAGGCGTGCCCGATTCCCGGCTCGTGCTGGGCAAGCACTCCGGCCGCCATGCTCTGGGCATGCGCTGCGAGCAGCTCGGCTACCAGTTCGACCGCCGCGCGCTCGACGATATTTACCGCCGCTTCGTCCGCCTCGCCGACAAGATCAAGCATGTCGAGGATCACCACCTGCTCGAACTGATCCGCGACACCCGCAAGCCCGGAGTCTCGGCGACTCCGCTGATCGAGCCCATCCCTGCCGCCAAAGCGGCCGCGGCCAACGTACCGCTGCCGGCTTCTCTGCAACCGGACGTACCAAGAGCGGCGCCGGTTCCGCCCCCGCCGTCGCAAACGAATGCTTTCGGCTTGCCCCTGGCTGCACAGGCCGACCCGCACCACGACCAGGAAGACTATCTCTGGGGTGTGTAACGCGAGGGGACAACGAGCTGCAGGTGTATGGGTCGGCAGTCCCTCGACGGGGTCATCCTGAGCAAAGCCGTTTTTCAGGCGGAGCGAAGAGCCTGCCCTGAGGCGAAGGCCGAAGGGATCTCGCGTGCAGCGTTAGACTAATCCCCGCATGCTCCTGAACCTCACCATTCTCCCCGGCGATGGCATCGGCCCTGAAGTCACCGAGCAAGCCGTACTCGTGCTACAGGCTGTGGCTGACGCGTTCGGTCATCAACTCCGGCTGCAGCACAGGCCGATTGGCGGCGCGGCGCTGACTGCGG
>OCOJ01041093.1_pt8 | contig 14764 bp, 11 predicted proteins | sample 1539251 | NCBI WGS metagenome assembly OCOJ01 (sample SAMN01911457, study PRJEB22624) | soil metagenome | biome: Soil | place: Malaysia | collected 2012-04-30 | depth RA_metagenome m | reverse complement strand
TTCCGCCGATGGCCATCTCCTGGCCATCGAAGTTGAGTTTCTCGTTCTTGAAGCCGCCGACTTCCGGCAGCCGCGCCGAAACCGTGTACTCGAAATGCGGGTCGGGCGAATTGTTGGGATAAACGGCTTGCTGGATCGCGTACATCTCGTTGAGGAAGCGCAGGAAGCCGTTGCCCACCGGAGTCGAGCCGCCGGGAGCGCGCACAAAACTCGTTCCTTGCAACACGATGGCGCTTTTTTGTTCCGTCACGAATCGCGAAAGCGCGCCCGAGCCGGGCTGGAAAAACGCGTTGAGCTCCTGCAGCGAAGCTTCGCGCGCGCCGTGCGCGTTAAACGGATACGCCGACTGCAGCGGCTTGTACGGCCCGCACAGCGCTTCTGCCGATCCGGCTCCCGCCGCGATTCTTCTTTGCAGGCCTTTGATCGGCTCTTCGAGCAGCACGCGGGTCGTCGTGTCCAGGTGGCCCTCGGGATCGTTGGTGAACGTCTGTGCCATCTGGTCTGCGGTGAGCAATGCTTGTGTCGCCGATTGCCCGCACGAAGCTTTCAGCGCGTCTCGCTGGTCCGCCGGGGCATCGGCAATCTGCTGCGTGCAAATCTGTACGTTAAGCAATCCCTTCATATAAGGATCGTTCGTCGGCTGATTGTACTTTTTCTGCGCGCCGCAGCCCGGCGCTACGACGAGCTGGGGCGCCTGGAACGCCAGCTTGATTTTGTCCGAGGGCACGTTCGTGTTGTCGGACACGTCGCAGAACAGCGCCAGGAGCGGAGAGGAATTTTCGGACAGCTTCTTGAGTTTTTGAGCCGCATCGCTGTAGCCGCCTGCCTGCACGACGGCGCTGTTGTTCAAAACCGCCCGCCATTCCGCGATGAAATCCTTTTCGTACATGGCACGCAGTTGCGCTTCCAGATCCGCGGCGGAAAGATTGGTGTTCGTGGTCGTGCCAAGGACCCACGGTTCGCCTTGGAGAAACCGTTTGGCGTTCTTCATATTGTCGTCCATCACCCTCCAGCCGTCGGCGGTGAAGGCTCCGGAAACGTCGTGCGTCACTTTCAAAACGTCCGCGGCCTCGGGATGCGCGGCGGCAAAGCGGTAATCTTTGGTTTTTTGCCGTGCGTCTGCGAGCATGCTGAGGTAAATCCGCTGAGGCCCGGCCAGCTTGTTCAAATAGGCGCGCACCTGGTCGACGAGGAAGCTCTCGTTCGCCTTCGAGTACGGGTTGTCGATAGTCAGTTCGGAGCTGTAGAACGCGAATTGTTTCGCTGCCAGATCCGAATGATCCTGGTCCAGGTCGCCCAGATCCTTTCTCCATTCTTTCATCAGAAAGTTCTGGAGAAACTCGCCGGAATTGCGCTGCCATTCCGAAGTCGTGAGCAGATAGGCTTTCAGTGCGTCATAGGCGGAACCCGAATCAGCCGAGGCTTGCGGATCGCCTCGGTAGCCGCGTAGGTCCGTGAGCAGGTTTTGTTTGGTGTGCTGAAAGAGAATGGTATCGAAGGAATGAAAATAGATGGCGCGCGCGTCGTCAAAAATCGCATCGCCGGAAAACAATCCCCAGCGCAGATGCAGCGGCGCTCCATTCTGCTTGTAGTCGCGCAGTTGAACCAGGGATTGCCGCAATGTGTCCAAGCGCCGCAAAGATTCGATTGCGGGAACTTGGGTTCCGGGGCTTGTCACTAGAGAAAGATCCAGCGCGGCTTGCCTGACGCCAGAAACCAGATGCGAGTTTCCAACGAACGAAACGAGCAGCGCAATCATCCAAACAAAAAACACGCCTGCCACCGCCGCCAGCAGAATGCGCCTTCCTAAATCGCCGCGTGTGCTGGCGCCGCTGGTTCCCAGCGCGGCGCGATCTTGCAAAATGATGTGGCTGAAAATGTGGTTCAGGAAAACCCGTTGTGTGGCTTTGCGCGATTCCCCGGCGCCTTCGAGTTGCGTGCCGGTGGCCCACGACATCTTTGCGGTGGGCTCTTGAGCGCTCAGCAAACTCGTGGCGTCCGCGGAGAATCCGCCTGGTGCCTTGGGCAAGGCTGCAGCCGGGCCAAGCATGGTCTGCGAACCTGCAGTCGCCACCGTGATTATCCGCTGGCCTACAAAATAGAAGCCACGCAGAAACGGGCCGGAACGCAAGTGGCCGGGCCGGCAAAGGTCAACGAGAAATTGCACCAAGGTCTTGCTGAGCTTTCCAAACTCCCGGGGGAATTCGTAGACCGCAGCTTGCCGCTCGTTGTTTCGTTCTCTGCTCAAAAGGCCCGGTCGGCACTCCGCGAGCGAAAAGAAGAGTCCCTGGAAAGCAGCCGTGAGCCGGCGCGTTTCCTGCTCGGCATAGACCCCGGCGCCCGTAGGAGGAGCAATCGGCAAAGTCATTCCGAGAACTTGCGAAGTTTCTTCGTTGGTGAAACTGCCCACGAATTCTTCGAAATAAGGAATCCGGTCGGAACGGGTGAAAATCACGTAGACGGGAAGGCTGACGCCCATGTGGTAGGAAAGTTCTTCGAGGCGGGCGCGAAGCTTTCGCGCGTGCGCCACAACTTTGTCGAGCGAGGCTTCGTGCAAGAGTTGCTCGCAATCGACGCAGACAACCACGGCACGCGGCGCCAGCTTGGCGCCGCTGAAAATCGCACGAAATCTTCCCGGAACAAAACAGCGGATTAGTTTGATCCAGGAAGCGCTGTCGTCTACGAGCGGGCCGCCCGCTTCGACGAAAACAGTTTTTCGCGCGAACCACAAATTGGCGATGCGCGTCGGCACAATGCTGCTTTCCTGGAAGACGTGCCCCGCGAGCAGCTCCGCGTCCAACCCGCTCTGGTCCATCGTGCTAGTTTTGCCGGAGCCGGATTCTCCAAGCAGGAAAACGACTGGCAGGGAAGAAAGCTTCGCGCCCGCCGCCAGCCGCGCTGCCGCCACCTTTCCGGCTGCTTCCCGAACCAGGATGTCTATGTCATCGGAACCGCCGCGGGCGAAAGTAATGGGCCGTGCCGCGGGCTTTTCCTCGGCGGCGGGAGCGGGTTCTGCGGGCCGTTTCGAACGGGCCCACAACAGCAATCCGATGATGCCGATGACGCCGAGCAACAAAATTCCGCCACGCAGCACGAGGGCGTTGGCGCCGGTCACATGAAAAATCGGCGCGACAAACCAGACCAACATCAACACAAAGATGCCAAGCGCCACCGCTCCCAGGTTTTCCCATTTCAGTTGCATCGATGCTCCCTATTGGTGGCTCAATGGTGCGACAGCGTGAATGTCCGAAGCTCCGGAACCCAAACGCAGCTTAAATCCCATGAACAGAAAGAGCGCCAGCACTGCGCAAGCCAGGGCGGCATAAGCCAGCCGCAGCACCCAGGGATCGCGCCGCGCGATTACCGCTCCGCCTTCGGGAACGGCCCAGGAAGGCGAAAGCCCCCGGAGGGGCCCGCGAATGCGGCGCATTTTTTCGAGCGCCGAATCGACGATGGGGCGCGTCGCTTCCGGGCCAGAAAGCCCGTAGCGCCCTTTGTAACCGAGCAGGAGGCACAGCGCGTACACTTCGATGACGTCGGCCACGTCGTTCGAATCGGGGCGCGCCATCAGCTTTTCGAGATTTTCAAAAAATGTTTCTCCGGCGACGTGATGGCCGAACATTTCTTCCTGCAGCGGCATGCTATGCCAACTGCTAAAGACGGGATTGTTCGAATTCAGGATGGATTCGTCCAAGAAGGCGACTGCGGCCAGCGTGGCCATGCGAATGTCATCGGGCGCGTAAGCCTTTTTGATGGCGTCTTTTTCCGTGGCGCGCAAGCCAGAAAGAATGTTGGAGCGGAAGGAATTCGCATCGGCCACGGCCTGACGGTTGGTGCGCACGCGCACAATCACGGTGAGGATCTGCTGGTAGATGTAGGCGAGATTTTCCGTCCTGCGCTTCGTAGAGGTCTCGCGCGGCTGGACCGTCGAGGCTCCGAACATCGTCGCTCCCACCGTCTCCTCCTAGCCTTTCTTACGATTCCAGAACCACGAGCAACTCGATTTCTGCTCCCGGCAATTCATCGGGGACGTAGACGCCGACTCCGCGAGTCTGCACGATGTGTTCCCAGCAGTTGCCGGTGCGGCTGATGCCGAAATATTGGAACTCGACTTTGGGCGCAATCGCCGACGGGGGCACGGGCAAGTGATTCAGCCCGAGTCCGGGCAAGGCCGTCTTCACCAGTTCCGGCAGCAGGTCTTTGGAACAAACTTTCACGAGGCGCGGCGTTTTGGCGATGATTTCGGCTTCGCCCGCATCGGCGCGAATTGCGAGAACCCAGCGCGCACGATCCAGGCAGCGCTGGTCCATGACGGTGCCGTTGCGGAAGTTCCGGCCGGCAGAAAGCAGGGGAATCTGCAGGCAATTGGATGGGACAACCAATTCCAGATGCGCCCGGATGTGCGAATTTAGAGCGCTGAAACATTTCTCGAGGTCGTCGTGGTCGTACGCAGGCAGGGTCTGAGGATGGGAATCCAGCCCGAACGTGCACAAGGCTCCGGCCAGGCGCGACATTTCCATGTAGAGCTGTTCGGGATGGCCGCGCTCGGAAACAGTTAGGTGGCGGAGAACGGAAAGGCTCTCGTTGACTGTATGGACAAACCAGAAACTCGCTAGTTCTTCCGACGAATATCCAGCGCGGCCAGGCGCGGTAGCGCGGCGCACGCGCGAGAGTGACGCGCTTTTCTCCTCGAGAATGTCGACAAGCGTTCGCGCAATCACCAGCAGGCGTTCGCTGGCGCTGATTTGGAGGCAAGGAGGAATGAAACTGGGGTCGTAAATGAAGCGGCCCGTGCCATCGCGCATGACGCGGGCGATAGGCATGTTAACGAGACCCTGATTGTCTTGAGTTTCCAGGGCAAATCGGATGTTTTTCCTTCCAACTTGGATGGGCTTCTCGTCGCTGCCGGTATTTTCATCCGGGAGGGTGCGAGTTTCCGCCCGGTAGCGCAGTTCCATCGGAGAAGCTTCCGAATCCATGGCGCAATTCGGGCCGTTCGGCTTTCGCTCCGGCACGGCGAGAAGGACGGTCAGAGACTCTTGCGTTGTGGAGAACAAATCATTGATGTTCAGAACGGAAGGCAGGGCGTCCGCATCGGGCATCTGAAAAGCCAGGCCATCGGGAAACAAGCCGCGCGCATGGACCAGCGAAACGATGCCATTTTTCAGGGCGTCCGGGTCGAGTTTGCAGCTAATCAGTCCATAAGGAGCGAACCACAGGCTAGTGGTGGAAAAGTGGATGAGGTCTTCGAAGCATTGGGATTGCGCCTGGAAATGATGTGGACCCAGGTACATTCCTTCGTACCACACCACCTTGGAAAGATGCTTCATTGTTCAGAAGATCGTGCCGGGGTCTGCGCCGACAGGTTGCGTCTCACCGGCGCGAACCAGCCCCTCCCTCGACGCCTCTGGCCACACGAAAGGCCCGCAAATGTTTGTCAATCTATGAATCGAGCCTAACTATGGCGTTTGCGCAGATGGAAGTCAAGACAATCGCCCAGCAGTCATGCGGCATTGGGCATCACGGGGGCGAAGTCCGCGTGCCATATCAGGGGCCACCGTCGATCACGAACGAGGGCCGCCATTCGCTTGCCAGAAGTCTAGGTCTCAGAACCGACTTGTCGGGTAAGCCGTTTATCAGGACCTACGTGGACTCTTGCGGCCAGGCCGTTTCTCAGACCGCACAGATCGTTGAGGGGCGCTTTGGGTGGAAATCTTTTCACGTTGCGCGAGCAGGGGAAATGGGCATATCTTTTGTGTTTTGATAAAGGAGGCCCAGCCGATGCCCTCCGAGTTTCTTCTAAACTTGTCGCTCGACAAAGCCATCAAAGAATGGGTCCCCCAGAATCAACAACCTCGGTGGCTCGCTATACCAAACGTGGCATTGCAGGTCACATATCCCGTGGGTGATACCTTGTTGCTGGGGGCGCTGCACGACGTTTGCAAAGAAGCGTATACGGAGTCGATCAAGACCCGTGTCGTTCCGCTGCTACTCAGTTTGGACAAGCAATATGGGGAGTGTAAGTCTCAAGATTTCTACAAACTTCGCGGCTTGCGCGAGAAAATGTTGCTGGACCTCCAGACGGAGCTGCAGAAAGCTAAAGAAGAAGCCCTAATAAAAATCAACCGACGCTGCCAACAACATCAAGAGTGGCTACGCCTATGGCCAGTGCTCCAACGGCAGACAGGAATCAAGTTGGTGACGGGCGCGGTGGGAGCGGGGGCGTCGGTCGCCGGATTGATATTATCGGGTGGAAGCGTATCGGTGCTTGCCATTTACGGCACGTATCGCGCCGTCGTAGGAGTCGCAAAAACTTGTTTCGAATTGTACCTGACAGCAGAGCAGCTGGGAGCGAAAGTCAAGAGCAATCTCGAATCTCTCAAGAAAGACTATGAAAATAGCCAAAGGGCTGCTGACGCGAAGTCGGCAGGGAAAACGGTCGTGAATTGGGTGCTGAACGTCGATGCTACGACGACCGTAAAGAGCCTGAGGGAGAATAACGAATCGTGGGGAGGCAAGCTAGGGCATTTGTATTCTCTGGCATTCTCTCTTAACGGTGAACTAAATTCTTTGCTAAACGCCAGCGAGGCACTGGGAAAGCAACTGGGCGGCCCGGATTCAGAAAAGAAGAAAGCCGCCCTTGAGAAATTGGAAGCCAATGTCCGCTTGCTGCTTACGGACGGCTGCAAGATACGGGGGCTGCGGGACAAAGTTACAATACCAGGTGCTTATCAACGGGCGACAAAAGGTCTAGCGGAGCAAGAAAAAGTCGAGAAAGGGCTCAAGGAGTTGGACCAGATGCAAGGTAAGGGGGTGAAGGCGTTCGAAAAGGTCTTTCCCTTGGTCGCTAGTCTGGCCCTCGCAGGAGTCGGCACGGGGCTTGAGGCTACCAGTCTCGCTGGAGAGGCCCCAAAGGCTCTGGCCGAGGAGCCCATTAAGTTTGCGGGGAAGGTTGCCGTGGCGGGCGTGAAGACCTTCAATGAGGGTTTCGAGATTGGTTCCGAGGAAGTTGGCCCTATGGTCGCCGCTGCCTGGGGCCTCAAAGACAGCGATTTCGAAGAAGTGGAAGAAACTGAAGACAATAAGAAGCAAGAGCTCGAGCAAGCGATGACCAGGCCAAGGTCAAACGCGATAGGTAGTATGGCTGACGCCAAAGCAAGGTCAATTGCAGCGGTAAAAGTAAAGCCTTGATTTTTCGCTTTGGCCTTGCTCAAGGACTCGAGAAGGCGCGTTCTTTCACCAGTCGGTTCGAGGTACGAGCTCTCGCGAAAGCTCGAGTGCTGTCTTCCCTTCATTGTTGCGCAAGTGGATACCCTTAGCGTGTCACTGCCCGATTAGTCGGGCCGGCTTTACCGGCAACTGAGGACTGGAATGAACTTTTGCGGCAATCGTGTGTTTTTCGGCGACAGGGATTTCCAGAGTAGAATTCTGGTGATGTTCGCCATTGCGCCCGATGATCGTGTCTTCATTCTTACGGGGGCAGGCGTGAGCGCCGAAAGCGGCATTCCGACCTTTCGTGGCGTCAACGGGCTGTGGAGGAACTACCAGATCGAGGAGGTCGCCTCTCCCCACGCTTGGCGCCGTGATCCCCGGCTGGTCTGGGAATTCTATTCCATGCGCCGGAGGGTTGCTTCGGCAGCGAAACCGAATCCGGCGCACTTGGCGCTGGCGAAACTCGAACAGAAGCTTGGGCACCGCCTGTTCCTCTGCACGCAAAATGTCGATGATCTTCACGAGCAGGGAGGATCAAGACGGGTCGTCCACATGCATGGCGAATTGTTCAAAAGCCGCTGCGATACGTGCAGCCGCCTCCCTTTCGTTGACAGAAACGTTTACGAGCCGCCGACGGAGATTCCCCGGTGCGAATGCGGAGGACGGATTCGTCCCCACATCTGCTGGTTCGGAGAAGTGCCGTTTGAACTGGATCGGATTTTCGGCCCACTGAAGGAATGCACGGTATTCCTGGCCGTGGGAACCTCGGGCGTGGTGGAACCCGCTGCCAGTTTCGTGGCTCACGTTGCTGGCCGGGCGCGAACAATCTATGTGGGGCCTGAGGAGCCCGCGAATGCGTCCGCGTTCACGGAATGTCATACAAGCGAATACGGGCCTATCATGATGTCCTACCCTTGCTGGCCTTCGTCCAGAGTCGACAATGCCGCAGCAGGTGGCCCGTAGGTGCCCAAATCTCTCAACACGCCCTCTTTCCATCTGGAGTGCCAATGAGGAGCATGACGCTGTACTTGGGAACGACCGAGAAAGCGTCCTAGAGTCAGCAAGACGGAACCTACAGTCGGGAGATTCGGGAGGACACAGATGAGCGAGGACGAGAACAACGTTGTGAGGCGGAAGCCTGTCTGGACGTTGGGCGCGTTCTGCGCGGTGTTACTCCTGGGAGCGGGAAGCGCGGCGACGGCGCAGAATACGGTGGAGGCGCCGGGGTGTGGTCTGGATAAGGAACATTTCGATGTGAAGACGACGAAGCGCCAACATCCGGAAACAAAGGAAGACGCTGACAAGGCGGTGGTTTATTTTTTGCAGGATGACCGCGAGTTTGAGTCGACACCAAAACCGGTGGTGCGCCTGGGAATCGACGGGAAATGGATTGGCGCGACGCATGGGACGTCGTACCTAGTCACGACGGTAGAACCCGGAGAACATCATCTGTGTGCGAGTTGGCAGACGAATGTGACGATCGGAGCGCATAAGCAAAGCGGTGCGCTGCATTTCACGGCGGAGGCGGGGAAAGTGTACTTTTTTTCGGCGCAAGACCGTTGGCTTCGGGAACACGGCGCGAAGCCGATGAAATTCGAAGAGTTGGACAGCGACCAGGGGAAATTGCTAATCAGGCAGTTTGCGTTTGCCACGTCGCAGCCGAAGAAGTAAGAGCGCGCCGGACTTGCAGTTGACACTCGCGGCGCGTGGGACGCTGACAGGTTCCTGCTAGTGCGCTGTCCCATAAAAACTTGAGACCCCGCGGGCGGGGCAAGCCCCGCCCCTACNCTTGAGCCCCCGCGGGCGGGGCAAGCCCCGCCCCTACAACGTGTTACGCGACACGAATTCTCGCTGTTATTTCTGGGACGCGACACTAGGATGAACTACGGCAACCAGCGCTTTTATAGGAGCTGGCCCCAAGTCTTCTTTGCCTACTTTGACGCAGGACACTCCTCCTTGGTCAGGGATGTTTCAGGGTAACTGGCAAGGTTTCCAATTCCCCTTCGCCATGATGGATTGGACACACCAAAACTGTGGTTCTATTCGGTCAGAATAGTGCCCCGGAAATACTAGCTGGATATGGACAACGATCAACGCGGTCTCAGACTTAAATTCAGCGCCGACGCAGAAGTTCAAGTTCAGGACTCAACCACGAGTCTTCGCGGACGCGTGACGGAGTTGAGCCTGCGAGGTTGTTTCTTAGAGATTTCGGGTTCATTTAAGGATCAAGAGCGTGTGCGGGTGAAGATTCTCTGCCCGAGCGAATACTTTGAAAGTTTGGCGGACGTAATTTACGTGAGGCCGCCCGGCGTTGGTCTATTGTTTGTCGAGATGAAACCGCACTTTAGAACGGTCCTGCAAAGGTGGATTCTCTCCGCATTGGATCACCAAATTGAAGAAACCCCGGCGAGATAGAAGGGACAAGTTGCTCCCAGTACCAGCCGGAACGGTTGATGGGGCGTTAATCCAGACCTAGGCAGGATTTTCGGATGGCTGCGGAAGGAGAATGAGCAGCACGAGTTGGGGCTCGCGCCAGTGAATGGTTCTATGGCGGCAGGCCGAGGCGGCGCATCAGGTCGGCAAAGCGGGGGTCGGAGCGTATCGGGTCAGCCCAGGCCACGATGTTGATATTGGGCATAAACGGATAACGTGCGTCATATGCTTTTTCCAGCCAGTGAAAGGCCTCGTCTTTCCGGCCAAGGCGAACACAGGCCCTAGCCATTGCCATGTAAGGTGGTCGAGGCTGATTCAGTTGGCGTTTCTCCCATTGCAGGCTTTTCTCCCAAAATCCTCTGATACCCGACGTGGCGAAGGCCTTTCGCAGCGATTCAATTTGTTCCGGACTGTCGGCTCTGAGCGCGCGCACCTGCAGCTCTTCGCTCACTGCTCGAGCATACATCCCTTTTTCTTCGTAACTCCAAGCCAGGACACCGTGGGCCTGAATGAAGTCGGGATCCAACTGGAGCGTCCTACGCGCCTCCGCGATGGCTTCATCCGGCTTGCGGGCAAAGGTATAGACCCAGCTCATCCCATTGCTGACGAGCGGTGAGAAGGGATCCAGCTCTCGGGCTCGCGTTGCCTGAGTGATGGCTTCGTCCGGGCGCCCCATGATCCCCAAGAAAAGGGAGTATTCCACGTGACCGAAAGCGTCATTTGGACCTAGCTCCAGTCCACGTTTGAATTCCTGTTCCGCTTGCGGCCAATTCCAGTCGAGACGGAAGAGCACATCTGCCATCGCGATGTGCGCCTCGGAAAGCCGGTCATCAAGCTCCAATGCTTTCCTTGCTGCGGCTACCGCTCTGAACCAGGCTTCGTGCGGTGGGAGTTCCTGGCGCGCGGAGATCTGGCAGTATGCCAAGCCGGCGTAGGCAGGGGCATAATTGGAGTCTTTCTCGATGGCCATCTGGAAATATCGGAGGGCATTGTTGTCTCCGTCCGGTGACCACCGTTCCATGAAGTTGTAACGACCTTTCAGATAATATTGGTACGCTTCCGGATTGATGGTCCGCACGCTAGCTAGCGACATCTGCTGCTGGGCCTGCATGGCATGAATGCGCGTCGTTCCGTGTACCAGTTGGCGCAGGCGCGGCAAATTCAATGCGAGCAGCAGAGCGAGGCTTACAGCCCCAGCGAGAGCTAGGCCCCGGAGAGTTTGCCGGCGAATTCTCGGTTTGGCTACTTCCAGGGCCTCCGCCGCGGGCCTGGCGGCCGAAGCTGCCTGGGGGCCGTTGCCTGGCAGAGCGGCAGCCACGATCGGAGCGGCGTCCTCCACGGGGGCAATAAAACGATAGCCCCGCCGTGGCACGGTTTCAACAAACCGCGGGCTGTCAGCCGAATCTCCCAGCGCATCGCGCAAGCGGTTGATCGCGCCGTTCAGACCATTGTCGAAATCCACGAAGGTATCAGCGGGCCAAATCCTGCGGCGCAACTGCTCCCGCGTCACCACTTGGCCGGGGTGCTCGAGTAGCGCGGCCAAGACTTGGAAGGGTTGCTCTTGCAGTCTGATCTTGAGGCCACGCTTGTGGAGTTCGCGGGCCTGGAAATCCACCTCGAAGATTCCGAAGCGCGCAACTTGGGGCACCGGACGTTCTTCCATGGGATTGACCCCGGGGTGTGCGTGAGTCTATCACGTCCAAAAAGGGAAAGCTCAAGTATTTCGTTCTATTTCCTGCCGCAAGTCCTTGCGCCGCTTAGGTTTGAGATTTAAGAAAAATCTAAGCTCCCTTCTATTGATCTTACGGCGAACGAAGCGAAAAGTGCGGGGAAGGCAAGTCATGGCTAGGTGATCGCCCCGATGCCAATCTCTTGGCGGGAAGTTCTCCAAGACACGGGAGATTTCTTGCCACAGTGCCCTTTGAGGCGAAGTTTCTCGCTGTAGGAGGCGGAAGCCGACTCGTTGCAAAAGGTGCAAGCCATGAGTGACATTCGTGACGGGGCTTTTCCGAACTCGGGGAGGAAACAATGACGCTAAAATTCTTTTCCGCAAATATCGTCCGCTCACTCCAGGGCAGCCGGATCTCAGTCACCAGAGTGCAGACAAACGAGATGAATGGAAAATTTGCGTGGCGATTCATCGCAGCATTGGCAACCATCATGGNCGTTGGCGGCGGGCGCATCAGCGCAAACCGTCGTGGTTGGAACAGGCGACCCAAATATCGACGTGCCGGCGGTTCAGCAGGCTGTGGATCAAGGCGGCCAGGTGGTCCTGGAAGGGCATTTCTCTTTTAATAGGCCACCCACGGTACCGACATCTTTGCCAGCAGCCGGGGGCTACCCGCAAGCTACGGTTTTGGTGTCGAGGGCAGTCGCGATCTCGGGTGCGCAGGATGAGGACGGAGAGACGAGCATTGAGGGGGGAACGATTCCCTTCTATGTCGAAGCTCCGGGAGTTAGCGTCACGATTCAGGGATTGCGCTTTGTCCGCCCGACGGCGGAGGCAATCCTTGTGTACGCCGTCAACGGATTGACGATCGCCTCGTGCAGAATCGAGGGCATAGTGCCACTGCCGAGCCTTGGCGGAAGCATCGCAATCGACATTGACACAAGCGGCCTTGTACCTACTCCCGCGAACCCCGGCAAACCAGAGAACATCTCAGGGACGCTCCGCGTCGTTAACAACGACATCGACGTCGCTGGGGGAACAGGGCTCGACAATACGCTGGGAGTCATCATATTCAGCGTCGGGCAATCGCCGGATAATGAGGCGAACATATACGTTTCCGAAAACAGGATAAGGAACACCACCGAGCCTGCGATCAACTTCCGCCGCGTTGGCGGCCGAGCGTATATAGAGCGCAACGTGCTCACCACGGGCCCTGTTTCTTCGCAGAAAAACCCGGGACCGGAGGTGATTCGCGTCGCAAATATCGGTTCCTACCTGATAGCGCACAACTCGATCCATTGCCGATGGGCGGACGGTGCAGCTAAGGGCATCGGTGTGTTTAGCCAATTTGCTGCCTGGACCATCGAGGGCGCCACGGTTGCGGACAACGATGTAAACATGGAGGCGCCCGCGGGCACAGTCTTCGTCCCTGGCAGCGCAGGGATCGACATCAGGGGGTTCGCTCAGGGCATCGTGGTGCTCAACAACAAGATTCGAGGAAGCGCCCGGGCGGCCCTATCTGTCGATGATTTTAAAGGAGGAACCCCGGGCAACAACGCGCTCGTTCTTAACCGCTTCGATGATTTCACGGCATCGCTGGATGACGTGTTTATCGACACAGGCGTAAGCAACACGCTCGTCGTCGAGCCAGGCACGATTGCAAATAACGGCACGAACACGATCATCGTGCCGGTGCCCTTCTGAGGAAGCGGGTTCCATGAAGAGCGAAGCAGTGCTCAAGAGTGGGCTCATAATTCTGGAAATCGCGAGCCTGGTATTCCTTGCTGGATGCGGGGGCGGCGTGAGTCAGTCATTTGACAATCCACCCCAGCCGCCCGCTCCACCACCCCCTCAGGCTACCGGGGGCTTCACAGCAGTTAGCGGTATGACCGCGGCAAGGGCGAATCATACAGCCACCCTGCTCTCCAACGGCAAGGTCCTGATCGCCGGGGGCTCCGACGGGTCGCAAACACTTGCCAGCGCCGAGCTCTATGACCCCGCTACTAGCACATTCACTCCTACCGGCAGCATGGCGACAGCCCGAACTGGTCACACGGCGACTCTACTGCCCAACGGCAAGGTCTTAATCGCGGGGGGATCGAGCGGATCCAATGGGTCGCAACCACTTGCCAGTGCCGAGCTCTACGACCCCGCCACCGGGGCGTTCACGCCCACTGGCAGCCTGATCACACCGGGAGTTTGGGTGCCAGCGACTTTGCTTGCTAACGGCAAGGTCTTAGTCGCTGGGACCGAGGCTCAACTCTATGACCCGGCTACGGGGTCTTTCGCTCTCACCGGCCCCTACGCTGATACGATTCCCGTATCGTGGAACACGGCCACTTCGCTCCTGGACGGCAGAGTTCTACTCACTGGGTGTGCGTGTCCGCCGGACGTCGGAGCGGCTGAGCTCTTTGACCCTCAGAGCGGCACGTTTAGCATAACGGGTCCGAGGCATGTGTTTGAGTTAAGCACTGCCACCTTGCTTGCGAACGGCACAGTCCTGGTTGTGACTGCCACTTTTGACGCACCTCCAGACGACGCGGAACTCTACGACCCTGCCTCTGGAACCTTCACTTATATCGGGCGCACGCTGGGGTATCACGCGTTCTCCGCAGCCGTGCGGCTTGCAGATGGCACGGTTCTGATCACTGGTGGCCAGTTGCCCGGGGGCAACGGCAGCTCCGCGGCCGAGTTCTACGTTCCAGCGACCCGTACCTTCACGACTGCGGGCAACATGGCTACAGGCCGCGATTCCCACACCGCCACTGTGCTCACCGATGGCACGGTTTTGATTGCCGGCGGCATCAACACTTGGGGCTCGCCGCCTCAGATGACTTCTAGCGCCGAAATCTACAAGCCGGCACGTTCTACGCCCTAGCGACCACCGCACATAGGAACGAGAAAGGAAGCGTGTCCGGAATCACGCGCTTCTTATTTGGTAGCCGTGGACTCATCTCCGTTGTTTACGGCAACGGTTTGAAGGACCGGGCGAAACACGAGCGTTTGCAGATTAGAAGGGTTCGCGGAGAACATCGTCAGGTGTGATCCTTGGCAGAATGCGGTGAAGCTGTGGGAGGTAGCGCTGGCTTTCAGATGGCTTGGGGGAGGAGGATGAGGAGTTCGAGTTGGGGTTCGGGGATGTCGCTAGGGACGAAGGCGGCGAGGCTGCGGCCTTTGGTGACGGTTTCCCAGGCGATGCCGGACTGATTCAGGCTGAAGTATTGGTAGTTCAATTTTATGGGGATGGAAGCGGGCGGCCTGGGGGCATGGGTGAGCTGCATGCCGGGTAGCGCCTGGCGGACGAGTTGTTCAATCTGGGCGGCTGAGCAGACTTTGATCAGCTGCGGGGCTTTACGAATCAGGTCGGCTTCGTTCATGGTGGAGCTGACGGCAAGATAGAACTTCGTGCCGGTGAGGTAGCGGTCGTCCTCGATATTGGTCGAGTAAATC
>OCOJ01032990.1_pt1 | contig 14766 bp, 20 predicted proteins | sample 1539251 | NCBI WGS metagenome assembly OCOJ01 (sample SAMN01911457, study PRJEB22624) | soil metagenome | biome: Soil | place: Malaysia | collected 2012-04-30 | depth RA_metagenome m | reverse complement strand
GCAGGCGCCCAAGGTATGACTCATGATTGGGGTGAAGTCGTAACAAGGTAGCCGTAGGAGAACCTGCGGCTGGATCACCTCCTTTCTAAATACAGCGAGATCTACTCCGCTATGGTGTGCGGAGAAGGGTCTCCACGCGAAGGGCAACTCTCACGGGTTGCCGGTCGCTAGACTCAAGTTACTCAGCGAACAGATTCTGACAGATCGATATCGGTTGAAACAAAGAGCAACTTCATGAGCGAAGGGCCGCTGAGCAATCGCGGCCCTTCTTTTTTTTTCGACCTCGTGCGTGGAAACACGGGCGCAGCAGACGGTACAATTTGCGCTAGGGGGTGCGGAATGGGCCTCGAGGCAGTAGAACTGGTCATGGCGATTGAAGAGACATTTGCAATTGAAATCAAGGACGAAGAGGCCGGGCATATTGTGAGTGTCGGTGACCTATACGGCTTGGTGCTTGCGAAACTGAAAGGGCAGAGCACGGATCAATGTCTAACGAGCGCGGCATTTTACCGTCTGCGCCGTGCATTGATGGATGGATTGAGGGTGCATCGTCGCGAGATACGCCCCCTCAGTTCCACCAAAGCCTTCAATCGGCGGACCAGCCCGCCAGGAATATTGATGGTCATTCGCACAAAAATCTTCCCTGCTTCAGAACGCGGCTAATCAAGGCCCAAGTCTTTAACAATTCTCGCTTCCGGCTTCACTTTCTCTCGATCCACACCGGTTTGATTCACAATCAGACCGCAGAGGGCGTTCCAAACCTCTTCTCTGTTGCACCCATTGACAACGAGAAAATCTACGACCTGATTTCCTTCCCCTAGTTGCTCGGTTGCAATCACGACAGGAAAGCGCCCGCCTCCGAAGGCGGCCGCTACACAAGAGGGAAAACCCGCAGGGCTGGCGGACTCGCCCTGCGCTACAACAACACGACGCGCTAGCGGCTGGCCTTAGCGGAAATGATGCGCTCGATTTGTTCGAGGTGGTTGATGTCGTGGCCGGCGATGAGTTGGGTGAGGCGCTCGATGGATTCTTCGCCGCGCTCGGCATGCATGCCGAAGAGTTTGCGCTGTTCGGGAGTGAGCGACTTCAGGAAGGCGAGGTTGGCTTCGCGCAAGACGCGAAACTGCTCGAGGGATTTGCGGACGTCGCGCTTGGAGTATTGGCCGGCGGCAGCCCAGGCGTCTTGATCGAAGGCCTGAATCGGCGAGCCGGGGGCACCGAGAATCGAGCGCAGGCGCCAGCCAGTGACGATCTCGACGTCCGCGAGATGCGCCATGATCTCCACGACGGACCATTTGTCAGGCGCGGGGCGTTTCCGCAGCTTGGCAGGCGTGGCGCGCCTCAACAGTGTCGCAAGAGTCTTGGCGGTTGAGGCCTGAACGCGAAGCGGGTCCTTCCCGGCAATTTTGCCTTGAATGCGCTGGACGTATTCCTGAACGGTTTCCTTCATTTGTGAGTCCTCGGAGTAGGATGGCGAACCGGGAAGATTGTAATGGAAACGCGGCAGCCATGTCTTGAGCGTCGGCTCCAGGTCAGGAGGCCACTTTGGCGTGAGTTGCGCCCCAGGCGGGGTCTTCAGCATCACTTCTTGGGGGGCGGCCCAAAAACTGGACTACGTTTGCATCCGATGCATCTGCGCTCGGGTCGGCGATAGTTTCCGCCTTGGAGAGGAAGGAGGGAGAAACGTTCCAGTGCTGTCCGTCGTCGGTGATTACGGTGACGGTCTTTTTGTTGTAGCGCGTCACGGTTCCAATCAAATCGGGGCGCCCCGCTGGCCGGAATCGTACTTTCTCGCCAATACGGAAGTCGAGCATCTCGGCATGCGAGCGCATCTGGTGGAGAAAGCGGAGCCGAGCCACGATTTTGTGGTTTAGTTCGATGAGTTCTTTTTCCGAGAGTGAGTCGATATCGATNTTTCAGCATCGTAGCCCTCTTCTCGACATAGACACGCCCATTGTCCAGAAATGGCGCAGCGAAGGCAAGAGGCACCGAGCCAGGCAGAGGAAAGAGAAGACCAGTGGTGGCGTTTGATCGTAAGAGCCCATCCTTTCTGGACAAACCGCAGAAAGGATGGGGCACCCTCAAGAACAAGTGAGCAGTGGCGTTGGAGAGGGCGAGAACCGCTTACCAGTGGTAGGCGTTCCACATGTCGTCGATGAAGGTGGGTTGTGAGACTTCGCCGTNGGGGGCGAGAACCGCTTACCAGTGGTAGGCGTTCCACATGTCGTCGATGAAGGTGGGTTGTGAGACTTCGCCGTCCAGCCAATACTGGGTCTGACCCTGACGTTCCCAATTGGCGCTGTAGTCGTAGCCGGTTTGTGCCTTGATTTCCGCAACGGCCTGCGTGTCGTCCTCGGTCATCCAGCGGTACACGTAGTCGAAGAACGGCGGGTAATTCCAGACGCTTTCGCCCTGCAACAGGTGAATCGCGAGGGCTTCGCCGACCCAGGAAACGGAAGTGCAACAGCGACGATAGGCTTCGCCTAGTTGCTCGCCGGGTGGCGTGAGAATGGGCCAACTCGCGGGCTGTAATTGTTCGTAGGGGCCATACAATCCCGGGCTCACGGGAGTGCCGTCGGCCTGAACACCGTAATGTCCCCCATAGATGACCGTGGCGCCCTGCCAAGCCTGCTGGTAGGTGCCGACGGGCGGCAGGTTTTTGATGTACAGCGTCTGCATGTCTTCGCCAAACTGGTTCGGGTAGTTTGCGGAGACGTTTTTCATGCCGGAATCGTTGAAAAGAATTCCGGCNGAAGATAATGGGGAATTTTCTGCCGCTGCGGTGGCCTCCAAATGCCGGCCAGCCATATCCGGCCTGCACGCAGCCATAGAGATCGATTCCGTACTGCACGAGATAATTGGTGAGATTCACTTTTTGGTCAGCCGGGAAGTTCAGCATNGAGCAAAAGTCCGGCGTAGGAATCCGCAAATGCGATGTGTTGGCCGTAGCTGGGCATGTAGTCCGCCGGGGCATCAAAGAGAAAAGGATTGGTATCGACCCACGGTTGACGGTAGAGAGCTTCGTACTGAGCAAGCGTGGGCGTATTGCTCGGATTTGGAGGAGCCAGCGAGGGCAAAAGATTCCGCTGCAAGTTGCCGACACGATAGATAGTCTGGTGCCGATCACAATAGGAAGGACGAAACGCATCCGCCGGAGGCGCGGAGGAGAGAACGGTGAGAACAGACATGGATGCCACTGGACTGGCGCTCATGTCGGAAGCCCGCATCACCTCGGGGATGGAGTGGATCGTTGCCAGGCTGATGGAAGAGACCAGCGCGTCACCTGGATTCAGGGTGATAGGCGGATAGGAACGCAAGGTGGCATCAAACCACCACGATTCATCTGTGCCATCATTCAACCGGGAATCAAAACCGCTTTTGCTGTTACTGGTGGGCAGGTTCTTCACGGAGCCGTTCAGGTAGGGGGAGGACGTGGTGGGTTGCGGGCTGATGGCGGTGATGGTGACCGGCCCCACCACATAGTAATCGCCGTTGACGAACTGGCCGACTGGAACTGAGCTGCTGAAAGTCCAAGTGATTCCGTCCTTGGTGATAGAGGACGCCGTGCCCGGAAATGGAGCGGGGGCACTGACTGTGACCGGAGCGTTTGCAGACTTGGTTTGGTCGGCGGCGCTCGTGGCGGTCACGGCAAAGCTTCCGGCCGATGAGCCCGCGACAAACAGGCCGCTGGAGGAAATGGTGCCGCCCGTGGCGCTCCAGGTTACAGCCGTATTGGAAGAACCGGTCACGGTGGCGGTGNAATTGTTGAGAAGCTCCTTCCGTGACGGATGCGGATGAGGGGGATATGGACACACTTACGCTTTGTGGCGGTCGGTTTTGCGACTGCGAATTCCCGCTGGTAGAGCTGCTGGCGCATCCAAAAAGAGCGAGGAGAAAGAAGGGCAGGGAAGCCACTGCCATGAGCCCTNCCCGAAGGGCTCACTCCGCGAGCGCCTTGGCCATTCTCAGCAACAGGTGGGACAGCGGCAACGGAACGCAGCATAATCCTCGACCTTTTTCATAGTTTAGAGGAACAAGGAGAGTGGCCACACTGTCCGGTGGTACAGAATTGGCGCAGGGGGAGCCTGAACTCCCATACCTTGCTGTACGGCAGGAGGACGGGCATGTGGTAGCGCCAGGGATTGCCACGCGCGTCATTTGGGAGTAGGCTCTCCCGAAGTCCTTGTGGCCTTCCCCAGGTCCATGGCCAAAGAGGCAAGGGCAATTGACTACGGACGCCGGGATGGGTGGTTCCGGGGAGGAAGAAACCATGTCCGTTGCCGCAGCGCACAAGGAGGCATTTGGCCGCCTGTACCACAGCGTGTGGAATGAGCGCAGGCTGGAGTTCATCGAAAAGGTAATCGCCAAGACGCATGCGATCGGGGATCCCATGCTCCACGGCAGCGGAGTAGGTCCGGCAGCTTTCCGCCGTCAGGTGCAGCGCTTCCTCACCGGGTTCCCGGATTTGAAGCTGACCGTGGATGACACGGTCAGCGAAAAAGACAAGCTGGTAGTTGCTTGGACAATAACTGGAACTCATAAGGGTGATTTTCTCGGTGTTCCCGCGACCAACAAGAAAGTGACCTTCAGCGGCATCACCATCAACCAGATCGCCGACGGAAAATTCATCGAGTCCACGGTAATTTGGGATGGATTGGGAGTTCTGAAGCAGTTTGGAATCGCTTTGCCTGCCAAGTGTGAAATGGTGGTCCCCGCTGGCCGGTAGGTCTTAGCTTGCCAAGTCAAGCTTGGCCCGCTGCCGTACCTTTTTGGCAACTTCGCGAGAGTGATGGATTGCGGCGCAGAGACACACGCGTGAAAATGAGGATGCAACTTTCTCCCTAAAACCCGGGTTGCATGTCGAGTGGTGGATTCCCCAAAATTGCCAAATAAGGAGAGTAATTCGTATGAAGATTTCAAAGGCTGTGCTAGGCGTAGTCCTGGGCGCGGCACTGGTTGGTGGTGGAATGGCGGTAGCCCAAAAGCCGGTGGAGGATATCAGCGGAAAGAGGCATCCGAACCTGGCAGCCGCACAACGACTTTCCCAGCAAGCATGGGAAAAGATCACTGCGGCGCAGCAGGCGAATGAGTGGGACATGCAAGGCCATGCGGCGAAGGCGAAGGAGCTGTTGGATCAGGCGAACAAGGAACTCAAACTTGCCGCCGAGGCCGCCAACAAAAACCGCAAGTAAATTTCAAGATTCGAAAGAAAGAAAAACCCCGGGCTGGCGATCAACCCAGACCGGGGTTTCTCTTTGTTCCCTATGGGCTGAAGATGGCATGGCTCTTTTGAGATCCTTGCGAAAGGATTCGAACGCGGACCTGCGAGCAGTGAACGTGCCGCACCTACGGCGCTTAGCTCTATATGCTCTGCTTACCCAGCCCTGACGGGCTGGGCAAAATTGTGGCGCGCCCCCGGCGCTGATCAAAGCACGGCGTTTCCGCAGGCAGACTGCGAACGTCATTGAGCCCAATGTTCAGTAGTTTCTCTTTGTCCCTTTTGATGTGCGCCATTCCTCGCTCCCAATCCGCTTCATGATAGGATCTTGGAGTATAGTAATCCGGCTAATGGTGCTGGCCTGGGGTCGCGGGTATCGCTTACCGTGAGGTGGCCGTCGCGTCCAATGGGAAGCCGGGGTAAAGTGGGAAGAGTAATGGCTGGTGGGGGAAAAACCAGAGGGAACTTGACCAGGGTGTTGGCCGTCACTCTGGCCCTGGTGTTTGCCGTATTCCTCACGCAAGTTGCCACCCATACCCACCAAGATGGCCAGAACGAGACGACGTGCCAGGTTTGCCAAGCCGCGCACCTTGGCACGATCCTGCCGTCCGCAGCTTTTTCGGCCCACATTCCCCTGCAACCCGCAGGGTATGTAGAGCCGCTTGTCGTAGCGTTTCATCAAGAGTTTTTCTTCCACGATTCTCCTTCTCGCGCGCCTCCTTCCCTGTTGCCGTAGTCCTCAATAGCTGAACTTGCTCAAGAGTGCGTCTTCCTTGCCATGGACGCACCACCGCCCTATTTCCGGCGGCCCCTATGAACACAGCTCAATGGATCGCTCCCACAGGGATCGGAGGAACAATGCGAAGCGGATTTCGAGGTTTTGCTCTTTTCATTCTTCATTTTCTAGTTCTTGTGTTGGCAGCATCGGCACAGGTGGGGAATTCCGGGTCGATCGAAGGGGTGGTGAAGGACCCATCGGGCGCGGCCATCGTTGGAGCCACCGTGGAAATCAGTTATGGGGTGAGCGGGTTCATCCGAAGCGCCACAACCGGACCGGACGGCTCGTTTCGTTTCACGAACGTGCCGTTCAATCCGTACCACCTGACAGTGACGGCGAAGGAATTTGCGCCCTATACGCAGGACGTGGAGGTGCGGTCCGTGGTCGCTACGAACGTGCAAATCGCGCTGAAGATCGGAACGGAGGCCACTACCGTCAATGTCACTGAGAATGGCGGAGATTTGATCGAGAATGAGCCGACGTTTCACACGGACGTAGATCGTGGTTTGTTCAAGAATGTGCCGCTGGAAAGCGCATCATCTTCGGTGAGTTCCCTGGTCACGTTAACAACCCCGGGTGTGGCCGCCGACTCCAATGGGCTGTTTCACGGGCTTGGCGATCATGCGCAGAATTCGTTCNTCCGTGGATGGACAGCCGATCACCGATCAGCAAAGCAAGGTCTTTTCGAACCAGATTCCCGCGGATTCGATCCAGTCGCTGGAGGTAATTTCCGGCGCGCCCCCGGCCGAATTCGGGGATAAAACGAGCCTGGTCATCAAGGTGACCACACGGTCGGGATTGGGAGTAAATCCGGCGCACGGAAACTTCACCACGTCCTACGNGCAGTTTCGGCACACCGTACTTTGCCGGGGACGCGGCGTTTGGCGGGGAAAGATGGGGAGATTTTATCGCGGTGAGCGGACTGCAAACTGGACGATTCCTCGATCCACCGGAAACAAACACGTTCCATGACAAGGGCAACGAAGAAAACGTCTTTGACCGCGTGGATTACAAGTTCTCGGAGGTCAATTCGGCTCAATTGAACTTGCAGTATACGCGCTNCCTGGTTTCAGACCCCGAATTCCTATGACGCGCAGTTCGCAACCGGATGGTCTGCCAGCAATGGGTTGGGACCAAACGGGGAACTGGTGGGCCGGCAGGACCAGCGTTCCAAGATCGGGACCTTTAACATTGCGCCGAACTTCGTGCACTTGATCGGCAGCAGGGCGGTATGGACCATCGGGGCATTTGCGCGCCAGGATCAATTCCAGTATTACCCGAGCAAAGATCCTTTTGCGGATTTGACGCCAGGCCTGCAGAGCGACAGTATCGCGCAGCAGCGACGTTTGACGAACGTGGGAGCGCGTTCAGACCTCTCGTACGTGAAGGGAATCCACAATGTCAAGGCGGGAATCACGTACGAACAAACATCNTGACGAACGTGGGAGCACGTTCAGACCTCTCGTACGTGAAGGGAATCCACAATGTCAAGGCGGGAATCACGTACGAACAAACATCGTTGACAGAACACAACTCGTTCGGAATCGTCGATCCAGGGGTTGTGCCGTCGTTGGTGGACGCCAATGGGAATCCTTGCCAGGTCAACGGGATCAATCTCGATGCACCCTGCACGACGCTGGCGCCCTACGATTTCACCGAAGGAGGCAAATACTATTTCTGGCGTGGCCATACGGACGTGAAGGAACTGGCTCTGTATGTGCAAGACGCGATCACGATTCACAACTGGGCCTTCAATGTTGGCATCCGTGGAGACATCTATCGTGGGATCACGCACGCAACGCAGGCCGAGCCGCGCCTGGGGATTGCCTACCACATTAAACCGACGAACACCGTGTTGCGCGTGTCCTATGCGCGAACCCTCGAGACACCGTTCAATGAGAATCTCGTGTTGTCGAGCACGGGCTGCAACGATCCTGTGGTAAACGGCCTACAGGCCGCGATTCAGGGATACCCGTGCATCACGAACCCGTTGAGTCCCGGGTGGCGCAACGAATTCCACGCGGGATTCCAGCAGGCGTTCGGAAAATACCTGGTCGTGGATGCGGAGTACCTTTGGAAGTATACGCACCTCGCGTATGACTTCAGCGTTTTTGGCAACACGCCGGTAACGTATCCGATTGAATGGACGCGGTCGAAGATTCCGGGATACATGCTTCGGGCAAGTGTGCCGAACTTCCACGGTTTGTCGGGGTATTTCGTGGCGTCGAGCGTGGCGGCGCGATTCTTCCAGCCTCAGGTGAGCGGCATCGGGGTAACTCCGGCAGGCCAAGGCGGAACAGGAGTATTCCGGATCGACCACGATGAGACCTTTAATCAGACGACGCACATGCAGTACCAACCGTGGAAGCGCGGGCCGTGGGTCGGATTCAACTGGCGCTATGACAGCGGATTGGTTGCCGGGGCAGTTCCCTTTGCCACCAGCGCGGATCCTGCGAATCCGGGATACATTGTCGACCTTACCGGACTGACAGCGGATCAACAGATTCAGGCCGGGCTGTTTTGTGGAAACGTATTTCCCACCTATGCGGTGCCGCTGACAAGCTGCCCCGGGAATCTGTATGGCTCAAAGCTGGTGCAGATCCCGAAGCCCGGCACGGAAGACGACGACCACAATCCGCCGCGCATCCAGCCGCGGAACCTGTTTGATATTGCGGTCGGCCACGACAATCTGTTTCATGGCGACCGTTACAAGTGGAGCTTACGCTTCACGGTGATCAACCTGACGAACAAGGTTGCGCTGTACAACTTCCTGTCTACGTTCAGCGGGACGCACTACGTAACGCCGCGGACGGAGACGGTAGAGCTGGGCTTCCACTTCTGAAACGTCTCTGACGGCGTTGCGATACCTATCATTCCGGGCGGAGCCAGAGTAAGAAGAGAAATTCCTCACTTCGCAGACTCCGTTCGGAATGACGGCTTTGTCGTTTTGTCTCATCAGAGGAGCATGGGACGGGCTTTCCTTTGCGGGCCTGCCGCTAGCACCGGATCCGGCTGGAATTTGCTAATCTTTGTGCCGGAGGAGGCTGCCGCATGCCCGAACCCGCTGCCGTCGTGCGTCACATTTCCGATACTGCGCTCTGGGCCGCTTATTTTCGAGCGGAAGAAACAAAACGCCCGGACGCGCTCTTTCGCGATCCCTACGCCGAAATCCTGGAAGGTGGCAAAGGCGCTGAAATTGCCAGAACCATTCCGGAAGGACAGGCGCACGCATGGGCTTGGGTGAGCCGCACCTATCTTTTCGACCAGTTGCTCCGGAAGGAAATCGAGCAAGGAGCGGACCTGATTGTGAACTGCGCGGCAGGACTGGATGCACGGCCCTATCGCATGGAGCTGCCGAGCAGTCTGCAATGGTTCGAACTCGATTTGCCGGATATTCTTTCGTACAAAGAGGAGCGATTGGCGAAAGAAAAGCCGCGATGCGTCCTGGAGCGGATTCGCGTGGACCTAGCGAATGCTTCGGATCGACGCAAAGTGTTAGAGTCTGTTGGAGCCAAGGGCAAGCGCGGAGTAGTTCTGACCGAAGGGCTGCTCATCTATCTTTCGCCTGAAAAGGTTGCGTCTTTTGCCAGGGATCTCGCGGGCATCGCTTCGTTGCAGCGCTGGATTCTGGATCTTGCCTCGCCGGGATTGTTGCGCATGATGCAAAAGACTGCCGGAAAAACCCTGGAGAGAATCGGGGCTCCTTTCCGGTTCGGACCAGTGGAAGGACCCGGATTTTTCGGCCCACACGGATGGGACGCGATCCAGGTCAATGGCGTGCTAAAAACGGCGGCACGTTTCGGGCGGCCACCGTTTATCCTGCGACTCCTGGCAAAGCTCCCGGAATCGACCGGTCCCAAGGGAAATCGCCCGTGGTCCGGCGTGTGCCTCATGCAGAAGCACGGAAACTGAACTGATATTAAGGATAGAAAGTGCCAAGCCTGACAGCTTCGCAAGGGAAGTCCAAGCAACCTAAAATCCGCATTGGAATTGACCTGGGAGGCACGAAGATCGAGTTTGTGGCGCTGGAACGGGACGGCCACGAAATGTATCGCCATCGCGTGCCCACTCCGCGCGGAGATTACGACGCCACGGTCCGGGCCATCAAGGATGGCGTCGAACAAATCGAGCGGAAGTTACAGCGCAGCGCGACCGTTGGCGTGGGCATACCCGGAACAATCTCGACAGTCACGCACGCCGTCAAAAATGCCAATTCCACCTGGATGAATGGAAGGCCGTTCGACCGCGATTTGAGTACGGCACTGAACCGTGAGGTGCGGTGCGCGAACGACGCGAATTGCCTGGCGGTTTCGGAAGCTACCGATGGAGCCGGAGCAGGGAAGCATATCGTGTTTGCGGTGATCCTGGGCACAGGTTGCGGCGGCGGCATCGCCGTGGATGGGCGCGTCCACAATGGGCGGAACGGCGTGGCCGGGGAGTGGGGACACACGGTGCTGCCCTGGATGCGAGCAGATGAGTTTCCCGGGCCGGAGTGCTATTGCGGGCTTCGCGGTTGCATCGAGACGTGGATTTCCGGCACGGGGCTGGAAGCCGACTACGAGCGGGCGACGAAAACCAAGTTACGAGGCAAGGAAATCATCGCGCGCTGCGAAGCGGGAGAAGCGGAGGCTGTGGCGTGCGTGCAGAGATACGAGGACCGGCTGACACGCAGCCTCTCGCAACTGGTGAATATTCTTGATCCAGACGTGATCGTGCTTGGTGGCGGAGTCTCGCAGGTGCCGAGGCTCTATCGGGATGTGCCGCAGCGCTTGAAGGAGTACGTGTTCGGCAGGGAAGCGGACACGCCGATTTTGGTGGCAAAACATGGCGATGCCAGCGGCGTGCGCGGGGCCGCTTGGCTGTGGCCGCTGGATGGATGTTGATTGGGAGTTCAGTGGGCCAGCTCCATGTGGTCCCTCTCCTGCGTTCCGGCGATGAATAGCGAAGTTGGAAGCAGATCCCTCCGCCGCAGGCTGCGGAAGACCGCAGCCTGCGGGTCGGGATGACAATTACGTGGTCGGGATGACTGCTGGGTGGACTGGGGATTGAGTGAAGGGTCGAGATGACAGTTGCATGGACGTGGGGATGACATTGGACAGGTTCAAATGAATGAGAGCGAGAAAAAGAAACGCCCTCGGGATTTGCCGAGGGCGTTTCTACAAAATAAGGATGAACTTAGGCAGCTAAGCGTGCGCGCGAGATGGTGAACGCGGCGAGCGCCAGCAAACCGCACAGCAGGAGGGCCAGCGTGCCGGGTTCCGGAGTTTGCACGATGAACTCTTGCACTTGTCCGGGTCCGGTGAGGCAAAGAGGGCCGACATTCGTGACGATCTCAAAATGGTAGGGATCAATGTTTTGGTAGTCAGCTGCAGCATCATTGAGCCAGGTTTGCACATCCCCGTACGTGGTGGGCTCAGAGCCTGGATTCATGATGTCCCAGATGGCGTATTGCAGGCTGACGTAGTCGCCGGGATTGTTGGCAAACTGGGTGGTTAGCCAAGCGACTTCTTCGTAGGCCTTCGTAGGGTCAGAATAGACGCTCGATCCTGACAAGCCACCGTAACGTGTATTAGCGAAGCCCCCGGGTGTGTTAACGGCAGTGCCAAGGTTGGTGACGTTGGCGGTCCAAGTTTCCCAAAGGGATACATCGTTCTTGATGTCGTCGCAGAAGAGCACGACGGACGAACCATTCATCGTCCCGTAGTATGGGCTCACATAATACTGACTGTCGTGGACTCCGTTGACGCCAGTAAATTCCATGCTGACCGTTCCGTCAGCGTAAGCAAAGGGAACGAGGAAAAGTGCCACGACAAGAAGGCCTAGCAGCCTAGCAAGTCTCATTCAAATCTCCATGGGTACAGCTCGCAAGGCTGCGGTATCCCTGCGCCCATGAAGGTAGCATTTGTTATGCCAAAGGCCAGGCCGATTTCTCGCTGAAATGCACTGAAAATGTAGGAGTTACTGGAAATAAAAGATTATTTGGCAAATCTTATGGAATCGTTTTTCCCAATGTTGGGGAATTCTGGCTAAAATGTTTCTTTGCAAAGGCTTAGCAGGACTAGGCGAATCGTACTAATCCCGGGCAGTTTGAGATTTTTCTCAGGCTGCTTGAAGACACGAAGACGCGCCCCGAGCCAAACGAAAACCCGGACCGTGAGGCCTTGACGCCGTTACGGAATCAAGGCCCCTCGATGCCATATGCTAAAAAGATCGCGGAAGCTAGTGGCCACTTCCCGCGGACTTGGCCATTTGGGCCATCCAGGCTGCCGCGCGTTTCTCCATTTCCGCCGGGGCAACCTCTTCGACGCGCTGGGCGAGTCCCCAGGCATGACCGAAAGGATCCCGGACCTTTGCATAGCGGTCGCCCCAGAACTGGTTTTGCAGCGGTTGTTCCACCTTGCAGCCGGCTTTCACGGCACGCTCGAAGAGGGCATCGACATTGTCTGTGTAGATATGCAAAGCGCTGCAGGTGTGGGGAGTGGGGCCGGGCGCATTTGCCATGCCCGGGAACTCATCGCTGAGCATTAAACGCGAGTCGCCAATCTGTAATTCGGCATGGCCGATGCTGCCCCCTGGGCCAGTCATCCGGGAGATTTCTTTGGCATGGAAGACTTCCTTGTAGAATTCGATGGCTCGGGTGGCGCCCTTGCACACGATGGATGGCGTAATGGAATGATACCCTTCGGGAATGGCACGGACAGCAGACATGACTCCTCCTTCAAAAGCTTGGATTGTTCGCGCAGTGGATAGAGGGAAAGGGCGGGTCAAACTCAATAACTCTGCGCGCGGACTTTCTTGATACGCCGTTGCAGGTGCGGCGTCAAGAGAAGTTTTGAGGGAAGGCAAAATAAGTCAGGCACGGGATCGGTACCTGTAAACGAAATGTGAATGACGCAGGGGGAATGATGCGATACGACTTTTTGGTGGAAACGTATGCGACGGAACGCGTGAAGGTGGCCAGTGTGTGGAGTGAGTTTCGAGATGAGGATCTGGAAATTCGCCCAAACGCGAAAGATGGTCGCGGAAGAAGTGTGCGGGAACAGATGGTGCACCAGTGCGTCAGCGAAGATTTGTGGTTCCGGAGCATGCTGAAAATCGACGTGGGCGCTCCTCCCTTGCCAAATCCGGAGACGAGGATTGAGTTCATCCGCCGCTATGCGGAGGACAGTGGCAAGCGGCTGGCCGCTTTGCAAACGAAAGACGATGCGTGGTGGGAAAGTGAAACCACTTTCTTCGATGTGAAACGGTCGATGGCCTGGGTCATGACACGGCGCATCGCGCATACTTCCCACCATCGGGGGCAACAGATGGCGATGTTGCGGATGCTCGGCCGCGATTTACACAGCAATTACGGACCGACAGCGGATACCGGCGGCCTGATGGCGAACCACGCGCCAACCATCTATGCCTATGACAACCTCGAGAGTTTGCTGGGCGACCTGGGCCGAGGCTTGGGGAAAAGGCCACTTCCCGGAAGCGGCGGCAAGGCGGTGACGGAAAGACCGAAGCCGCGCTAGGTCTCAGTATTCGCGGTAGAGTTCAGGGTACTGCGCGCGGAATTTGGCCAGCTTCGGCAGGTCGTTGATGACGATGTAGGGAATATCCGGATGGTGTTTCACGTAATCCTGGTGATAATTCTCTGCCGCATAGAACTCCGTGAGCGGCACCACCTGGGTGACGATCTTCTGCGGGAAGATTTTTGCAGTGGTGAGCTGAGCGATATAAGCCTCGGCAATCTTTTTCTGCTCCTGGCTGGCATAAAAAAGTGCAGAACGATACTGGCTACCCCAGTCGGGGCCTTGCTTATTGAGTTCCGTGGGATTGTGAACTACCGCAAAGAAAATCATCAGGATTTGTCCGTAGGTGATCTGCGAGGGATCAAAGATGACCCTCACGCTCTCGGCCTGACCGGTGTTTCCAGCGCTGACCATTTCATAGTGTGCCGTCTCCGCACTTCCACCCGCGTAGCCCGAGGTTGCTGAGAGGACCCCGCGAGTGTGTTCGTAGACCGCTTGAACGCCCCAGAAGCAACCGCCGGAAAGAACGGCAATTTCCTGGCCGTGAGCGGTGGCGACGGGATTATCCAGAGCGGGTTTGGGGAAAGAAACATTTGGCCGGGACGAAGAGGCCGACACGGCAACACAATTCAGGAAGAAGAAGAATACAAAGAGGCAGAAAAAATTCAGGAGGCGGGTGTAGATTCGCATGGCGGAACCCCAGGGCAACGTACAAACTTAGACGGCGTTTTATTCGATGCGTGAGAGGTGGACAACGACTCATGGCGGAAATTTCTCCGTCATAGGGGGTCACGTTTCCGTGGAACCTTGTTCCTTTCGCAGGCATCGGATAAAGACGGCGGAAAATCTTCTCAAGACTGAGAGATGCGATGAAATTTTCGAGAATCTACCAAGCCATGATGTTGAGTGCTGCAGTGGTCATTGCAGCTCCAGCACACGCACAAGTGACCTACGGCAAAAAGCCAAATCTTCCAGCACCGTTCGAGACAAGATCGGCGGGCAACGGCCCGGATAAGTCTGAACCTCCGGAAGGATTTCTTCCGACTGTGCCGGCGGGATTTCACGTCAACATTTTTGCAGCGGGCTTCCAGGTGCCGCGCTTCCTTACTGTGGCGCCCAATGGAGACATTTTCGTGGCGGACACCGGCGCGGGACAGATCGTGGTTTTGCGCGATCCCCAGCATACGGGTGGGGCACAGCAACGGGAAGTCTTCGCCGACAATTTGACCCGGCCGTTCGGAATCGCTTTCCAT
>OCOJ01039883.1_pt3 | contig 14771 bp, 17 predicted proteins | sample 1539251 | NCBI WGS metagenome assembly OCOJ01 (sample SAMN01911457, study PRJEB22624) | soil metagenome | biome: Soil | place: Malaysia | collected 2012-04-30 | depth RA_metagenome m | reverse complement strand
GAGCCACAACGTGACCAGCAACAGCACGATTGTGATGGCGATGTTCGGCCACGCGTTCAGCGCCCACTGCCCCTGCCAAGTAAGTTGCAGATCGGAAAACGGCTTGAGATATGGAATCGGCCACGGGTCGCCGTCCGGGCCGCGCGAACCAAGTAAATCCTCGAACAGATGAATGTGAAACGTCAGAAAAGCAAACGCTGCTGTCTTCCATCTTTGCCCCGCCAAAGCGAATGCCAGAATCGTAATCACGCTGGCAAACGGCAACGTGTGCAAGGAATGGTGGTACTCGGAGAACCATAGCAGAGGATGGGAGGAGTTTCGTGTGAGTAGTTCGGGGACGATGCCGAGGCCGTCGACATCCGGCGCTACGCATGCCAGCGCCACGATGGCTCGTTCTCTCCGGCCGAATCTGGCGCAGTTTGCGACCACCCAGCCAGTGAGGAAGTGAGTAACGGGGCTCATGCCGGGCGAACGGCTAGATGTCGATCCAGACTTCGCCGTTCTCAACCTTGATCGGGTACATCTTCAGCTTGAGGTCGGGATGATCCTCGGGCACGCCGGTTCTCGGGTCATACCGCCAACCATGCCACGGACAGACGACCTTGCCGTCCTTGACCGTGCCTTGTCCGAGCGAGCCGCCCTGGTGCAGGCACTCGTTGTCCATCGCGGTGAGCTTGCCCCAGACGTTAGCAATGCAGATCATCTTTCCGTCGCAGGGAAAGTTTTGTACTTCATTCATTTTGGGTAGTTGCGATTGAGGAATCAGCTTGACGAAGGCCATAGTGGTTTCAGAGATACTGAAACAAACCCACAATCCTGTCATCCTGAGGCGACATGCTCTTCGTCGCCGAAGGACCTGAGCGCGCCGTGCTCTGGAGCCTGGCCTGAGAGAGCGAAGCGACCGAAGGCCACGTCTGGCGCGCATCCTTATCGCGGCTGCAATGTCTGCGCGATCATCACCTGACGTTTGAAGTTGTCTACCATGTTCGCGTCGAGCCGCACTTCGGTCGGCTTCTTGGCCAGCGTCATGGTGTCGATCTTGTCCTGCAGCTTGAGCAGCGCGTAAAACAGATTCTCCGGACGCGGCGGGCATCCCGTCACATAAACGTCCACGGGCACAATCTTATCCACGCCTTGCAGCACCGCGTAAGTATTAAATGGGCCACCTACCGACGAGCACGCTCCCATGGAGATCACCCACTTCGGGTCGGGCATCTGGTCGTAGATGCGCTTCACCACCGGCGCCATCTTCAAGGTCACTGTGCCGGCCACAATCATGAGATCGGCCTGACGCGGGCTGGGACGAAACACCTCCGAGCCGAAGCGCGCAATGTCGAAGCGCGCCGTCGACGACGCGATCATTTCGATGGCGCAGCAGGCCAGGCCAAAGGTCATCGGCCATACCGCCGACTTGCGCGCCCAGTTGAAGACGTAGTCGACAGTGGAGATCAGAAAGTTCTTTTCAAACTTGTTTTGCAGCCATCCCATGAGGTGCCCTCACAAACAGTATAGTCGGTGAACGCGCGCGATGGGCCATTGTTGGCAGGCCAAGAACGGTTATCAATTCGCGACGCAGGGTTCACTTCAACCAGTAGAGACATTATCCATATCGCAAGAAAACGCTAAGCGACTCAAAACCAAGAAACAGATAAAGAGCGCCGACTGCGGTCGCAAAACAAGCGGCCAGAAATGAAAATACTGCCAACACGCGTGATGCTCCGCCACTCGACTTGAAAGACCGGAAGATGCAATACACGCCATTCAACGACGAGCCCACAGCACAAAGTCCAACCGCGAACAGGATCGAAGATCCGGCAATATTTCTGGGGCCCGCGCAGGGCCCTCCTCCAATGGCAAGCAGTCCCAGCGGCAGGATCAGCAGCGATAACCAGCACAAGGCGATGCCGACTGAGGAATAGGTCTCGACTGTGCGCTCTGGCATAAAGCGGCCTCATTCTAATCGAAAATGCTGCGATCGATCCACGTTATACTTGCGTCCTTCCTGCAACCCTGACTATGGAAAGAAGATGGGCAGTAGGAATGTTTATCCCGTACCGGAGCGAAGACGCCCACGGAAATTCGCCGCCCTTGGCCTGCGGCTCCAGTCTTCACCTCATTTTTGGGGTGTTACGTATGACTGAAGCCGTACCCCCTTTCTTTCGTCGCAGATTCTTAAATCGTAGTCAAAATCAAAACCGCCACCCTGGCCGCAAAGGACTCGGCCAAGGATGGGGCGCTCGGCGCCGACGTACCGACATACGTTTGGCAGGGCTTCGGGGATGGCACCGTTGTATCGCACGTTAGCCGAATGAACTTATGGGCGTCATCCCGATGCCTCGCGTTTTCATCAGCGAGGCGAGGGATCTCGCGCGCAGCTCAACCTCTACCAAAGCCAAACTCCGCCACCACAGATTTCTCCATCAAGTTGCCCGTTGACGCCGACTCAGCTACAAATAGACATTCATGCATGCGCCATCCGTGGCGGCCGCTGGCCGCGCCGGGACCCTCAGCCGACTGCTCAACGCGTGGGCGCGTATTCGCACGTCGATGTTCTGGATGGTCGCCGTCGCACTCATTCTGCGCGTGGGCTGGATCATCGTTGGCCACACCTACCGCTTCAAGCCCACGGACAACAACTTCGGCTTCGGCTGGGAGATGGGACGCATCGGCGCCGCCATCGCCTCTGGGCGCGGCTTCAGCGATCCGTTTGGCGCGCCGACCGGTCCCACGGCTTGGGAGTCTCCACTTTATCCCTACCTCACCGCGGGCATGTTCAAGATTTTCGGGATTTATTCGACAGCGTCGGCGTTTGTGCTGCTCGCGATCAACAGCGTTTTTTCGGCGCTGACCTGCATCCCGATTTTTCTGATTGCACGCCGCATTTTCTCTGAAAAAGTCGCGGTCGGATCGGCGTGGGTCTGGGCGCTGCTTCCCTATGTGATGTTCTGGTGCACGCGCTGGGTCTGGGAGACAAGTCTTTCCGCTCTGCTGCTGACCATGATCTTCTGGCTCGCGCTCACGCTGGAAGATCACGATGGGTTGAAACCGTGGATTGAGTTCAGCTTGCTTTGGGGAATTGCCGCACTGAACAGCACCGTGCTGCTTTCTTTTCTGCCGGCGTCAGGATTGTGGGCCTGGTATCGCCGCTCCAAGGGCGGCAAGCGGTCGTTCGGCGGCGTGGTGCTGGCTTCCGCAATTTTCGTCGCTTGTGTTACGCCGTGGATCGTGCACGACTACCGAACCTTCGGCAGATTTATTTTCATTCGCGACAACTTCGGCGCGGAGCTTCGTCTGGGCAACGGCAACGGCGCTGACGGCACCTGGATGCAATATCTGCATCCCACGCAGGATGTCTACGCGATGCGCCAATATACCGCGATGGGCGAACTGGCGTACATCGCCATGCGCAAGCAGCAAGCCGTGGACTACATCAAGGCCGACTACGGGCGCTTTGTCTGGTTGTGCGTAAAGCGGTTCACCTATTTCTGGGCCGGGCCTCCGCGTCTGGCGCAAATCTGGTGGCTGGCGCAGGTGAAGAACTCGCTCTTCCTGGCTTCATCAGTGCTCATGTTCTGGGGACTCGGGCGCGCCCTGTGCCAGCGCAAACCGGGCGCCTGGCTGCTGTTCTGGCTGATCCTTTTGTATCCCGCGATTTATTACGTCGTGTTTCCCAGCCAGCGCTACCGGCATCCCATCGAACCGGAGATGGCAATTTTAGGCCTGTATGTGCTGACTGAAGCAAGAAAGAAAAGTCAACTACCGCTTGACCACAGGGGACACTGAGGGAACACAGAGGGAGTTGCGTCAGGCGCGTGAACGTCTCCACTTCTCGCAAAGGACGCAAGAAATGAGGCGCCCGCCGCTGCTAGTGTTCGTCGAGTTCGATCTTCAGTACGTGTATCTGATTGAGCCTGGTGTCGAGGACGCCCGTGATCTTTACCTTCTGGCCTTCGAAGCCGTGCACCAGATCGATGCGGTCGAGCCGGTAAACGTCCTTCCCGTCCTTTCCCGAAGAAAGAACCAGGTAGCCGCCGAAGTGCTCGATGCAATACAACGTGCAGGTATTCGCGGTGCCGCCCATCGACTTGGATTTCAGCATCTCCTGATGGGATCGCGTCAGCGAGTGCACGTTCAGGGCGCACTGGCTGTCGGAAATCTCGCCGCGGAAGACTTTGGCATTTTCGCCGAGGGCGGCGATCGCCACCGTCAAAATCCCTGCCGTGCACAGCCTTGCAATTCGCTTCATAACCTCTCCTGCGTACGACTCAAGGCTGCACGATAAACTTCATGTGCATGCCTTCGTGATCTTCACTGCAGATCACAGTGCAGACGACCACATACTCACCCGGCTCGGTGGGAGCGGTAAGCAGAAATTCCTGCGTGCCCGGCTTGAACAGCAGGTCCCATCCTTCCACCCTGGATCGATCCTTGGCGCGCAGCAAGGAAAAGCCGTGGATCGATCCATCCCGATTCCAGGATTTGGCTTTGCGAGCCGTTACCCGCAGAAGCACCTGCTCGCCCGCCTTCACGGTAATCTCCGGATTGCGTTCTCCCGCGATCTTGTAGCGGCTGTCTTTGTCGGCCAGAAGCTCGATGACATGGGCCTGCGCGTGGGCGAGCGTCCCAGCGAGCAAACCACCGGCCACAACGATCATCATGACGATACGACCAAGTCGATCTCGTTCGTTCATCGGCGCCTTTCAGGTCACTGCGTCATGTAGAAGAGGACCAGCCTCATGTCCTCGTCGGTGATGGTGGCACGCACCCGCATGTGGCGCACGACTGTAGCCATCATGCGCGGCGGAAATTTGTGAGGAGCCGCGTGACAGCGGCCGCAGTTCGCGTGAAACCGTTGCTCGCCCTCAACGCGCATCGTATCCCTGTCACTGCTGTGGACGACCGGCATGGCGGTCGCGTCTTTCTTGGCGGAGGAGTCGTCGGCGTACAAGCTCGAAGCCAGCACAAGCCCGCACAGCAAAGCGGCCGCTCCCACCTTTGCCAGAATGCGATTGAACTTCATGGCGCACCCACCCATCCCAGCGGTATCAGGAACCTATAGGCGATTCCCACGCTCCAAACATTGGCATTTCCCCAGGAACTGAACTGGCGGCCGTAGCTGGCCGCGCCTTTCAGTCCGTCACGCAGGAAGTAGTTGATTCCAAACTCGCCTTCGCGCGTGTTCGCCACCGGCAGATTCCATTGCTGAGCCACATTCCAGCCTGCCGGACCGTTGAAAAACTGCTGGCCGCGCCCTACCAACTCGGTGCGGCGCATTGCCTTCTGCCAGAAGTGCACCTGGCTGAGGCGGTAAGCCCCTTCCACCCAGTAACCAGTGCCATAGAAAGAGCGCGCGAATTCGGCGTGCATGCTCAGTGGAACTTTTGTGGGCTGCCAGCCCATGTGGAACCCGAAGGCATTCTTGCGGGTATCCTGCAGAGTTTTCTGCCACGATCCGCCGACTTCGAGCCTCGGACCGGGCAGGAAGAACCCTATGCGCCCTCCGACGTGGCGTTCCGATTCCACCCCAGTCACGCCAATGCTTGCCGCCGAGAAATAAACCGCGTAGTTCATGTTGGCGGTGGCGTTAACCGGAAATCCGCCGCGGAGCATCGCTCCGTCGCTCGCCGCAGTGCCGATCCCAAGAATCAACGGATCAAACTGCAAAGCTCGAATCCAGATGGGATAGAGGCGCTCGTTGAAAATTCCAAAGGGTGTGAGAAAGCGGCCTGCAGTCACCGTGACGTACGGGCTCGCGATGTAGTCCACTTGCGCGTAGTCCAGATGCTTGTCCACCGGCCCGCCATAAGGCCCGCCGCCCGGGGGACGCTGAAACTGACCTTCGAACTCCGCCCTGGATTCAACCAGCCAGTGATCGCCGAGCGGCACAAGCAAGACGGGGTTCACTTGGGTATCGATCAAGTTCTGGCCGCCGGTCACAAAGTTGAAGTAGCCCGCGCTGCCGCTCAGAATCGGAACGGGCCTCTCGGTCTCCGTGGCCTGGGCGCTCAACCGGTTTGGGACAAGGAACAGGAAAAAGCTGGCCAGCACCGCCAGAGCAAGGCATCGGCAGCAGCGCGGACCCGCTTTTCCACCCAAAGACAGCACAGAAAAAACCCCACTTAAGCGATTGATAGGATTGTCCTTCAGGCGGTTAGGCGAGGGGAACATCACCGAGGTAATGTTTCGTTTACCAAATTAGGAATGGTTCGTTCTTTTGCACTACTTTCTCACGGAATCGCAGCCGATCCGTCTAAGCCGTTGGAATGGAGGCATTATGAAACCGCAGCGCTCGCTTGCCACGTGGTCAAGAGCCGTCCTCGAAACTGTTTGTGCTCTGTTTGCTCTCACTCTAGTAGCACACGCATGTAATGGCAGCTCTTTGACCGAAGAGTTTCATCAGACCTACACCTTGACGCCCGATGGCCGCATCGAGCTCGACAACATCAATGGCCCGGTGCACATTTCGGTCTGGGATCAGAATGAAGTCAAGGTGGATGCCATCAAACGCGCCTGGAACAAGGAGCGGCTCGGCGAAGCCAAGATCGAAATAGACTCGGGCAAGGATTATCTGTCCATTCGTACCAAGTACCGCGACCACAACCAGACTTTCAATTGGGGATCGTGCAATAATCCGGCCAGCGTCGAATACACGCTGACCGTGCCTCGCGGCGCCAGGCTCGATGAAATCAAGTTGATCAATGGAGGGCTCGACGTCACCGGAGTGGCAGGCGAGGTGCGCGCCTCCTGTATCAACGGCCGCCTGGAGGCGCGTGACCTGGCGGGCCGCGCTCACCTGTCGACAATTAACGGCAGACTGGAGGCGCACTTTGATCAGCTCTCCGGCTCGACGATTGAGCTGGATTCGGTGAATGGTTCGGTCGAGTTGACCATCCCTTCGGACTCAAAGGCTGAAATTGATGCCAGCACCGTCTCCGGCGGCATCGATAACGACTTCGGACTGCACGTGAATCATCATCGCTTCGTGGGCCATGATCTGCGTGGCGAACTGGCTGGGGGTGGGACGCGCATTCATCTGAGCGATGTCAACGGCAGAATTGAAGTGCGCCATGCCCAGGACGGCCGCACCCTAAGCCCGGTGAGGGACCTGAGTCGCGAAGATCGCGACGACGATGATGACGACAGCGAAATCTAGAGAGCTTCCGCACCCTCGTGTGGGAACGGGCGCCCTCGCCTGTCCGGTCGAGCGAAGCTCGACGGCCTCAGTAAATCGTGTACCCCGGCGCCGGGGTGCGGAGGTCAGGCTTTGACGCCATCAGCAGCAGCGCGCCTTCGCGCTTGAACGCGCGCAGATCATCCAGACTGTTGAATGACTTCGTCTTGTAGTCGTCCGGCGTAGGTGTGTCGTCGGGTATGCGGCGAGCCTCGACATTCTCAAACGCGTGCTTCTTCAGCAGTTCGACATACTCTGCCGCCGAGCGCACGTGCACACGCACTTTCAGCTTGTCAACCCACTGCAGCGAGTACTGGTTGTCCTTGTACAGATTGATGAGGATGAACAGTCTCCCTCGGGGCGCCATCACGCGAAACAATTCCATCAGGGCGCGGTCTTGGTCGGGATAGTAGTAGAACGACTCAACCGACAACACCTTGTCGAAGAAGTTCTCTTCCCAGGGAATCTGATGCGCCGATCCCCAGACGTAGAGAACGTTGTCGAAGTCGCGCGATGCTTCCCGCGCCCGGCGCACCATTTCATCGGACACGTCGAGCCCGACGACCTGGCCGAATCCTTCCGGGCCCTCGCCCACCAGGCGCGCCAGCAGCCGCGTAGCCCAGCCCGAACCGCAACCCAGGTCGAGCACGCGCTCACCCGACCGAAGATTCATCAGGCGAATGGTCTTTTCGGTGATGTCGAGATGATGCTGCTCCATCTTCTCGCCTTCGCCTTCCGCCGCCCAGCGGTTGAACTCCCGCTGCAGCTTTTCGTCAGGAGTCTGGGGTTTATCGGGCATGATCGAAGATTCATTGTATCGCTGAGAATGCAGCGTCATCTTCCATCTTCTACGAAGTCAATCCCACGGAATCCATCGGCTCGAAGATTAAAGATGTCATTCCGAACAAGCCCGCAGGACTTGTGAGGAACCTGCTTTCTGTTTTCTCCGCCGACCAGAGTGACGAATGACGGGCACGTCGCAAAGAGCAGTTTCCTCACCGCCACTTCGCGCCAGTTCGGAATGACATCAGGATTCTTTCAGCTTTTCAGTCCATGCGATCAGCTTCGAATCTCCCCGGGAGCCGAGCGAATGTGGACGGCGCGGACTTTCGGAGTGGCCCACAAATCGATTCGCAACATCCGCCATCAGCTCCGCCGCTTGTGTTACAGTTCCCTCCTCATGGCGACGCCGCCGCAGAAGCCGGCTCAGGAACCCGGCCCCACGTTGCTCTACTGCCCCAACTGCGCCGAGGAAGTCAGTGATCCGCTGACTTGCGGCGACTGTTCCGCGGTGATTTGCCGGCGCTGCGGCACGCCGCTCGAATCTCCAGACGAACTCGGAATCGGATAATGGACGCCGTCAGCGCCTACCCCGCTGAAACTCAGCCTCGATCACAAGCCACGCTGGTGCGCGGCCTCAGTCTGCTCGATTCGGTGCTGCTTCTGGTCAGCGGCATCATCGGCTCGTCTATTTTTCTGACGGCCAAAGACATCGCCACTCCCCTGCCTCAGCCCGCGCTGTTCCTGCTTGTGTGGGTGCTGGGCGCGGTCATTTCACTGTGCGCCTGCTTTGCCTTTGCCGAGTTAGGGTCAATGTTCCCCGATTGCGGCGGGCAGTACATTTATTTGCGCGAAGCCTACGGTGACCTGACCGCATTTCTCTATGGCTGGATGCTGTTCAGCATTGGCAATGGCGGCACGATCGCGGCGCTTTCGGTCGCCGCGGCCGCTTACATGGGGCAGGTCTTTCCGACAGTTTCGAGTGAGCACATCGCTTTCTCATTTTTTGGCGTAGCCGTGACTCGCGCCCACCTGCTCGGCCTGCTCCTGATCGCCATTCTCACTTACGTCAACGTAGTCGGCCTGCGCTGGGGCGCGCTGCTGCAAAATCTCTCGACGTGGACCAAGTTCAGCGCGATGGCGGCATTCGTAATTCTTGGATTCCTCATCGGCAAAGGGGACTGGTCGCACTTTCATGCTCAGGGCGTGAGCCTGACCCTGGGCCTGGGTCCGGCGAAGTTGATTTCCGCCCTCGGCGTCGGACTCATCGCCGAGTATTGGGCCTACGACGGATGGGTCTACATCACCTGGGTCGCGGGTGAGGTCAAAGAACCGCGGCGCAACGTGCCACTGGCCATGGTTCTGGGACTGCTCGTGGTGGGCGTGATCTACATCGCCATGAACCTAACCTACATGTACGCCCTCCCGATTGCCGAGGTTGCCAAGCACGAGACTATCGCCCACGCCGCGGCGGCCGCGTTGTTTTCCCCTCGCGCCGCGGTGTGGCTCTCGCTGATGATTGCCATTTCCTGCTTCAGCGCGGCGGCAAGCTGCACGCTTTCGGGAGCGCGCGTCTACCTCGCCATGGCGCAGGACGGCGTCTTTTTCAAACGCATGGCCACGATCCATCCCAAGTGGCGGACGCCCGCCTTTAGCCTCATCGGGCAGGGAATCTGGGCTGCGCTGCTCACCATCAGCGGCCGCTACGATCAGCTCTACACCTATGTGATTTTCGGCATGGTGTTGTCGTACGAGCTTACGGTGATCGCCATGTTCCTGCTGCGCTGGAAGCGCCCGGAGATTCCGCGTCCCTATCGCTGCACGGGATATCCGTGGCTGCCGGCGATCTATGTCACCGCGGGTGCCGCCTGGATTCTGAATACCCTGGTGAAGCGCCCCCTCGAAACTTTCTGGAGCATCGCTGTCGTGCTGATCGGCGTTCCTGGATATCTGTATTGGAAGCGCAGCAGCCGAGAAGTTTTGGCAGTGGAGTAAACGATGTTTGAGCGCTACACCGAGAAAGCGCGGCGCGCGGTTTTCTTCGCGCGTTATGAAGCGAGCAATCACGGCTCGCCGGTGATCGACACGGAACACCTGTTGCTGGGCATCCTGCGAGAAGACAAGCGCGCCTTGAGCTGGGTTCCGAAAGCTCGAAGTGCCGAGGTGGTTCGGAAACAAATCGAGAGTTGGGTTAAGAAAAAGCCGCCAACCTCAACCGCGGTCGACCTGCCTCTCAGCGAAGCGAGCAAGCACGTTCTACACAGGGCCAAGGACGAGGCAGACCGCATCAACTCCAAGCATATCGGCACGGAGCACCTCTTCCTGGCCCTGCTTCAGGAACCGGATTGCCCGACGGCAAAACTGCTGCTGGAATTCGGCGCGGATGTGGAAAAGCTGCGCATCGAATGCGCCAAGCAGGTGCAAGAGCCATATTCCTCGATTGCAGATCGAGTGAGGGAGCGGGTGCTTCAGTCGACACGTGAAACGACCACCATTCACGGAACGCAGCACTCCCTGCGTCCCTTGCTGGACGCAGCCACACGTTACCGCCAGCAAAACTTCTATTGGCGAAAGCAATCGTTCACGCCGCGCGACGCGGTGGTCGAGCGGAAAACCGGCAAAATGTCTCTGGACCTAACCCTCGCCGCCGACCCGGAGCATTTCGAATCAGTCAAAGGGGGCTGGAAGAAAGATCACTGCGCCATCTGCCGCTGGGANACTCTTCGAAGCAACCGATGACCACGGTGTCGGTTACACCAACGGCCGCGACTGGGTCTGCACCGAGTGCTACGACAAATTCTGGGACCGCCCCGACTTCATCTCCGGTTCGTATTCCGAGATCACCTAGCCCGCAGCATTTTCGCCTTGCTCCCCGCCCGCGTCAGTGTTATTCCTCTTCTTCTCCTTCGCCTGACCCAAGGACAGCCGATTGACCGACTCGGACTCAACCGCCGGGCAAACAGACAAAATTAGCTTTCTTTCCCCTGGCGTTTCCATCGCCGAAGCGGAAGATCCCAATCGTCCCCGACAGGTGCTGGGCTTTCGCGATCTAGTGCTGTTCTACGTGATCACGGGCATCAGCTTGCGCTGGATTGCGACTGCTGCTGCGGCCGGTCCGAGCTCAATCGTCATCTGGATCGGCGCCTGGCTTTGTTTCTACACGCCGCTGGCGCTTTCTGTGCTCGAGCTATCGTCACGCTATCCGCATGAAGGCGGGCTCTACGTCTGGAGCAAGCGTGCGTTCGGCGATTTCTCCGGCTTCATGGCCGCGTGGACGTACTGGACCAGCAATCTTCCCTATTTCCCCGCGGTTCTTTATTTCGCCGCGAGCAACATGCTTTTCATACGCGAGGCCGCTTGGGAACATCTCTCAAAGAACGCCACGTTCTACATCGTGTTTTCGCTGCTCACGCTGAGCGTCGCCACGCTGATGAACATCGTTGGACTCGATGTCGGCAAGTGGCTGCACAACGTCGGGGCCCTGGCAATGTGGATTCCGGTCGGGATCGTCATCGTGATGGGGTTCGTCGCCTGGCATCGCTATGGCTCGGCCACATCGTTCACTTTGCATTCAATGACGCCGAGCACGCATCTCAATGACATCATTTTCTGGTCGGTGCTGACGTTTGCTTTTGGCGGCTGCGAAACTGCCTCATTCATGGGAGAGGAAATCAAGAATACGCGCCGCACGATTCCCTTTTCTCTGCTGTTCGCCGGGATCACAGTTACGATCTGTTACATCCTCGGCACGGTCTGTGTGCTGCTGGCGCTGCCGCCGGCCGAGGTGAGCAGTTTGCAAGGCCTGGTGCAGGCCGTCTCGAAAACCACGGCCCGCGTGGGTTTTCCGGGCATACTGCCAGTTGCGGCCTTTCTCATCGCACTCAGTAACGTTGGGGCAGCCGGAGCGTATCTTGCCGCCGTGGCCCGACTGCCGTTCGTCGCCGGCATTGACCGATTTCTGCCTCCGGCATTTGGAAAACTGCATCCCAAATGGAAGACTCCATGGGTCGCGCTCCTGACGCAGTTTGTCCTGGGGGTGCTCTTTATCTTTCTCGGGCAGGCGGGGACCAGCGTCAAAGGCGCTTACGATGTGCTGGTCAGCCTGGGCGTGATCGTCTATTTCATTCCGTATTTGTATCTTTTCGCGGCCATGATCAAGCTGCAGCGCGAACCGGCAGGACCGGATGTGATCCGCGTTCCCGGCGGAAAGCCGGTGGCTAAGCTCGTAGCTATCGTCGGATTCCTGACCACGACGCTGACGATTGCATTATCGCTGATTCCCCAACCGGACGAACCGAACAAGCCGCTGGCATTGCTAAAGGTGGTGGGAGGAACGGCAGGGCTGCTGGCGATGGGAGTTGGAATCTACTTGATCGGCAAGCGAAGGACGGTAGCGAGAGGTCCGGTAGAGTAGCCGAGTAGGCAAGAACCACGTGGGGACAGCCGCCCTCGGCTGTCCGGTCGAGCGTAGCTCGACGCTAGGTTAGCTCACACCTGAATCCCCTACACCGGCAGGGCCGTCTTTCGCTTCGGATTGAAGAACGGCAGCGTCGTCACCTTCACGTTCGTTTTCAGCCGAATCGCTTCAATCGTGATCTCCATCTGCAACGGCGTGCCTGGTTTTGCATACTCGGTGTCAAGGCTGGCGAGCGCAATCATCTTCTTCAGAATCGGAGACCAAGTTGTGGTCGTTGCTTTGCCCGCTTGCCGATCACCCGAATACACCGGAACCGCGACGCGCGAAGCCTGAGCCGGCGCGGCGGGCGTGAGACCGTAGCCTTCGTAGAGCCGCTCGACATCGGTCCAGTCGACCTCCAGCCCTGCCAACTGGCGCGGCACGCCATTCTTTGCGTCTTGCTCCAGCGCGCGCTTGCCGATGAAGTTTTCTTTTTCCAGATGCACCATCTTTCCGAATCCCAGCTCGTAGGGCGAATATTTCTGCGACGGAATCAGCGCTTTCTTCGAGCTTGTATAGTCCACTTCAATCAACAGCAGGCCAGCCTCGACCCGTGCCACGTCCAGCGCCAGCATGCCTGCGGCATGCAGATCAAACTGGCGGCCTTTCTCGGTCAGCGCATCCCAGACTTTCACGGCATCGTTCCACGGAATCCATAGCTCGTAACCCAGGTCGCCGGTGTAGCCGGTCCGTGAAATATCCACGGGGACGCCCGCAATCTTGCCGCGGGTCACGCGGAAATACTTCAGGTTGGCGATCTCGGCCTCGGCGACGGTCTTGAGCAACTTGCCCGAGGTCGGCCCCTGCAGCGCGAGCGCCGCGACTTTCTCAGAAATGTCTTCGACGTGAACGTCCATATTGAGGCCGTTTTGGCGGAACCAGCGCAGGCTGGGATCGGCGGCCGTCCAGCGATAGACGTTTTCTTCGAGGCGAGAAATCGTGCCGTCGTCGATGACCTTGCCCTGCTCGTCGCACCAGCAGCAGTAAATCACCTGGCCGACTTTCACTTTGTTGATGTCCCGCGTGATCACGCGGTTCACCAGCTTGGTGGCGTCTTTGCCGGTGACAAGATATTTGTAGAGCGGGGTGATGTCGATCAGCGCGGCCGCATTGCGAATGGCGTTGTACTCGTGCTCGTGATGCACCTCGTACACGCTGACGGTGTAGTAACCCGACCACTCGCGGTAATTCAAGCTGTGGCAGAGCGGAAGCGTTCGTTCGTGAAATGCGGTTCCGATGGGCAAAGGAGTTTTCCTGGGTTGCGATTCCGAAGGCCGGATTATATGCGGACTGCCGAGCCACGAGCAATAATGGTGCCGAGCACGCCACGGTCGGTGTCTAACAGACTATGTACGTCAAGCTCAAATGGCGCTTCTTGCTGCTCTCTCCTTTAGTCATCGTCCCCAGCCTCTACCTGTTCCTGCTTTGCGCTAACTACTACTATGCGACTCGGGCCGCTTATATTCTTCAGCGGATTCGCACAATGAAGGTAGACAACTCCAGCATTGCCGAGCTAAAGCGGTTGGGATCCGAACATGGGCTTCGCTATCTGGAGGCTGGGGCTGAAGCCTGCGCCAGTGGAGAATGCATATACCAGGTTTCGCCGAATAACCGGTGGATGTGGCCGCTTCTGAGACCGCCGGTAGTAGCGAGAGTAGGGCGAACATTGGGCTTGAGAGCCTGGGTAGCGGTCGGGGACATTGTCCTACAAAATCACGAAGTAACAGGCAAGATTTATGGTTTGGGTTTCTTTGATGGTGAGGTTAACCCGGTAATAGAAGTTTCCGCGTGGGACGAGCGCAGGATCGACGTCGACGTCTGCACATACTATCCTCTTAAAAGACACCCTGGGTATGCGTTTACAAACGCCAGCAACGTGCGTTCCTTCAGGGTTCTGGTCGCTAGTGATGCGACAGTGGAAAACCATGACCGTGCCTACCAGTTCAATTTGAGCTGTCTGCGAGGTTGGCATCAATGCAAGGACTTCTCTGAGATTGTGCCGGCAGCTTGGGCCGACTATGAAGAGGACGGGAAGTGGTCGGAGACCCACCCCAACACTTTGGTACGGCAACTTGGGGCCCCGTGCACTTATCGGTGAATCCTTCCCGCGAGACAAGCCGCTTTACCTTCGGTTACAATGAGCGGCTGATTTGACCTATGCACCGCCTCCTCCAGTGGACCGTCCTGCCCAGCGGCCTCTGATCCCGCTTCCGTCTGCTTCCCTGCGCGCGTATCATTGCGTCTCGAATCAACAGCAGCAACATCGTGCAAGTTCTTAGCTCACGGCTCAAAGCTCATGGCTAACTCCTACGACATCATCGTGATCGGCGGAGGCCACAACGGCCTGGTCAACGCCGCTTATCT
>OCOJ01049194.1_pt1 | contig 14789 bp, 20 predicted proteins | sample 1539251 | NCBI WGS metagenome assembly OCOJ01 (sample SAMN01911457, study PRJEB22624) | soil metagenome | biome: Soil | place: Malaysia | collected 2012-04-30 | depth RA_metagenome m | reverse complement strand
CCAGCAAGCATACTCTCCCCTTGTCAGTGGGCAATCAGAATCCTCTCCTATCCACCTGCTACGGACGGCAGGATGTGCACTACGTCGCCGTCCTTCAGCGGAGTCTTCTCTTCCTTCAGCTCCCGGGAGTTCTCCGAGTTCACGAAGACGTTCACGTGGGCCCTTATCTTCCCCTGATCGTCGACTATCCTCCCCCCAATCCCAGGGAACGACTTCTCCAGTCTGCTGACCATTGCCCGCAGGTCGGTCGCCGAGTCGAGCTCCACTTCCCTGGCTCCACGGGTGTAGTCCCGAAGCTGGGCTGTGAGACGCACCCGAATCAACTCCCTAATCAGTAAGGTCGCATTATATATGGTGTGTGTTTTCCACGTTGAGAAGGGCGGCTCCGAACTTTTTTTAGCGAGCGAAAAGCGGGAAACCGGCGTCCCCATTGTCTGGTTCCCCCACCGCGAGGGGTCTGACTCAAGCCGAAGTGGAGAGGTACAGCAGGCAGCTGGTCCTCCCCGAGCTGGGCCCCAAAGGGCAGCAGAAGCTGAAGGAGTCATCAGCCCTCATCGTCGGCGCAGGCGGCCTGGGGATTCCGGCGTCCGTCTATCTGGCAGCCGCTGGCGTAGGGAGAATCGGGATTGTTGATGAGGACGTCGTGGAGAAGAGCAACCTGCACAGGCAGACGATCTACTCGGAGCAGGACGTAGGGAGGCGGAAGGCGCTAGTCGCAGGGGAGAGGCTTCGGTCAGTCAACCCGCACGTGACAATCGAGCCCCATGAAACGAGGCTTATGTCGGCGAACGCCATGGAGATTCTGAAAGGGTATGACGTGGTGCTCGACTGCACAGACAACTTTCCTGCGAGGTACCTAATCAACGACGCTTGCGTGCTCCTCGGCAGGCCTGACGTGTACGCTAGCATCTTCAGGTTCGACGGCCAGGCCTCAGTCTTCCACGCCCAGAAGGGGCCTTGCTACCGCTGCCTCTTCCCCGAGCCGCCTCCCCCGGACAGCGTCCAAGACTGCGCGGTGGCAGGGGTTCTTGGTGTGCTCCCCGGGGTAATGGGGAGCATTCAGGCAGTCGAGGCGCTGAAGTTGATGCTGGGGCAGGGAGAGCCGCTCCTGGGAAGGCTGCTCCTGTTCAACGCGACAGACATGTCGTTCAACGAGCTTCGATTCAAGAGAAACCCGGAGTGCCCGGTGTGCGGAAAGAGCCCGACAGTGACGTCCCTGATTGACTACGAGGCCTTCTGCGGCTTGAGAAGCCCGGCACCGGCCGTGAAGGAGATCATCCCCCTGGAACTCAAACGGCTGATGGAGAAGGCGGAGAACGTCACGATTCTCGATGTGAGAGAGCCGTTCGAGCACGACCTCTGTAAGATACAGGGCTCGAAGCTGATTCCTCTCGGAGAGCTCAGGCTGAGGGCTGGGGAATTGGACAAGTCAGCAGAGATAGTAGTCTACTGCCATGTCGGCGCCCGGAGCGCAAGGGCTACGGAGCTCCTTTCTTCCATGGGGTTTGGGAAGGTCCGCAACCTGAAGGGCGGCATCAGGGCGTGGTCCGAGGACGTGGACCCCACAGTCCCCGCATACTGAAGAGCTTGGCCTGCCAGTTCAAACGCTCAGCGTGTCGATTCGCAGCTTCCCAGCGTCGTTGAAGACGAACGAGAATGCCCGGGACGTCTTGCCTTTCTCAAGGCAGGCGGGATGCTGACTCCTGACCAACCGGACTATCTCGACCATGTTGCTTCTGAGGTGTATCCCCAATCTGTCCCCCTCGCCCAGGACGAGGGCCGGGATGTCGTAGGACCAGGTCCCCTTCGGGACGCTCACGAGATGGTCCGTGAGGGTTGAACGGTAGGCGCCGATGGTCTGCTCCGCCTGAGTGACCTTCCTTCTCGCCCTGTGCTCAATCATCGAGACGTTTGCCCTGGTCGTGCCCAGGGCCTTAGCAGTCTCTCTCTGGGTCATGCCCTTGCCCCTGCACACGAGTACTTGGTACTGGGGTTCAGTGAGGGAGCCATGAGCCATAGGCAACGGATTATCGTTGCCCCCCACTTAAAAGCAATCTGGGCAGCCGAGGAGCCGGTATGAGTTCGCTGCGATTCGTCGCAGCCGCGTCCGCGATGGGCACCATAATCGAGTGGTACGACCTCTTCGTGTACGGCTCGCTTGTTGTCGTTCTCTCAGGAGTCTTCTTCCCGGCGCAGAACCCGTCGGACTCGGTACTCCTCGCGCTCGGTGCGTTCGTGGCCGGAGCCGCAGTGAGGCCCCTTGGGGGCGCGGTGTTCGGCAGGATCGGAGACAGGATGGGCCGCAGACGCGCGTTCCTGATGACCGTGGTTGTCATGGGGTCGTGCGCCTTCCTGACCGGGCTGCTCCCCACCTATGACGCCGTGGGGGTACTCGCCCCTGTCCTCCTGGTGGCCCTGAGGGTCACCGAGGGCCTGGCGCTCGGCGGGGAGATTGGCGGTGCGACTGTCTACTTGGCCGAGCACGCTCCAAAGGGCTCCAGGGGGATGTGGACATCGCTGCTTCAGGCCTCTGGGACCCTCGGACTGCTGATCTCGTCCGTGGTCGTCCTCGTCGCTCGACTCTCGCTTAGCCAGGCCGCATTCTCTGACTGGGGGTGGCGCGTCCCGTTTCTGTTTTCAGCAGTGCTCGTGGTGGCTGCGATTTGGCTCCGTCTCAAGCTGAGTGAGACCCCCCTGTTCTCAGAGCTGCTCGCTCGGGGGAAGACCTCGAAGGCTCCCATCAGGGAGACCTTCGCCGACAGGGGCAACCTAAGGACTCTACTGATTGCCTTGCTGGTAATCTCCGGATCGTCAGTGATTTGGCATACGGCTCAGTTCTACTCGTCTGTGTTCATGCAGACAACACTGAAGCTCGGTTTCACGGACGCAAGTGTGGTCACAGTCGCCGCGCTCGCCCTGGGCTCCCCGTTCTTCGTGTTCTTCGGATGGCTTTCGGACCGCGTGGGGAGGAAGAAGGTCATACTGCTGGGGAACCTGGCGGGGCTTGCCCTCTTCCCCGTCTTCGTGGGGTTGCACGCGCTGTCGAGCCCGCTGAACCTTCCCGGACTGGCATCCCTCGCATTCCTCCAGGTCTTCGTATCCGCCATGGTATACGGGCCTCTGGCAGCCTACCTAGTCGAATCGTTTCCAACCAGGATTAGGTACACGTCTCTGGCCATCGCCTACGGGATAGGGACGGGGGACATCGGGGACGGGACGCTTGTGGTCGCCCCCTGGCTGGCCCTTGTGACTGGTAACATCTACGCGGGGTTCCTCTGGATTGCGGCGATCCCGCTGGTGGCGCTCGTCGGAGGGCTTCGGCTCATGAGGGAGACTAGGGGGGCGGAGCTCACGGACGAGAATCCCAGCGCGAAGGGCTAGGCGGCTACCCTCTTGCGATGAAAAGGATGTGTGGGAACTCGCGGACGAAGGCCCGCATCGCGGTCTTCACGCCGTCCGGGGAGCCTGGCATGCACACGATGAGCTTCCCAGAGGCAATTCCGGCTGTAGCCCCGGTGAGCGCCGCTGCGCTGCCAATCTCGTCATAACCTAGCCTCCTCACCAGCTCGCCGTATCCCTTTAGCTCCTTCTCGAAGAAGGGCCCAACCGTTTCTACTGTGACGTCTCTCGGCGAAAGACCCGTGCCGCCAGTGAAGAGCAGCACGTCGTCCCGGCCAGCAAGGAATCTCTTGACCTCCCTGCGGAGCATGGCTCGGTCATCGGATATGAGGCTCCTCCGTGTTACAGTGTGCCCGGCCCTCGTAGCCTCTAAGGCCGCGGTGTCTCCGCCTTCGTCTGTGTACTCGACGCCCTCCTTCATCTTGAAGTAGCGGCTGCTGCTCACTGTGATGACTACTACTCGGAGCTGCCGTTCTCCTTTGTGGCGGTGCTCCTCATGGGGGCGCATTGGGTCTCTTCACCTTGCTCGTCACTCTGATCCACTCGATCGCGGTCGACGGGTACTGACCTTCCGAGTCCTTCTCGTAGGCCTTTGTCACGTCCCAGATGTTGAGGAGCGCCACTGAGACTGCGGTCAGCGCCTCCATCTCGACACCGGTCTTTTCGTGGGCGGCGACAGTCACCTTCACCTCTACCCAGTCCTTCCCCACCCTGACCTCCGGCTCGGTCTTCTCCACCTTCAGAGGGTGGGCCAGGGCGACGACGGTCGGCGTCGATTTGACTGCCAAGATGGCAGTGATAGAGGCGAGCGCGAGGGCGTCTCCCTTCTCCAGCCCTCCCTTCTTGATGAGAGCGATGGTGCCCGGCCTGAGCCTGATCCGGCCCACAGCCGTCGCTTCTCTGTAGACTACCGGCTTCTTCGAGATGTCCACCTGCTTGAAAGGCACGGACCCCGTTTCATCTATGACCCGTTATAGGTTCTCCCCTGCGCTTCAGGAACGTTTTTACTCCTGAAGACGGGTTCTCGGCTCTCTTTGCAGGGTACGGAGCATCGGGAGGAGAGGGTCCTCCGTGACAGGAAGGGGAGGATTGCCAGGAAGCTTAGGGTGTCTGTTACCGACAGGTGCAACTTCGCGTGCCTCTTCTGCATGCCCGAGAAGGACAAGATAACCTGGATTCCGAATGAGGAAATTCTGAACTTCGAGGAGATCGAACGGATAGTCGGAGTACTCGCTTCCCTGGGGATTGAGAAGGTAAGGATAACCGGCGGAGAACCACTTCTCAGGAGAGACCTAGAGGACCTCGTAGACAAGGTCACCTCCATCAAGGGGATCCGCTCCGTCGACATGACCACCAATGGTTGGCACCTGGAGCGCAAGGCCGTGGCACTGCGCAGGGCGGGCCTGAGAGGGGTCACCGTAAGCCTCCACAGCCTCCGGAGCGACAGGTTCGCGAAGATTTCAGGGGTTGACGCCCTCCCGAGAGTGCTCCGTGGCATCGAGAGAGCACTCGATGTTGGACTCAATCCGGTGAAGATCAACTCTGTCGCAATCCGCGGTTACAACGACGACGAAATCCTAGAGTTGGTTGAATACGCGAGAGAGAGGAGGGTTTCCATCCGGTTCATCGAGTTCATGCCTCTGGACGGCCTGGGCATGTGGAACTACGACAGGGTCGTCCCCGGCAAGGAGATCATAGAGAGGGTCTCACGAGAGTACCCCCTGGAGCCGACTGGGAGGGGTGCCAGCGAGACATCGTCCGTCTGGCGCTTCAAGGACGGCAGAGGGGACCTGGGACTCATCACGCCAATGAGCGAGCCCTTCTGCGACGACTGCGACAGGATAAGGCTCACGGCCGACGGGAAGCTCCTCTCGTGCCTCTTCGACACAGACTACCACGACCTCAGGCACATCGTCAGGAACGGGGGCACCCAGAAGGACCTGGCCGACAAGATCATCAACGCCGTNCTGGAAGAAGCCCGACGGCGTGGGGTACATGCCATGGATCAAGGAGGGCTGGGCGAAGCCCAGGAACATGAACGCCATAGGAGGCTAGGGGACTTGATGGTCAGGGTGCTATACTTCGCTTCTGCCCAGGGCCTCGCCAACCTGAAGAGCGAGGACATGCAGCTCAAGGAGGGTGGCTCAGTGAGGGACATGGCTGCAGAGATGCTCCGGCGCCATCCTTCCCTGAAGAGTATTGAGCCCACTATCAGGTACTCTGTGAACTTCGAAATCGCGAATGGGAGCGCTCTCCTGCATGAGGGGGACGAGGTGGCTGTGCTGCCGCCGGTAGCGGGGGGATAGGGACGAAGTCCGTCCGCATAACCAAAGGCCCAATCGACCCGACGAAGGTGCTCGCCTCGGTTGGAGATGACGAGGCAGGGGGGTCGGTCCTTTTCGTGGGCACCATTCGTCGGAAGAGCGAAGGGAAGTTCGTCGAGGGGCTCACCTACGAAGTGTATAGGGAGATGGCGGAGAGGAAGATGGCAGAGATCGAAGACAGAGTGAGGAAGCGGTGGCCGGTGGTGAAGATGGCCATGGCCCACCGATACGGGGACCTGGAGGTCGGGGAAGTGAGCGTCGCCGTGGCCGTGTCCTGCAGGCACAGGGCGGAGGCCTTCGAAGCCTGTAGGTACGCCATAGACACCATCAAGGGCACCTTGCCCATCTGGAAGAAGGAGCGCTTCAAAGGCGGCTCCGAGACGTGGGTGAAGGGGACGCCGATAGAAGCCTAGCTCGGAATCTCCTTCGGCTTCCCTTCGGCGAGCGACTTCCGAACGACTTCCTTCCCGTACTTCGCAGCAACGATCTCGGTGAGGATGCTCATCGCAATCTCGGGCGCTGTCACCGCCCCGATGTCTGCCCCGATGGGCGCCCTGAGGGATGAGATGAACTGCTCCGCCACGCCGGCCTCCCTGAGCTTAGTCAGGTCCTCCCTGACCCGCTGGCGGCTCCCTAGCATCCCGACATACCTCAACTTGACCTTGGAAAGGGCGGAAAGGGTCTCCACGTCTCTTTCACCCTTTGTCAGAACGACGACAGAGTCGGTGCTCGTGAATGGGAAGGTGCCGAGGTCGTAGTCCACAGCCTTGATCAGCTGGTCTGGCTCCTCGCTGAGCACCGGGCTGTGGTCGACCACCACCACGTCAAAGTCGAGGCTCTTGCCCATCTTCACCAGTGCGTCTTCCACGTCGTCCTTCCCACCCTGGCCGACCAGGATGAGTCTCTGCTGGGGGAGGTAGGGCTCGACATAGATGTCCATCTTCCCGCCGCAGTTCGTTTCCACATGGACCTCGTCCTCGCTCTGGCTCTTCAGTACTGCACCGACAGAGTTCTCGACCCCTTCGAGGAAGACCTTGATCATCTTCGGGGTCCCGGTCCTCATGGTCATCTTCGCAGCAGAGACAATGGCCGACTCAGGGCAGACTCCGCCTAAGGTGCCGTAGAGGACTTCGCCTGCGGCCGAGATAATCACCTTGAAGCCTGGCTTCCCCAGGGAGGAGCCTTCCGTGCTGACGACCGTGGCCACAGCGAAGGGGGCACCCCTGCTTGCGAGGGAGTCCATCATCTTCGCGAACTCGGCCTGCTTCATTGCTTGCTCTCAAGGAAACGCCCCCACTTTATTACTTGTGGTCGCCGTGGACTCGTACGAGGAGCGTTGATTGCGGCTGTCGTGCTCGCGGCGGGGAAGTCTTCCCGCATGGGGAGGACGAAACAGACCATACCTCTCGCTGGGGTCCCGATGCTGGAGAAGACCCTCGGCACCTACCGCAGATCGAAGGTGGGGAAGGTGGTGGTCGTCCTGGGAGCGCACGCGAGAGAAGTGAAGAAGCTCGTGAGATTCGCAGGGGAGCAAGTCGTCGTGAACCCAAGATTCAGAGAGGGGATGAGTTCCTCCCTGAGGTTCGGGCTCAATCAGCTAGGGGCCGAGGTGGGAGCCGCGATCATTGCCCTGGGAGATCAGCCCTTCGTGCGTTCGTCCACCATAGATGGGATGATGGCAGCCTACGAGAAGACAGGAGCGAAGATAGTAGTCCCAACTTACAGGGGGACCAGAGGCAATCCCGTCCTCTTCGACCGCGGTGTCTTCTCCCAGGTTGACGAGATACGCGGAGACGTCGGTGCGAAGTCCGTGGTGAGGCAGCACGCCGAAGACGTCCTCGAACTAGAGGTGCCTGACAGGGGAATACTGGCGGACATCGACACGCCGTCGGACCTGAAAAGCCAGACAGAAGTCAGGCCAAGGAGAACCCGGGGACAAGTTTCACGTCCACACGGTCGCCTGCGTCGAGCTTCGTGACCTCCTGCGGGACTAGGAAGTATCCGTCCGCCCCGGTCAGGAGCATCATCGATTCTGTTTCACCGGATATCGGGTCGGCGACCGCCTGGTTTCCGGGCTTGAGTCTCACATATACCACTTTCTGGAAGTTGGAGAACCTCTNCTCTTGCCTCCCAGGGCGCGCCGAGGACGCAAGGGACAGAGAGTCCAGTTTCCAGGCTCCCGGAGAGCTCCTCGATTATGGGGACCCCAACTACCAGAAAGGCGTTCGCGGCGGCTTGGATGGGCCCTGGAAGCATCAGGACCGGCTTGCCCTTGACCGCTGCGAGGCCGGTGACCCTCCCTCTGTCCAACTTGAGACCGTGGACGAGGGCGTCGGGTCGATAGTCAGAAACGGCGCCCACCACAAGGTCTCGTTTTCCGGCAGATGTCCCACCAAGAGTGATCACAAAATCAGCCTCGGCGAGCGCTCTACGGATGGCCCGTCGCAGCTTTTTCGCGTCGTCGGGGACGATGCCCATGTACAGGGCGTCGCAACCCTGAGCCTCGGCCAGCCGGAGGAAGACGTGCGAGTGACTCTCGACCAACTTTCCCCTCCGAGGCCTGATCGCAGGAGTGAGCTCGTTCCCAGTGGCAATCACGGCCACCCTAGGCCTCCTCCTCACGCGGACGACGCGGTAACCAAGGGAGACTAGAATCCCCACGTCCTGTGCCCTGACCTTGCGGCCCTTGGCGAGTACGAGTTCGCCCCGGCTTATGTCCTGGCCGGCATGGTACACATGCTCCCCGGGTCCGACGGCATGCTCGACCCGCACCCTGCTTCCGTCGGGTCTTGTCAGCTCGATTGGCACCACGGCGTCTGCTCCGGCGGGGAGCATGGCGCCTGTGGCCACCTGGATGGCTTCGCCTCTCCTGAGGCTGCGGGGAGAGCGTTCCCCTGGCCCACTCGCGCCAACTACCTTGAGAATCGCTGGTCTGGATGCAGTGGCTCCCTCCAGGTCGGCGGACATGACCGCGAATCCATCCATGTGAGATGTCGATGATGGCGGGACGTCTTCCTGAGCCCTGACGTCGCCGGCCAGGACCCGGCCATAGGCCCGCACCGAAGGGATGAGCTCCGGGGGCCTTGGTTTCCGGACGTGAGCCAAGATGAGATGGATGGCGTCGTTCACATCGGCGTATTCGTTGACCTGGTGCGACAAGTTCCCTGCATTTGTTTCGGGGCTTCTATAAAGGCGGACTTCGGCTCACGATGAGCCTTCGCCTCGGCCGGCATCACGCTGCAGACTGCGCGCAGCCGGAGATGTCAGAAGAGGTGCCGTTCACCACAAACCCCAGCACGATCACGAATAGTACCTGGCTCCCGCTCAGCGGGTCCGTGAAGCTTGCATGGAGGGCGAAGTAGGCGGTATCTCCGTTACGGACGGATGGATCGAGCGTCATCAGGAGGATAGCGGTTGAGTTCTGCCCTCCCGAGAGGGCGACGGATTCAGGCCGCATCGAAAGGTGCAGCCAAGCGGGCAGCGTGCCGCTCAGTGGGAAGGGAGCAAAACTGTACGCCACCCTAATGGGGGGCGGATACCCGCTCGCATCTGGTACCTTGTATGGATAGTCCGCGGTCACGCTCCAAGCAACAGAGCTAGAGGGCGCGCTGAAGCACAGAGTCCCGGTCACTTTTTGACCGTTGACGTAGAATAGGGGGACAACCGGCGTGGCGATGTTCTGGCCTCCTCCAGACGTTGTGGTCGATGCAGGGCCTGCGTATCCGCCGATGACGCTCATGGACGATGCCACAGTGCCGCACACGACGACGAGCATGACAACCACGAAGACGGGAGTCGCACTCCTCACAACAATAGTTTTAGGCGGAAGCAAGGTATAAGGTTGCACCGCAGATCACCCTGCAGATGTCGACCTAGGGCCATCCCTCTCGGGTTCACAGGAGAAAGATGGGGCCGGTGGGATTTGAACCCACGATCGCCAGCGCCCCAGGCTCACCGTGAAGGTCTTTCACTCTGGTATGCTGGACCAAGCTACACAACGGCCCCGCGAGAGCCGGGCGATTTCGGAGTCAGTTTAAAGGTTAGGCGGGCGCCAACCTGAGGTGCTCTAGCAGCTTGGAGTAGGAGTAGTCCGAAAAGTCTCCTTTGTACTGGGCCAGAAGCTTCTTCAGAGTCTCCGTCTCACGGACTCCCAGAGTCCTTCTCATCAACGGGGCGAGGCCGCCCCCGACGAGCAGGTACTGGGCCGCAGTCGTGACGTTCTTCGGCTTCCTCTCGGTCCCGCCAGATTCGAAGTCTATGATCCAGGGTTTTCCCTCTGCTATTACTGCGTGCTTCCTCAGGTTGCTGAGCTGGCCGTGGTCTATCCCCATTATGTCGAGCTTCCTGCACTGGTTGAGCAGCGAGTGCAGCATCTCCCGGGCCTCGTCCCTCCGCCCCTTCCCGTGCAAGCCCTTCAGCCAGTCCGCGATCTCCTGGGATTCTAGGAGCTTCATGAGCACCATGTCCTTGGTATGGGCGTAGACCTCTGGACCGACACCTATCCGGTTCGCGAGGGACGCTATCCGGACCTCCTCCTCCATGCTCGGCCTGTTCGCGTCGGTCCTGCGTATCTTCAGGGCGCAGAGTCTATCCCCGGCCCGGGCCTTCACGACTATGCCCACTGTGCCTAGCCCAAGGATGCCGAGGCGACCTATCTTGGTGTGGCCCTCAAACACAAGCTCGTCGACGCCGAGTTCCCTGAGCTGCCCGATTCTGGGCTTCGCCTCCCGCAGCGATATCCGCGGATAGGTGAGGATCTGGATGTACGGGGCCTTCTGAAGCTCTTCCAGGCTAGCGCGTTCCGATTGCATCAGATGTGATTTCCCTGATTCCATCGCGCAGCCACTCAGCAGATGCAGCCTTCCGCTTCAATGCGCTGCCGCGCAGTACGACGCCGCTCTTTCTCATCCCAGCCTCTATCTCCTTGGACGCACCCGTGGGCCCTGCCTTGCCCTTGATGACGTCCGTAAGGAGGTCGTCCAGCCGGGTGTACTTCCGCGGACGGAGCAGCCTCACCCGGGCGGCGTCGTCCAACCAGACGAGACGGGAATCCTTCGAGTTCGTGGCTATGAATGCCTCCACGTCCTTCCTTCTGTCCACAGTCGGGCCGACGCGCTGCTCGACCGCAGGGAGCTCGGTGAACTCAGGCACCAGGAGTATGGCGCTGCGTGTATGGTCGTCCGAGGCGGCCATTGAGCGAGCGATTGCGAACCCCTGGACCTCCAGGTGCCGCACGATATGCTTGATTGTCTTCCGGAGCTCCCCCCAGAGCGTGTCCTCGCTCAGCTCCTTGTGAGAGAAGAGCACGGCATGCACGTCTTCCTCGAGTGATGGGTGGGCCTTCCCGGTCATTCTCCCGAAGTAGGCCCCCGAGGGGCGTNCTTAGAAACTCTCTGCATGCGAACACCATCCTTCCGAGGCTCTCCCCCGACACCGCGATTCCGAGGTCCCTTCCCTCGTCCACAGGGTCTGGGAGGCTGAAGGCCCTGCCGCTGGCTGGCATCTTGTACGCTGCGAACCACCTGAGCACCGACTCGAAGCTGCCGTGCCTTATCACCAGGACCTCGGCGGCGTATCCGCTGAAGCCTTGGCGCTCAATCTCTGCCCCGTAGACCCCGACCCCGTTCATGAACAGCTTCAGGAGCCTGACTTGGTTCTTCTTCTCCTCGGGAAGCGCCTCGATGAGCTCGACGTGATAGGGGGACCTGTCCGCCGCGCTTTTCCACTCCCCCCGCTTCACAGCGAAGCACGGGACTATGTTGACCCTCACTCCGTCGACAGTAGCCTCCGTGTAGGGGTGCTGTGCGTACTTCTTCCCCATGGGGTGCCCGCGGGTGGCGACGGCACCGATGTCGAGCCCCACCTTCTCGAACCTCTCCTCGGAGGTCGCGGGGTCGATCTTGACGAAGATGTCGAGGTCCACGTGGCCAGGGAGCCATGTCCCCTTCGCGAACGAACCGCCGATCAGCACTCCCCTTGCCTCGGGGAACCTGTTGGCGGCCCGCCTGGTCTTGGAGAGGATGAGCTTGGCCAGCTTCGAGACCGTCGCAGATTCGGCGGGCGTTGGGACGACGCGCCTGGAAGCCTGCCTCAGCACCGCTGCCAGCGGGCTCATGTCAGCGGGTAGACCCCCTCATCCCTGTAGACCGGCCCGCTCGGCGTGAGCGTGCTGGACTTGAGCTTGATCTCCCTGAGGCCTGCAGCCCCGAATTCTCTTCCGCTGTTGTGCCGGATGAATTCTGAGAGCTCTCCCGCGTTCCTCCCCGAGCGCACTCTCCCCAGCGTGATGTGGGGCCTGAAGGGCCTGTCGTCCTTTTCCCCAATCCCCTCGAGAGCGGAGATGACACCCCGGGCAATCGGGACGACAAGTTGCTCCTGCTCCTGCGCGACGCCTGCCCAGACGACCCTCGGCCTGTTTGGTGCAGGGAACGCTCCCACCCCCCTGACGACGATTTCGGCCCCCATCAGCGATAGCGCCCCCAGGCGGGAACGGACATCGGCTGCCTGGGCCTCGCTGATTTCTCCTAGGAACTTCAGGTTGAGGTGGAGGTTCTCCCGCTCGACGAGTTTGACGTCTGCTCCTGTGGCCTCCAGCTCCTTCTGTGCCTGGACCAGTGTGTCGACGACGCTCCCAGGCATTTCGAGCGCAACGAACGCGCGCACGTGTTTCCACCGNATACTGGTTCCTTTAAATTCGCTACCTGTCGGCCGGGGAAGGGAACAGATTGCTCCGAATCGTAGCCATCACGGGGATGCCGGGGGCAGGGAAGTCGACTGCTGCCCAGGCACTCGTCAAACTTGGGTGGACCAGGGTGGTGATGGGGGACGTGATTCGAGCGGAGACGAAGCGCAGAGGCCTAGAGCCGGACGCGAAGAACACCGGCGAGGTGATGAAGCTCCTCAGAAAAGAGAGGGGCGAGGCCGCGGTCGCAGACCTCTGCCTCGAGACGATAGCAATGGCGAGAGCGGAAAGGGTGGTTGTAGACGGAATCAGGTCAATGGCCGAGGTGGAGGCGTTCAGGGAGAAGGCGACGGTGCTCCTGGTAGCCGTGGACGCTTCGCCGGAGAGGAGATTCGCGCTCCTGAAGGAGAGAGGGCGGAAGGACGACCCCCTAACCTACGAGATGTTCATCGAGAGGGACAAGCGCGAACTCGGGGTCGGGATTGGCAGAGCCATAGCCCTCGCAGACGAGACGGTCTCCAACCAGCATGCGACGCCAGACCTGCTGGCTGGCGAGATTGCCGAGGTCGTCGGGCGGTGGGAGAAGCGTGTCTCAGACTGAGTTCAGGTCGAAGCTTGAGCTGGACGCCACCATCTCACCCTCGGAGGATCCCGCGAAGGTCGTTCAGGCCATGAAGAATGTCCTGGGGGAAGCCAGCTGCGAGATTTCGTTGACCCCCACAGCCGTGAAGCTCTTGACGGACGACACCAGGGCGCTCGTCCACATCAGAGACCAGCTGAGGGACAGGCACGTGCGCACAGCAGCTAGGAAGCAGATGCTGCTGAACAGCGCTGGACGTTCCGCTTCCCTAATGCTCAACCGGCAGGCTGCGGCCGCGGGAGTGGTCGCAATCTGCGGGAGTGTTGAAGAGTCCCCCCTCGGGCCTATCCACCTGACTGTGCGTTCGGACAGACTGGAAGCAGCAATAGACTGGCTCACAGCCTACGCTGGGTAGGGCACTTCGACGGCGTTCCCGTCGGCCGCAGCGAAGGTGTTTGGGAAGACCTTGCGAGCCTCCCTGACCAGGCTCGACACGGTGGTGTACCTCGCGCTGAAGTGCGTGAGAGCAAGCTGACGTACCTTCGCCTTCTTCGCCAGCTCTGCAGCCTCAAGGCTGGTGCTGTGCTTCCTCTCGACCGCCTTCTCCCTGTCGCCATGTCTGAAGGTCGAATCGAAAATCAGCAGGTCGCAGCCGGAGAAGAACCTGACCAGGGCTGCCGAGGGCCGCGTGTCGCCGGAGTAGCCTATCTTCCTCCCTGGCCTCGGCAGGCCGGTGACCTCCGATGGCTCGACGCTCCTTCCGCTGACAGTCACCGAGCGCCCCTTCTGGAGCCTGGACCAGAGCTTCCCCTCGGGGACCTTGAGCGCCCTGGCCTTGTCTGGGTAGAACACGCCGGGCCGACCGAGCTCCTCGACCACGTAGCAGTATGCCTCTACGGAGTGGACGGCCCTGGCGGCCCTGACCCGGAACCCGCCAGTCCGGAGAACGACTCCCGGTTTGGCCACCGCGAAACGGATGGGGAAGGTGAGCCCTATGTGCAGCAGCTCCGCAGTGACTTCGAGCCATTTCAGGAGCTTCTGCGGACCTACCACGTTCAATGGCTTGCGGCGCTGGGCGAGGCTCATGGTCTGGAGGAGGCCAAGAAGTCCGGTGACGTGGTCGCCGTGGAGGTGGGTGATCAGCACGGTCATGTCGCTCCCCAGCCCCAATGACTCGGAGAGGACCCTGCGCTGGACCCCTTCGCCGCAGTCCATGAGGACGACCTCCCCTTCGCGTTTGATCGCCACGGAGGGGAGCCCCCTCTCGGCGGTCGGGGCGGCGGCGCTCGTCCCTAGGAATGTCACGACGAGCTTTACCAAACTATCTCCTCCTCAGGACGGAGATTGTCCTGGTGAGGAGCTTATGAACGTGGAGGTGGTGCTCCTCTTCCACTGTGAAATCGGAAGGAGCCTCCACTGCGACACTCTGAGGGTGCATGAGCACCAGGTAAGAGCCTGTTTTCATCGCGGAGGCGAGCTCAGGCATGAGCAGGTCGAGCATGAGCTCTGGGGGACGGCCCTTGGTGCTCGAGGCCCTCCCATAGGGGATGTCTGTGGCGACCGCGTCCGCCCTTAGGATTGGGAGCCGGGCCGAATCCGCACGGACCAGCCCCATCCACTCCTGTCCGAAGTGCTTCATGTTGGAGAGGGCCCCCCTCACCATGGACCAGGCCAAGTCCACGGCGACGACTTCGGCGCCAATCATCGACGCCTCGATGGCAAGGCTCCCTGTGCCTGCGAAGGGCTCCAGGAAGACGCCCCCGGCTTTGCAGCGCGTCATGTTGACCAGCGCCCTCGAGAGCTT
>OCOJ01033851.1_pt6 | contig 14792 bp, 11 predicted proteins | sample 1539251 | NCBI WGS metagenome assembly OCOJ01 (sample SAMN01911457, study PRJEB22624) | soil metagenome | biome: Soil | place: Malaysia | collected 2012-04-30 | depth RA_metagenome m | reverse complement strand
TAGGCGTGGATCGCGGCGCTCCCTACATCGCCATGGAGTTGCTGGAGGGCGAACACCTGGGGCAAATCGCCGAGCGCGAGAAACGGGAAGGCGTGCAGAGTCCGCAGTCGGCCGCCACTATGTTGGATTACATCATTCAGGCCTCGAGGGGGCTCGCCTTCGCCCACCAGCACGGTGTCATCCACCGCGACGTCAGACCGGGCAACATTTTTGTCACCACCCGCGGCGTCGTAAAGCTCACGCACTTTGCTCTCGCCCGCTTGCCGCAAGCCCTCTCTCCGATTTCCGCCGGCGTTCAGAGCGGCTCGATCGACTATATGTCACCCGAGCAGATGCGCGGCGACAGGGTGGATGCGGGGACCGACATCTGGGCGATGGGTTGCACGCTCTACGAGGTCCTCACTCACACGAAGCCGTTCCATGCCGAGAGCGCCAAGGATTGGATGCTGGCCATCTTGACACAGGAGCCAAAGCCCCTCCGCGAGCTGCGCCCGGACCTTCCTGCGGAACTCGACAAAGTCCTGCGCCGTGCTTTGAAGAAGGAACGCACGTCGCGCTACCAGCGCATGGACGACTTGGTGGCCGATCTCGAGCATGTCGCACTGAAGTTGCAGTTGCCTGGCAGTGCCGGCCCTTGAAGCCGGCTAGGCTGCTCCTTATTCTCCTGCCTTTGGACGATTTTCGTCCCGATCCCGAAGCCTCGGGATTCGGGATTCGAATTTCGATTTTCGGCTTTTCTTCAATGCTATACTCCGCCCCGGTCTCTTTATGACCGCACCTGAATCCGAATCGGTCTCCGCGCGTCTCGTCCGCGAGTACGAAGAGTGCCAGCGCCAGGTGGCGGGCACAGAATCGGAATTGAGGCGCATCGGCACGGCTTTCATCGAGCTCGGAAACAAGCTCCAGACTGATCCCAGCTCTATTTCGCCGGACCGCCTCCTCGTGGAAAAGGACATCGCCGTCCTCTGGCTGCTGCTTCCCGAATACATCCAGGCGTTGAAGAGCCGCGAGCAGAAAAAGGCAGAGCTCGATAGATCGAATTGCCAAACCGGCTAGCCTGTTTCAAGCGGTCCCTTCCTGTGCTGATGGAGCGGCCTTATCCTGCGCGGACGGCGGAACCGCACTTTTCTCTTGACATTTCTATTTAGCTCTGGTATATAAACGCTTCGGTTACTATGTATGGCACACCGCATGCCATCTCGAGACTCGCAGCTTCAGATTTGCAGTAAGCCGTCTCGTTTGTGCAGATCCACGACCCTAATTTCTAACCTTTGCAGTTTCTGCAGATGCGAGACCCTTTCGGATCTGCACATTCTGCACGCACTTAAAATCCAGTCTCTTCAACAGATCCATCACCAGGAGGCTTAACTCATTTAGTTTGTGCAGATACAAAAATAGGGGGGGAGGGGGTATTCAGATTTAGAGCAGGACCCTGATCTTGGGTATTCCTGCTCCTCACCAGTCACCAGTCACTTCTTCGCCGGCTCGCCACCCGGCGGAGCGACCTCGCCCGACAGCGACGCCAGCCTTTGCTGCAACACTTCGCCCAGCCCGGAAAAGACTTGCGCGCACGATTGCCGCACGCGCTGTTCCGCGTCCCGCGCAAGCTGGTCCAGGATGGTTTGCGAATGCTCGGAAAGTGAAGCCACAGTCGTGACCATTAGCGAATTTGCGACGTTGCCGAGATGCTCGCGATGCTCTTCGAGCGCCTTGCTGCCCAGTTCGCCGAGACTCGCCCGCCATTTCTCCTGCAACTCGGCGCGTTCCGCCTGCCAGCGTTCCAGCACAGGTTGCAGCGCGCGGTCCAACTCGATCTGCGCGCGCCCCAGGCTTTCCGTCACTTCATGCGCCAGCCGTTCCGCAAACGCCGCGGCGGATTTGGTGTGCAGCGCTTCCATCTCGTCGCGCACGCGCGCGGCGCGCTCTTCCACCTGTTCGACTGCGCGCACGGCGGCTTCTCCCGCCGCAGCTTCCGCGTCGTGCGCTTGCGACGAAACCCGGGAAATCACTTCACCGGCCACAAACTCCGTTGCGCGGCGCGCGCGGTCGATCTGCTGTTCCGCGAGCCGCCGCGTCTCTTCCGCCACGTGCGTGCGCGCCGCTTCCGTGGCCACATCGATATCGCTCCGGGCGGCATCTTTCACCTTCGTCGCCGCCTCTTCCAGCAGGGCCCGCGTATGTTCGGCATAGCTGCGGCTGAAATGGTCCAACTCGCTGGCGAACAGGCTGGACATTTCTCCGGCCTTCTCGCGCAGCGCGGAGAGCGTCTGTTCAAGAGCGCGGTCCACCGCGGATTGCAGGCTCGTGTTGGCCTTCTTCTGATACCACTCGGACGCTTTGTAGAGGGCTTCGAAAGTCTTGTGGGTCGTGTCGTCGGCCTTCTCTTCGATCTCCGCGAGCATGCGGGCGACGGCATCGCGGCCGGATTCGGTGAACTCTCGTTCGATCTGCGCGACCCGGCTGGCCTGCCGTTCCCCGGTCTCGCGCACGGCGCCTTCGGTCGCATCCTGCAGCCGCTCGCGGAAGCTAACCAGCACTTGCTCGGCATGCTCTTCGCCCGACTGGAGCAGTTGCGTAGCTTCCTTTACGCGTCCGAGTTCCGGCTCGAGCCGCTCGTGGATCTGCGCTTCGAGCGCCAGGCGGAACTTTTCCAGGGATTCGCGGCTTGCGGCTTCGAGCGCCGGCGCCGTCTTCGCCTCCAGTTCCTGCCAGGCTTGCCGTGCCCGCTGGTTGAGTTCCTCGGAACGCGCGCGCAGGCCTTCCTCGAGTTCCCGCCGGATTTGTTCGCTGGCCGCGCCGCGCATCGTGTCGAGTTCGCCGATCGTCGCCTGGATGCGTTCCTGCGCCTCGCGCACGTTGCCAAGCAGCGATTCCAGCCGCCGGCTTTCGCCTTCGAGGGTGGCGCGAAGCCCATCCAGCCCCGCGTGCATCTCCGCCCCGCGCGCCTCGAGCGCCCCCTGAGCGGCATCGAGACCTTTGTGCAGTTCTCCCGCGCGCGCTTCGAGCGCTGCGCGTGTCGCTTCGAGTCCCGCGCGCGCCTCCGTGGCATGGGCATCGAGCTCGCCGCGCAACGTCTCTACTTTTGCGCGCGCCTCTGCAGCTCCAGCCTCGAACGTGCCCCGCAGCGCATCCACGCTGTTGCGCCCCGCGGCCACGCGCGCTTCAAGCGCCGCTTCCAGTTCTCCGAACGTGCGCTGCGCTTCGACGACGGCCTGCTGCGACTCTCTGGAAGTCTCCGTGGCGGATTCGCGCATCCGCGTAACCGCGTGCCCGGCCTCGGCCTGGACGGAATCGAGCGCTTCCTGCGCGGCCGCGGTACGGGCTTCAATCTGCTTCTGCAAGTCGTCGATTGCTGGGGCGATGGCCGCTGCTGCGGCTTCGTCCAGCCGCATGCGCAGCGATTCCGTCGAGCCAGTCAGCGATTGCGCGACCAGTTCCTCCCAGCGCACGCGCGCCGCGGCCAACTCGCGGTCTACGTGCTCCTGCCATTCCCCGCGTCCTGCGCCGAGTTTCTGCGAGATCGCAGCGTCGAGTTCTCCCGCCTCGCGCGCCAGGTCGCCGAGAAGCCCGCGCGTGGCTTCGACCCGCGCGTCGAACGCCGCGAGCGCCTGCTCGGTCATGTTCTTTCCGCCTGCGGCAATCTGCTCGTTTGCGGTCTGTGTGGACGCGCGGATCTGTTCCGTCGTGCTCTGGGCCGCGGCGGCGATCTGTTCGCGCACGGCATCGAGATGTTTCCTCGCAGCTTCAAGTTCTTCGCCGGCCAGCCGCCGCACTTCGCCCGATGTGGCCGTAATGTCTGCGCGCAGGCCTTCGAGGGCGCCAGCGATGGACTGCTGCATTTCCGCGCGCGCCGCTTCCGTCAGCCGCTCGGAGGTGTGGCGGCCCGCATCCTCGATTTTGTCCAGACATTGGCGCATCAAATCTTCCATGCGCGTGGCGGACTGGGCCATCACGCGCTGGCCCTCGGCCCGGCTCTGCATGGAGAGAGCGCGCGCCGTCTCATCGCGGGCCGATTCCAGGCGCGCCAGAGCCTGCGCCAGCGCCGCCTCGGCGGCCTGCTGGGCCTGCGTCGAGGCTTCCAGCACGGATTTGGTGTCCTGCTCGGACTGTTCCTTCATAGCTCGCGCGGCTTCGTACCGCACGATCTCCAGCCGCGCAAGCGCTTCGCGCAGTGCCACGTCCAGGCGCTCGGCATGGAGCTGGCCGTGAGCCATCAGCGCCTGTTTCACCGCTTCCGTCGCGGCGCCCCGCATCTGACTGGTTATCGTGGCCGTGATGTTGCTGCCCTCCGCAGTCACCACCGCGGCGACGATTTTCTTCACGTCGTCCTGAATCTGGCGGCGAGCGTCCGCGATGATCTTTTGCACCTGGCGCGCGGCCGCATCGGCCGGTTCGACGTGCGGCTCGGGCTTCTCCGGCCGCGGCATGGTGCGGACCTTTTCAGAGACGGGCGGCGGAGCAGGAGGAGCTGCTTCGAGCGGCACAGCCGCTTCCGCCGCAGGCGGAGCAGCGGGGCGAACCGGTGGCAGCACGGCCTGTACTGGAGCGACGGGCGCGGGCGCTGCGGCTGCCGGCGCGGCGGCCGGAGCCGCCGGAGCGGCTTCTTCAGGCCATGGGAACCAATCGTCGGGCGGGAACGCCACGCCCCACACGTTTCCAGGAACGGCGATCTCTACGCCCACCTGGAACAGTTCGCGCACCGTGCGCGGCCGTTGAATCCAGGAGACGCGCGCGCGCACGCGGCGCGCAGGGTATCCCGGCTCCGGGTGCTGCACCTCCAGCTCTACCCAGCCGTTACGCGGAACGTAGTGCTTGGACTGGTAGCGGCAGCCGTGGCAGCTCACGATGAGCGTCGAGGTGCGCTCTTTGAACGGCTGGCCGAGTGCGTCTTCCCCCGAAACGGCGAGCGGCACGGCGTGGACAATGCGAGTGCTGCGCCGGCGTTTCGGTTCCAGCTCGCTCGATTTGCTCTGCTCGACCACACCCTCCCCCGCCTGAACCATGAGCATAGCACCGCGTTAAGGGCGAGACGTCGTGGTGGGAGCCGGCACGCGAAAGGGTTAATGCCGGACACGCGACGCCGCAGGAGCGGGGACGAGGCGGTCCGGACCGCGGCCGGGCGAATACCGCCGTTTCGCGCTCGGAACGGCCGCGACGGGGATCGATCCGGAACCCGCCCCTCAGGTCAGCAGTTTCTTGATCATGTAGGCCAGGCGAGCCCGTTCCTCCTGGCGCATCTGTATGAACTCCACGCCCATTCCGCGTCCGGCCTGGGCCGTGCGAACAGTGGCGCGAGCACGCACCTGTCCGTTTGGTGTTTCGAAAACGAGCTGGAGGGCCTCGCCGGGAGCAGGNTGGGTCAGCCTCGTGGATAAACAGGCCTCCCAGGCCGACGCAACTGATGCGCGCGATGTTGTTGCGAGCCGCCGATCGCCAGGCCACAAGAATCGGCTGGGCGGGCGATGCGCGGGGGTAGCGGCGTGGCTTTGGGAAAACAGGTCCCGTCATGATAGGCCTCGCGTTCCGGGCTGGGACCGGGAGAGGACGGACAGCCCAAGCATACTTCTCCGCGGCTTCCCGGAAGGAAAATTCTCAGAAGGATGTCGCGCGAGAGTGACACTGCACGGAGGGGTGTGATAGCATCCGCTTCGATTTGGTTATGCCACAGCAATACATTCCGGTGCTGATTTTCGCGGTACTGGCGGCGGCATTTCCGGCAGTCACACTGCTCATTTTTCAGCTCATCCGCCCTTCTTCCGGCGCGATCGGCGCAAAACTGAAGCCGTACGAGTGCGGGATCGCGCCTGAAGNTGCGGGATCGCGCCTGAAGGGGACGCGCGCGGACGCTATTCCGTGCGGTTTTACATCGTTGCCATTCTTTTCGTTATCTTCGACGTGGAGACTGTGTTCCTGTTCCCGTGGGCCGTCCAGTATCGGGTGCTGGGCATCTACGGGCTGATCAGCATGTTCGTATTTCTGGGTATCCTCATCGTGGGGTACATCTGGCTCTACCGCAAAGGTGCACTCGAGTGGCTGTGAAAAGCAGAGGTTGGAGGTTAGAAGTTAGAGGTTGGAGGGAGGGGGAGTGAGATACCGTCCAACTGGGAAGTGGTGAGAAATCCAAACTGGAAAGCTTCAGGCGCCTGCTCACTGATATGGGAACCGAACCTCCGGATAAGCAACCGCCTTCCACTCCTCCCGCCGGGGAGACAAAGCCCGCGACACCCGCGCCGGGCGAAGCGGCGCAGTCTGCCCCGGCGGAGAAGCCCGCGGCAGCGGAGAAACCTGCCGCGNCCTGCCGCACCGGCGGCTCCTGCGAAGCCTGCCGCCGCGGCTCCCCCCAAGCCTCCGCCGCCTCCTCCAAAGCCGAAGGAGGGGCCAACACCGCTCGACAACGAGTTGGTCAAGCGCTTCCGTGCGAAGTTCGGCGAGGCCATCCGTGAAGCGTTGCTGGACAGGAAGCAGGCCATGCTCGTGGTGGACGCGGCGAAGTTGCGCGCGGTGTGCGACTACGCGCGCGACCAGGAAAAATTCAACATGCTCACGGATTTGACCGCCGTGGACTGGCCGAAGCGCGAGAAGCGCTTCGACGTCGTGCTCCATCTCTATTCCTTTCCGAAGAACGAGCGGCTGCGCATCAAGGCGCAGGTGGCAGATGGCGAGTCCGTGCCTAGCGTCACGAGCGTATGGCCGGCGGCGGGATGGCTGGAGCGCGAATGCTTCGACATGTTCGGGATCCGGTTTGAAGGCCATGCCGGGCTGAAGCGCATCCTGCTGCCCGACGAGTGGCAGGGCCACCCGCTGCGAAAGGATTACGACATCCTCCAGCAGGACGAAGCCTGGGTTCGCGAGAACATGGGAATCGAGAGCGGACAATAACCGATGGACGAACCGCGCAGCACCGCAATCCCCGCCCCGGTCGAGATGCCCATTCCCGGCGCGGAAGAAATCATGCTGAACATGGGGCCGCAGCACCCTTCGACGCACGGGGTTCTGCGCGTGAAGCTGAAGCTGGACGGCGAGCGCATTGACGGCTCCGAGTGCGTGATCGGTTATCTGCACCGCGGCGTGGAGAAAATCGCCGAGCATCGCAGCTACCAGCAGTTTGCGCCTTACGTGGACCGTATGGATTACGTCGCCGCGGTTTCGAACGGGTTGGGCTACTGCGAGGCGGTAGAAAAGCTGCTGGGCGCCGAAGCACCCCCGCGGGCAAAGGTCGTCCGCACCATCCTGACGGAGCTGCAGCGCATCGCCAGCCACCTGCTCTGGCTGGGCACGCACGCGCTGGACATCGGCGCGCTGACTCCTGTCTTTTACTGCCTTCGCGAGCGCGAAGAAATCCTGAAGATCTTCGAGAAATACTGCGGCGCGCGGCTCACCACGCATGCCTTCCGCATCGGCGGGCTGCAGTATGAGACCTACGACGGGTTCGAGCACGACGTGAAGCGCTTTTGCGACGACTTCGCGACAAAAGTGGACGAATATGAGCAGCTCTTAACCGGCAACCGCATCTGGGTGGGCCGCACGAAGGGCATCGGGGTGCTCACGGCCGAGCAGGCCATCGCGCTGGGCGTTACCGGACCGCCGCTCCGCGGCAGCGGTGTGAAGTGGGACATCCGCAAAGTCATGCCCTATGCGGCGTACGACCAATATCAGTTCGAGATTCCCACCGGGCAGAACGGCGACACGTACGACCGCTACCTGGTGCGGATGGAGGAAATGCGCCAGTCGCGGCGCATCTGCCTCCAGGCCATTGAGAACATTCCCACCGGACCAATCATGGCGAAGGTGGGCAAAGTGCTGAAGCCGCCGCCCGGCGAGGTCTACCACTCAATTGAAGCGCCGAAGGGCGAGATTGGGTATTACGTAGTGAGCGACGGGACGACGCAGCCCTACCGCGTGCGCGTGCGGCCGCCCTCGTTCATCAATTTGCAGGCGTTCGACACGATGGTTCGCGGCCACCTGGTGGCCGATGTCGTGGCCATCATCGGCACTCTGGACATCGTGCTCGGCGAAGTGGATCGGTAGCGTCGTGAAGGGAGGAACCTGCGAGTGATGCAGGGTGTCATCAGTTTTCTTCGCGCCAACCTTTGGCCGCTCGTGGACGCGCTCGTCATCGTGGCGATCTTCCCCTTGCTGGCCGGCNTACGTGGTGCTGATGGAGCGCAAAGTGATGGCGGACATGCAGGCGCGGCTCGGGCCCATGCGCGTCGGTCCGCACGGGCTGCTCCAGCCGCTGGCCGACGCGGTGAAACTGATGATCAAAGAGGACATCATCCCGGAAAACGCGGACCGCGCGATTTTCTGGCTGGCTCCCGTTCTCTCGGTGTTCGCGGGGATGTTGGCATTTGCCGCCATCCCGGTCGGCCCTGGCTTTCTGATTGCGGATATGAACATCGGCCTGCTGTTCATCTTTGCGGTCAGCTCGATGGGGATATTCGGGATCGTGCTGGGAGGGTGGGCTTCGAACAGCCACTATTCGCTGCTTGGGGCGCTGCGCAGCTCGGCCCAACTGGTCAGCTACGAGGTGGCTGTAGGCATGGCCATGGTCAGCGGGCTGCTGCTGGCCGGCACGCTGTCCATGAAAGACATCGTGGCCTATCAGGCGCAGCAGGGCTTTTGGCTGGTGTTCGTGGCTCCGGTGGGATTCGTGATTTACCTGATTGGATCTGTGGCGGAGACGAACCGCGCACCGTTCGACCTGCCCGAAGCCGAGTCGGAGTTGGTGGCCGGATACATGACGGAGTACAGCGGTTTCCGCTGGGCGCTTTATTTCCTGGCCGAATACTCGAACATGGTTGTAGTGGGGTCGGTGGCCACCACACTGTTCCTCGGCGGCTGGCTGCGGCCATTCGCGGGAACTCACTGGCTCGATTTCCTGGATTTCGTTCCACCGCTGGCCATGCTGGGCGTGACGGGATACTGCCTGTACCGCATTCCGAAGCAAACGGGCTGGGACCAGAAATTCATCATGGCCATTTTTGCGGGCATCTGCTTCTTAGTGGCTGTGCCGCTGGCCGTAGTGCTGGCCCCGCCGCTGGTGGCCTGGAAGACGCCGGTGCATGGGGCCTTCTGGTTTATCGCGAAGGTCATAGGCTACGTTTACGTATTTCTGTGGGTGCGGTTCACATTTCCGCGATACCGCTTTGACCAGTTAATGCGGGTGGGCTGGTTCTACCTGATTCCTCTCTCCATCGTGAACGTGATGGGCGTGGCCACAGCCATCGTCCTTCATCGGGAGGCAGGGTGGAATAAATATGCGTGCATTGGCGTGACGCTGGCGGTGACGTTGCTTACGGCCCTTTGGTTGGTGCGGGCAGGAGAGCGCCGGGAGCAGGCCGCGGTGCGGAGCGCGGCGGCGGGATAGACCGGGATGGCAAACCAATTTCTATTTTATTTCTTTGCCGGGCTCGCGGTGCTCGGCGGCGTGCTGGTGGTGACGATGCGCAACGCCGTGCACAGCGCAGTGTTCCTCATCACCTCGCTCCTAGCCACCGCAGGGCTCTACCTGACGCTGAATGCGGAATTCCTGTTCGTGGTGCANAATCATCCTGTATGTCGGCGGGATCATGGTGCTGTTCGTGTTCGTCATCATGCTGGTGAATCTGGACGTGGCGCTGCACCAGGTGCAATTCAACCGGCAGACGTGGGTGGCCGGGCTGCTGTCCATGGCGCTGCTGGCCGAACTGCTGGCGGCGCTGGCGCTGGCGCGTACGAGCAGCACGGGAATGCCGCTATTGCCTCCGCCGCAGGCTGCCCCGCCTTCGCTCCAAGGCAATACAGAACAGATCGGGACATTGCTGTTCCAGAACTACGTGATCCCCTTCGAGATAGCTTCCATCCTGCTGTTGGTGGCGCTCGTGGGGGCCGTGGTGATGGGGAAAAAGCGGATCTAATGATACCGACCAGCCACTACATCGTCGTCAGCCTGCTGCTGTTTACCACGGGTGTGATCGGGGTGCTCACGCGCCGCAACGTGATCATCATCCTGATGTCTATCGAGCTGATCCTGAACGCCGTGAACATCAACCTGGTGGCGTTCTCGCACCATCTGGCGAGCCTCGACGGGCAGATCTTTGCCATTTTCATCATTACGGACGCGGCCGCGGAGGCCGCCGTCGGCCTGGGCATCATCATCGCCTTCTTCCGCAACCGGCAGACCTTGCTGGCGGACGAAATGGACCTGCTGAGATGGTAGCGAGGCGAGCTGACCGAGTAGACATGAATGGGGCACGACATGTCGTGCCCTTACGGGCGCGGATGGATTTGCTGCGATGGTAGGGGGGAGCTGACGCGCGATGGAGAGCGGCTACTTTCTCGAACACATCGGCTGGGTCCCGCTGTTTCCGCTGGCCAGCGCGGCGCTGATGTTGCTGTTCGGGCGGCGGCTGGCGAAATCGGTGGTCAGCCTGGCCTGCGTGGGCAGTGTGTTCGTCTCGTTTGTGTACGCAGCCGGGGCGGTGATGCAGCTCGCTGCGAGGCCTGCGGAAGAACGCGTCTTCCAGAAAATCATGTTCCAGTGGATTCCCGCCATTCCTTACCACGGCGCGGCGCCCGGTCTCTCCTCTTTCTCCGCGGATTGGGGAATGCTGCTCGACCCGCTCTCTGCGGTGATGATCCTGGTGGTGACCGGAGTGGGCTTCCTGATTCACGTCTACTCGATCGGCTACATGGGACACGAAGGCGGCTACTACCGGTTCTTCGGTTACATGAACCTGTTCATGTTCTCGATGCTGACGCTGGTGCTGGGAAACAACCTCCTGCTGATGTTCGTCGGCTGGGAGGGAGTGGGGCTGTGCAGCTACCTGCTGATCGGGTTCTTCTTCCTGAAGAAATCCGCCGCCGACGCCGGGAAAAAAGCCTTCGTCGTGAACCGCGTGGGCGATGCGGGGTTCCTGCTGGGTATTTTTCTTGCTTCCGCGACGCTGGGGACGGTGCGGTTCACCACCGCGGGGATCGAAGGGGCGGCAAAACTCAGCGGAATGTTCGAGGTGCTGCGCAGCGGGGCGTTCCCGGTGGGCGCGCCCGTGCTGACGGCCATGGCGATTCTGTTTTTTATCGGCGCGACGGGAAAATCGGCGCAGATCCCGCTTTACACCTGGTTGCCGGACGCAATGGAGGGCCCCACGCCGGTGAGCGCGCTGATCCACGCGGCCACCATGGTGACCGCGGGCGTGTACATGGTCACGCGAATGAACGCGCTGTATCAACTGGCGCCTGCGGCGATGCTGACCGTGGCCGTCATCGGCGGGGCCACGGCGTTCTATGCCGCGACCATGGGCGTGACGCAGAACGACATCAAACGGGTGCTGGCGTATTCCACCATCAGCCAGCTCGGCTATATGTTCCTGGCGCTGGGCGTGGGCGCATTCGCCGTTGGCATTTTCCATTTGATGACGCACGCGTTTTTCAAAGCGCTGCTCTTCCTCGGCTCCGGAAGCGTGATCCACGCGCTCTCCGGGGAGCAGGACATGCGGAAGATGGGCGCGTTGTGGACGAAGATTCCCACGACAGCGAAAACATTTCTCGCGGCCACGCTGGCCATCGCCGGTATTCCTCCGCTGGCCGGCTTCTTCAGCAAAGACGAAATCCTGTGGCGGACGTTTACTGGCGGAACGGCGGGAATTTACAAAGTGCTGTATCTCGTGGGGCTGGTGACCGCCGGGCTGACGGCGTTTTACATGTTTCGGCTGGTGAACCTCACGTTTTTTGGGAAATCGCGCGTGGACCACGAGGCAGAGCATCACATCCACGAATCGCCGACTTCCATGACGGGGCCGCTCGTCATCCTCGCCGTGCTTTCAGTGATCGGCGGCTTTGTGGGTGTTCCCCACGCGAGCGTGTTCGAGCGATGGATGGAGCCCGTGGTGGCGCGGGTGAGCGGTGCGGCGGGAGCGGCGGAGGAGGCGGGCATGGGCGCGGAGGTCGGCCTGATGGTGCTCTCCGTGGCCGTGGCGGCCGCGGGCATCTGGCTGGCCTACCGGATTTATCTCGAGCGCGAAGGACTGGCGGACCAGCTCGCTGCGCGCTGGAAGGGGCTTTACGAACTCGTCTACCACAAGTACTACATGGATGAGGTATACGACTCGCTATTCGTGAACCGCACGAAGGATCTGGGCACGGCGCTGGGCGATTTCGACCGCGGCGTGGTGGACGGGATGGGTGTGGACGGTTCGGCGGCCTTCACGCGATTCAGCTCGAGTGTGTCCATATGGTGGGACAAATGGATCGTGGACGGCTTGGTAAATCTCTCCGGAGCGGTGGTGCGGTTTCTGAGCTATCCCGTGCGCATGATCCAAACCGGGCTGGTTCAGAGCTACGCGCTGTTCATCCTGTTCGGCGTGCTGCTGCTGCTCGGAGTGTACTTCGGGCGTCCGGCCATGGACTATCTGCGTGCCTTGTTGCATTTGGCGTGAGGGAGACGGAACCGTGGACCTGAATGGACTGATGGAAACGCACCTGCTGAGCGTGATCCTGCTCGTGCCCCTGGCCGGCTCGATCCTGCTGCTGTTTGTTCCTGGGCGGCTGGAGAACGCGCACCGTTGGATTGCAAACCTGTTCGGGTTCGCCGGCTTTCTGGTATCGCTGCCACTGATCGGTCGATTCGGCGCGGGCGCCTCGGGCTTCCAACTGCGGGAAGATGTGAACTGGATTCCTTCGATTGGCGCGAGGTACTCGCTGGGAATCGACGGCCTGAGTTTCGTGCTGATCCTGCTGACCACCGCGCTTGGGACGATTGCAATTCTTTCGTCCTGGACCGCGATCCAGACGCGCGTGAAGGAGTACTACATCCTGCTGCTGCTGTTGCAGACGGGCATGCTGGGCGTCTTCATGGCGCTGGACTTCTTTCTCTTTTACGTATTCTGGGAAGTGATGCTGGTTCCCATGTACTTCCTGATCGGGGTATGGGGCAGCGAGCGGCGGCTCTACTCGGCGATCAAATTCTTCCTCTACACGCTGGTCGGATCGGTGCTGATGCTCCTGGCTATCCTGTCCATGTATTTCAATCATGCGGCCCTGATGGCGGAAGGAGGCGCGGCTGCCAGGGAATTGACGGCTCGGTGGGGTCCCCACGATCTGTACACGTTCAACATCCCCATCCTGATCGACACGATGAAATACCTGGCGCCCACGGTCCAGCAGTGGCTGTTCTGGGGCCTGTTCTTTGCTTTTGCCATCAAAGTGCCCATGTTTCCTTTCCACACCTGGTTGCCGGACGCGCACACGGAGGCGCCCACGGCCGGCTCCGTGATCCTGGCTGGCGTGCTGCTGAAAATGGGGACGTACGGCTTCCTGCGTTTCTCCGTTCCCATGCTGCCGGAGGCCACAAGGCATTACGCCTGGCTGATGATGGTGGTTTCCGTGATCGCCATCATTTACGGGGCGCTGGTGTGCATGATGCAGAAAGACATGAAACGGCTGATTGCCTACAGCTCCGTCAGCCACCTGGGGTTCTGCACGCTGGGAATTTTTGCGCTCACGCCGATGGGCATCCAGGGCAGTATCTTGCAGCAACTCAACCACGGAATTTCGACCGGCGCGCTCTTCTTGATTGTGGGGGTGATTTACGAGCGGCGGCACACCCGGATGATTTCCGATTTCGGCGGGCTTTCTACACCGATGCCGAACTACGCGACGATTTATCTGATTATCACGCTCAGCTCGCTGGGCATGCCGCTGCTCAACGGCTTTATCGGCGAGTTCCTGATCCTGCGGGGAACGTTTGAGGTGACCGGCTTTGCGAACGGGAAAATCTTCGCGGCTTGGGCAGTGGCCGGAATCGTTCTCGGAGCAGCGTACCTGTTGTGGCTGTACCAGCGGGTGATGTTCGGAAAGGTGACCAACCCGGCGAACGAAAAACTCCCGGACCTGAATGTGCGCGAATTTGCCTGCCTGGTTCCTCTGGTGCTGTTGGCGATATGGATCGGCGTCTACCCCTCTCCGGTGCTCCGGTACCTGGAGGAACCCGCCAAAGCCATCGTGCAGCGTGTGAATCCGGAATACTTCAGCGCGCGGGCCGCGCGTGCTCCGGCTGCGGCAGGCATGCCGGCTCAGGCCGCGACGGCCACCGCGGAAACGGGCGGGGGCGCGGCGGCTTCCGCGGCCGCATCACCGAGGTAGTGCGAAATGCTCAGGTACTTATTCGACTGGTTCCGGCAGCAGAAGGATTTCGCGCTCATCCTTCCCCAGGTGCAGCTTGCCATTTTCGCGCTGGGCATCCTGTTGACCGACTTCCTGCTGGACCGGAAATCACGCTGGTGGAACGCGATACTGGCGCTCGTGGGAGTGGGGTTCAGCACCAAGGCGCTGTGGAACCTGACCAACCTGGAAGATGTGAGCGCCTTCCACGGCTCCATTGTGGTGGATCCGTTCGCCGTATTCTTCGGCTTCCTCTTCCTGGCCTCGGCCGCGCTCGTGATATTGCTTTCGGTACGCTATCTGGAGATCGAAGAGGAGCATCACGGCGAGTTCTACGCGCTGCTGCTCTTTGCGACGATCGGGATGATGTTTCTGGCCTCAGGCAGCGACCTGATCACGCTGTTCCTGGGGCTCGAGACCATGGCCCTTTCGTTCTACATCCTTTCCGGATTCCTGCGCACGCGGAAGGCATCGAATGAAAGCGCGGTGAAATATCTTCTGCTGGGCGCGTTTTCGAGCGGGATCCTGGCTTACGGATTCTCGCTGATGTACGGGATTGCGGGTTCCACGAACCTGGCGCGGATCGCGCAGGCGTTCCAGACGCGGCCGCTGGGCGATCCGCTCGTGCTGGTCTCGCTGGTAACCGTTTCCGC
>OCOJ01035459.1_pt2 | contig 14798 bp, 19 predicted proteins | sample 1539251 | NCBI WGS metagenome assembly OCOJ01 (sample SAMN01911457, study PRJEB22624) | soil metagenome | biome: Soil | place: Malaysia | collected 2012-04-30 | depth RA_metagenome m | reverse complement strand
CAGGTGCGAGCCACTCCCGGCGAGCACGCTGACGAAGACGTGAGAAGTTCCCTTACTTCCCGCTTCGGGCGCAATCTGGTAGGCATTGCTCGCGGTGGTCGGAAAGTTGGCCGTGCCATTGATTCCAGAGGTCGTAGTACCGGCCAGGTAGATATTGCCGGCGCCGTCGACCGCCATGCCAGAGTTGACGTCCGTGCCGCCACCGCCCAGGAAGGTCAGGAATTCCAGAATCTGGCCGGTGGGGTCCAGCTTGGCGACGTAGATATTCGCATTCGTGCCCAGCAGGGTGGTCGTGCCGGACGCGGGCGTCGGGAACGTGTTGACCGGCGAGTTCGTCGCGCCTGCAAGATAAATGTCAGCTGCACCGTCGACCGCGATCGCCGGACAGCCCGGAGTGGCGTTGAGCCCCGTGATGAACGGCGGGGCAAACGATGGACAGGTTTCATCTCCTGTGCCACCAAAGAAAGTGGAATAGGTAAGGATGGGATCAATTACAAGTTCGCGGGCGCGATCGTAGGGGCCGAGTTCGAATCCCACGCGGTTGCCGGCGCGAAGCACGAAATGGCTCGCGACCGGCTGCTCGTGTCCGTCGACCTGCTGGTAGGCGCGGGGACTCTCCAGGCGAACGCTGCCGTTCCGGCCTTTGACGATGATGCTTCCGTCGCGCAGTTCAAGACGTTTGGAGCCGTCGAACTCGATTTCGGCTTGCGCAGGATTGGCGCCGGGCGCGACCTGAAAGTCGTACTCCAGTTGTCCTTGATGGCCGTAGAAGACGAGATTAATTCCGGGATAAACGTTCTCGTAGCGGACACGGGCAAACTGCGAAACGTTGGTGCGCCAGAGGCTGGAATCGCCGCCGATGAAATAGTTCGTCTTGCCGGGGAGCAGACCGTCACCCTCAACCTTAGCCGAAGGATTGGCGCCGACAAGCTTCATGTTCAGAGAATCAATCGAGGACGCGGGGCTGCGGAGGGTCATGACGGCGCCCTGGGCGGTGAGGAAAAGGGTGTAACCGGAACCGTGAGCCAGGAACTTGACGGATTCGCTGGCGCTGGAAGGCCCATCTTCGTTTCGGGATTGATTCTTTGTGTGAGCAGCCGCGCGCTGGGCCAGATTGATCTGGCCCACGTTGGGCTCGAACATAAGGGGCAGGTTGGCGAAGGAATCGAGCGCGTGGGCCTTCACGTCTGGCGGCAGTTGCGGCCGCAAATTCTGCGGCGTAGCCGACGAGAGACCCGTTTCCAGATCTTTGGTCTGTGTTCCAAGCGCAGCCATAGCGTTGGGGACCCACTGGCGTGAGTGGGAGCTCCATCCGAGCACCAGGCAGCCGGCGGCGATGAGCGCGGCCAACGCGAAGGGGATACGACCCCGGACCAGATTTGTCCCCGACCAACGGCGATTTACGTTCACGCGCTCCTCCGATTCAGTGCGATCAAGGTGGAGAAATAGAAACGGCGCGCGTCAGTGCTGGGCCGCGCCGGCGAAGCCGCCCGCCGCTTGCTTATCAGCTGGAACTGGCGGAAAAAATTAAATAACTACTTAAACATCTGCCGGATAGACAAGTCAAGCCACCAGCGCAGTGGTAGTGGCTCAATATGAATTTCAGGTTCTTAATGCGGCGTCATCCCGACGGCCCGCGATTTCTCCAGCGGGCCGAGGGATCTCCCCTGTACGTGTAGGGAGATCCTTCGCTCCGCCTGAAAAAACGGCTGCGCTCAGGATGACGCCTCGCAAATAAAATTGGCAGTGCTTCAAACTGAGCCACTACCCAGCGCCGCGGGCCTTACAAGATTCGTCAGATGCGTGGGGATGTGAGGAAAGATGCCGGGCATGGCACGAAAGTGTTGGAAGGAACCGTGCGGCGTCTTTCGTCGGTGGAACTGGGTGCAAAGGGTTGCATGGGCCCGAACGTGAGGGACGTGATCCGACGCAAGATGCTGATTCTTCGCGGGAAAGAGCCACACGCGGAAGAAGGTGATGGCAGGGCGATTGCATCCATTTTGGTGCAGAGGATACAGCAGTCTGAGACGGACTGGGGCTTGCCGGAGATTAACCGCGTTAGTTCCGACCCGCCTTTTTTGCTGTTGCAAAGCACGGGCAATTTTATACAGTTGAGGTCAGACAGGTTCTGTCAGCTCTGCCGGGACCCTGACCTCGAGCCCTGGGGTGGCCGCGTGCGCTTATGTCTTTACTCGGGGGAGGAATGCTGGCCAAGAGCTTGCGCGAAATGCAGCCGAACTCTCAGGAACGGCGAATGATGCGGCGCTTCGACATGCGACTGCCCGCAGTGGTTCGCCTGGAGGGCACGAACGAGTTTCACACCGAAACCCAGAACGTCAGCGCGCGCGGGGTGTTCTTCTACCTGGACCGCGCGGTGGCCACGGGCACGCAGCTGGAAGTAACACTGACCTTTCCCCCTCACATCACGCTGACCGACTCGGTGCGGGTGCGCTTCACCGCGCGCGTGATTCGCGTCGAGCCGCCGTTGCCTTCGCTGCGCATCGGAACCGCAGCCATGATCGAGAATTACGAGTTTCTGCGCTCCAATGGCACGACGGATTTTTTGGGTGCGCTGCAGAAGGAGTGGAAGGCGACCAACTGAGGCTGGGCTGGGTCAGGCCGGATTTCGGCCTCCGGGTGTCGTTCCGATAACATTACTCAGCAAGACAATCAGCAAAGCAGCAATCCATGCACCTCCATGAGCAACCGATTGCCAGCCGCTGACTGCTCATTGCTTTTCATTCTTTGCTGAACAGGTGCCCAGTCCCCCTTAACTCGCTCCCTTCCGTAACTCTTTCATCTGCTGGCGCAGGCGATGGAAGCGGCGGACAAGTGTGCCCAGATAGAAACCGTGGATGAGCCAAGTGGCGATGTAAGCCGCGTAGAGGAACTTCATGGCATTCATTGCGGCCTCCGGGTTGAGGTCGTCTGAGGCAAAGGAGCTTTTTTTCTCTCCGCGGAAGGAACTTCTTCCGGCCCACGCAGCGATTCGAGCGCGTGCGCTTCTTCCACCTCGCGGCGAAGGATTTCCAGGCGGAAGCGCGACCGGCAGACCAGAAACGCGAAGCACAAAAACGCCAGCCAGTTGATCAGCAGGACGTGCAACATGCGCGGGTCGATGGAGCCTCCGCCGCCGATCACGGGCTGCGGATGCTGGGTCCGGAAGAACCAGATCGAAAAATAGACTAGGGGAACGTCGAGCGCACCGAAGACGGCGAGCGCGGCGGCGAGCATTTGGGTCTGCGCGCTGGCTGAGAAACGGCGCAGCACGAGATAGCTGACGTAGATCGCCCACAGGACCAAAGTTGAATTGAGGCGGATGTCCTGAGGCGCCCACCAGATCCCCCACACCGGCCGCGCCCAGATGGGACCTGTGACCAGAACGATGGTGCAGAACACGACTCCGACCTCGGCGGCGGTGACGGCAAGAGCGTCGAGAGCCTGGCCGGCGAAATACTTTCCGATCAGAAAATAGAAAGCGGCGACCGCGACGGTGGTGGTAGCGATCGAGCCAGAGTGCATCCCTGCCGGAAGGTTCTGCTTCACGATGGGAAGAAAGTCGGCCACACATCCGCCAACAGCGATGACGATGACGATCCACTTGGCGACACGGGTTGCCGCGGGCTTGCCCGCCACGAGGTAGTGCACCGAAGCGACGAAATTGATGAAGAAAAGCAGGAACGCCGTCCAGGCCGAGGGCACGTGATAGTAGAAAATGCGCTGCACGTCGCCCATGGTGCGTTCGGTGGGAGCGCCGACCAGGGCCTGGTCCAAAGCGTAGGCCAGAAGCAGTGCGGTCAGAACGGCGAGGATGGGGAAGGCCTTCTTCATTCCGCTTGCAACACCGTTTCAAACAAGGCCAGACATGCAGTAGTAAACACTACGTCATAGGTGAGAAGCAACACGATCCAGAAGCGCGCGGAAGATTCGCCGGTGAGCAGAACGGTGGTGGCTTCCACCATGGCGATAACCGCAGGGATGGAAATCGGAAACAAGAGCAGCGGCAGCATGATCTCCCGGCTGCGGGTGCGGATGGAGATCGCGGCGAAGAAGGTGCCGTTGACCACGAGCGCCCAGGTTCCGAGTAGCGCGACGGGGATGAGTTGCCAGGCCGGACCGAGTGCGCGCAGGTTGTAGAAGATGATGAAGAGCGGGGTCATCAGGGCTTCCAGGATCGCGACAAAAATAAAGTTGCCCAGCGCCTTCGCCAGGAAAAGCGCGTTGGCCGGGGCGGGCGAGACGCGGTAAGCGTCGAGCACCTGATTGCGCAGCTCGCGGGCCCAGGTCTGATTGAGGGCGACGACGGCGGCGAACAGAAAAGCAACCCAGATCAGCCCGCCAACGATGTGGCGCGATTCTTCGGCCAGAGGATCGAACGAGAAGCTGAAGATCACGACCACGAGCAGCGAAAAAAACAGCATGGCGTTGAGCGCGTCTTTGGAGCGCCACTCGAGACGGATGTCTTTGGCCAGCGTCGCGAGAGTAATCGAGCGGAGATCGCTCATTGCGGGCCTGCCTGATTCTGCGGCCCGGTGCGGTGAGCCGTTATGGTGCGATCGATGATCTGGCCGGACTGCATCCAGAGGAATTCGTCGGCGACGTCTTCCAGAAGCTGCGCTTGATGCGTCACGACAAAAATCGTTTTGCCGGAATCGCGCATGCCCTTGAGCAGCCCGACCATTTCGTGGGCGGAGTGCACATCGACGTTGGAGAACGGCTCATCAAGCAGAAGAATCTTCGGATCGTGCAGGATGGCCCGCGCCAGCGACATGCGCTGGCGCATGCCTTGCGAATACTGGCCGACGGCGCGGGTGAGGTCCGGATCGAGACCGACTGAGCGAATCGCGCGCTGGCATCGCGCGTCGTCAGAGATGTTGTAAAGGCGGGNAAAGGCGGGCGAAGTAGCGGAGGTTTTCCATCCCACTCATTTCGTCGTAAAGCAGCGAGGGATGCGCCATGTAGCCGAGCTGGCGGCAGGCAGTGCGCGGAGGCTGACCGAAGATAGAGACCGTGCCGCGCGTGGGGTGCGCCAGACCGGCGAGCGCGCGCAGCAGAGTGGTCTTGCCGGCTCCGTTCTCGCCGAAAATGACGTGGAAGCGGCCGGCGGCAAATTCGGCAGTCACTCCGCGCAGGGCGGCAAAGCGCCCGAACTGCTTGACGAGGTTGGTGACGGTAATGGTGGTGGAAACGTCTTCGGTCACGTGTGTCGGCCAATGAGCAGACTCAACGCAAGAGTGTAACGGACAGGGGGACTCAAGGGACAGCGCTGCGATCGCGGTAGGGATCCTTCGACTGCGCATGAAGTCCCCTTTGCGGACTTCATGCTTCGCTCAGAATGACAGAAGGTGAAAACTAGTTCGGAATGTCGGCGTCGACGGGGGCCTTCGACTGGGTCATGCTTTTCGCAGGCTCGGATTGCATCTGATTGCCGGGCACACCCGGTTGCTGCGGGGCATATTTCGACGCGCACTTGGCCTGAAGAGCCTTGGCGTGGAAGACGCCGTCGCGTCCGAAGCTGCCGTCGGCGAGGGCTTGGGAGTCGTCCTTGAAAGTGTCAGGCGGGGCGTCGGTGCCGGTGTAGTCCACGTTGAGAACCTGATTCTCCTCGACCAGGACAAACTGCACGTGGGTTCCGGTGCGCTTGATCGAGCCGGGCTGGACGTTGCCGGCTACGCGGAGACGCTTGGTGTAAGCGCCATCCCCCATGGCGCGCAGCTCCTTGATGGTGACGTAGTAGCTCTTGCTGTCCTGCACGCCGGTGTAGGCGAGGTAGCCGAGAAGCAGCAGGATCACGACGGTGGCGCCGCCGAATTTCAGATAGGTGTTGGCAGTACTCGACATAGGAACCACCCCAGGGCACTGCACCCGTTCCTCAAACTCTACCTGCGGCGGACGGGAGAATCAAGGTGCGAGAAGAGGAGGGCTCGCTTCCACCACAAAGGACACGAAGGCTCACGAAGTAGTCGCGACGGAGCCGGAGGTCGAGGCGGGGATTCTTCGACTTGCGCTCGCCATCGCTCGCACGGTGCTCAGAATGACCTAAGTTGGATCCGCCTGGCTGCGGTAGGGAGATTTCCAGGAGCAGCGGGGCTACGATGGGGTCCAACCGTGCAGACGCGGCAACCAGCGACGCACGTTGCGGCAATAGGCTTCGTAATCCGCGCCGAACTTGCGGCGCAGCGTCGGCTCTTCATAGAAGACAACAAAAAGATGCACGCCAAGGGCAACGGCGGCCACGGCGGCGATCACGAATGGGTTGGGATGTCCGAAGATGATCCACAGACCGATCCATCCCGCCGCGAAACCGACGTACATGGGGTTGCGCACGTAGCGGTAGAACCCCACAACCACTAATCGTTTGGGCGGCGCGACAGGGGCAGGCGTGCCACGGCCGGTCCAGCCAAAGTCCCAAACGCAGCGCAGCGCGACGGCGAATCCTAGAGCCGAGGGAATCGCCGCCAGCCAACGCCAGCGAGCCGACCCCGCCAGTTCCACCCGGAAGCCAAGCCACTGCGGCAGAAGCCAGAACCACAGGGCGAGAAAGGCCACACCCACCGCCAGCGCCGCCAGCGCACTCAGCCACTGGCCGGCGCGACCGGATGAGCCGAAGGTTTGCCTGTCGGTCATAAGCGTCTCCACATTTTCGATTCTCGATTTGCGATTGCCGATCGTTCCTCGCTGATCTACGGGCCCGTCCAACTTTCCGGGGATGATCCCCCGACTTTCCGAGAGCCAAAAATGACTTGACATATTGTACTATTTCTATAGTACACTATGACAGATGCCCAGGATAACCGCAACCGCTGCTCCTTTTCAGTTCACGCTGGACCTGCGCAGTGGTGTGCCCGTGTACCGGCAAATCATAGACCAGGTTCGGGGCGGCATCGCGGCCAAAACGCTGGCCGCGGGCGATCAGCTTCCCACCGTGCGGCAGCTGGCCGTGGACCTCGCCATCAACCCCAACACGGTGCTGCGCGCCTATCGAGAGCTGGAGTTGGGCGGCCTGCTGGAAACGCATCAGGGCACGGGGACGTTTGTGGCCGACAAGAAAGTGGAGCAGGGTCGCGCCGAGCGTCAGCGGCAACTGGCGCAGATGGCTGGCGAAGTCGCAGCGCGAGCCGGAGCTGCGGGATTCAGCCTGGAAGAATTGCTCGAGGAGTTGCGCGAGCTGTTGCCGCAGCCTGCGCCAAGGAGATGACGTCATGGCAAAGATCAAGTTGGATCAAATGAGCACTCCGGGATTGGCGCTGTTCGTCATTTGTGTTCTCACGGGGGCGATCGTTGCCTCCCTGACCCATAGTAAGGCGTGGCTTGTTGCCGGCGCTTTGATCGGCGTGTATCTGCTGTTCGCCATCAAAGTCGTGCGCCAATGGGAGAAGGTTGCAGTGCTGCGGCTGGGGCGTTACGTCGGCCTGCGCGGGCCAGGATTGTTTCACATCGTGCCCATCGTGGAGACTCTGAGTCCGTATGTCGACCAACGCGTGCGCGTGTCCAGCGTTTCGGCCGAGTCAACGCTGACGCGCGACACCGTGCCGGTGAACGTGGACGCGATCGTGTTCTGGCTGGTGTGGAACGCGGAGAAGTCGATTCTGGAAGTGGAGAATTTTATCGACGCCATCACGCTGAGCGCACAGACGGCCTTGCGAGAGTCGATTGGACGGCACGAACTGGCGCAGATGATCACAGAGCGCGAGACGCTGGGGCGAGAACTGCAGCGGATTCTCGATGAAAAGACCAATCCGTGGGGAATCACGGTGCAGTCGGTGGAGATTCGCGACGTAAAGATTCCGCAAGGGTTGGAGGACGCGATGTCGCGGCAGGCGCAAGCGGAGCGCGAGCGACAGGCGCGAAATATTCTGGGCCNAAGCCGAGACCGAGATTTCCGACAAGTTCGCGCAGGCCGCGGCGACGTATCAGAACAATCCTACGGCGCTGCATCTGCGCGCCATGAACATGCTGTATGAAGCGATCAAAGAGCGCGGATCGATGGTGATCGTGCCATCGTCCGCAGTCGAAACCATGGGGCTGGGCGGAAGCCTGGCAACGGCTGCGCTGGGCGGAGCGAAATCCTAGAAACTTCAGCAAAAGAATCAAGAGGAGGCTCGACGATGAATCGCATACTGGGAGTGTCTCTGACAGGGCTGTTCGTAGTGGCACCGTTAGGCGCGCATAGCCTGATGGCACAAACGCTGCAAAAAGGAATCAGCGTGGAAATGGCGGACACCAAGAACGCCGCGCCGATGCCCCAGGCCGACAGCGAAGATGCCTGGATCGTAACGGTAACGGCGGATGGAAGCTTGTACTTCGGAGTCGAGCCGCAGACGCCCAAGGGTCTGGCCGACAAGATGACGAGAACGCCGCGCAATCGCCAGGCAAAGCTTTACATCAAAGCCGATGCGCGCGCGCCTTTTGCCGACGTGCAGAAAGTGCTTGAGACCGGGCACACCATGCTTTTCGAAATGCCCGTGTTGCTGACGTCGCAGGCGGAGCCGGCCACGCCGGGCACGCTTGAACCGCCGAAGGGGCTGGAGGTGATGGTGGGAGCGCCGCCCGACGCCGAGGCGATCATCGTGCAGATGCGCAATTCCGGCGGGTCACAACCCACTGTGCTGGTCAACAACGCGGATGTGTCCATCGACGTTTTGCCCAGCACTCTCGGGCGAATGCGTTTCAACCGCAATGTAGACCTGGTCGTGCTGAAAGCCGCCGGCACGCTTCCGTTCGCGCAGGTTGTGCATGTGATTGATGCCTGCCGCGGGGTGGAAGCCAAGGTGGCAGTGGAGAGGCCGGAGATGTGAATTGTCGCCTGGAAGCCCAAAGGCAAGTATCAGCGGCGTCTACATCTGCTCATGCTTTTCCTTTTGGACACGGGTGCCGAATCAGCGAAGCCCTCAGCCTAAAGGTCCGCGAGATTGACTTTGACAACTTGCTAGTGACTCTGGAAGGCAAGGGACGCAAGCAGCGAGTAGTCCCATTCAGCTTTGCGCTGCGAAAAATGATGTTTCGCTATTGCAAGGATGCCAACCGCACGCCGGACAGTCTGCTCTTTGCCAACCGCTCGCAAACAAAATTAGGACACAGGAATGTGCTGCGCGACGTGAAAGTGCTTTGCCGGAAGTTAGGTTTCGACCCTCCAACTCGCACCTTGCACGCCTTCCGTTACACCCTCGCGGTCAACTATCTCCGGCGTGGCGGGTCGGTGTTCCATCTGCAAAAGGTACTTGGTCACAGCACTCTGGAGATGACGCGGCGGTATGCGAACCTGATGACGGAGGACTTGCAGGCGGTGCATGAGCGGGTGAGCCTGCTATCCCGATAACGAAATCCGGCTACATTTTTCGTGCTAAAGTGCGAGCGAGCACGATGACAACATATTTCACAGCACGAAAGGCAGAGAAGGTTTTCGCTGATTACAAAAACACCGTACTCGAATACTGGAAGTCAAAAACCGAGATTGTGCCGATGGGCCGCCGTCGCTCGGTTTCATCACTCGAAAATCAACAATCTTTTCCACTGCGCGAACGGCTCATAGGCATGTACCCGGAAGCCCGAATGTATGCCGACATGCTAGGGGTTTGTGTCAGTGCACAGAGCTATCCAGCGCCGATGATTGGGGGTCCGATTGTTCATGTGGACTTTCTGTATGCTGCAATTGACCCCGACCAAGGACATGCCCGAATCAGTGAGAGGCAAGTGCTCGACACAATCAATCTCTGTTTGGCAACAGCTACAGCCACACGCAAGCGCCGCTTGTGGGGTCAACTCTTGAATCCGGTTTGGTGGATTGTCGCCACTATTGGCTATCTACTACGAATCCCATTCCTGATTCTGCGAAGCGCCGGGCTGCCGCCGAAGGTTGAGGAAAGTACTTGGGGACACATAATGAAGGTCCTCTTTTTCGCAGTTCTTGTGCTGATGTCATTGCATTGGGGGTTGAAGCTATCGCCTGAGAACGTACTGAAGTTCTTTAAGTGAGCCGGGGAGGGCGGTCAAAATGTCTGGGGCGGTTTGCCAATAGCCCGCAGCCGCTCCCAAATTTTCACACAAGAAAATAAATCTCAATTTTGAGACTTCCCGCTGCAAACGGGCGTGTGGCCTGTGCGGGAGCAGGTAGGACTACGCACAGAAATGAGAGTAGTAGTACTGATAACGCAATCGTAGGTAAAACCTCTTGTGTCCAGTGTTTTCCGTTAGTTGCGAGCCGCGCAAGCGGCCTCTTGATCGGTACACACACACACACACCTGATTTTGAGAGTGTGCGTACTGATCATTTGGCAGTCTTGGCCTATACGTCCCGGCATCCGTTGAACCGGCAACTATAGGGCGGGTCGAAGTTGGGACAGCCGAAATACAACTTTCTCGTGCCCTTTTGCTCCCGTCCAACAAGCCGAGTTTTGATGTTGTATTTTCTCTCGCAATCAGGACAATAAGGACCGACCTCGCCCCGGTAGTCGGGCGTGTCCATCGGTCCTTTTGGCTTGGAAGGTATCATGGTTGTCATGGCCGGACACTACCTCTGCCACATTCGCAAGTCAAGAATCTATTATTAGTAGAGCTTTTAATGCTTGACTGACATTAGTGAACCGGCCTGGGAGACCAGGGATCGCCATGCTTCGAGAAGTATGCAGCGGGCAGCCCCGGCGCGGCCCAGGGACGCGTGATGCGACCGTAACCGTTACTCCGGTGCTGGCTGAGCGACAACCGACTAAAGTCCGGAAGGCATTATGCCGATAGCTCAGGCATGGATTCCTCCGCAATCGCACTTCAGGGACTGCAGCAGGCCGAAGTTCAGCTGGAAGCCGCCGCCAACGGCATTGTCCGGGCGGGAACCGGCTCCCCCGACGGAGCCACGTCGGACGTGGTCGACCTCAGTGCGGAAATGGTCGCGCTGACGTCAGCCCAGGTCCTTTACGAGTCCAACCTGGCAACGCTCAAGACGGCGGACCAGGTCGAGCAAAGACTGGTGAACTTGACGGGCTGAACTTCACCATACGTGGCAGGCGTTTTCCGCCACCATGGGCTGGCCCGCCTTGCAGGCCCAGGCTTTCTGGAATTCGGGCATGTTCTGCACGACACCGTCGACGCGGTATCTTCCCGGAGAGTGCGGGTCGATGCTGACCAACATGCGGGTGTATTCCGGACGGCGCTTTTCACACCACACGCGGGCGAATCCCAGGAAGAAGCGCTGCTCGGGCGTGTAGCCGTCGATCTTCTGGCCTTCTTTTCCGGTTTTGTCTTGGGCAATCATGCGCTCGAGTGCAGCCAGGGCGATGCGCGCGCCTCCGTTGTCGGCGGTGTTTTCGCCCAGGGTAAGCTTGCCATTCAGCTTCAAATTGTCGACCGCAACAAAGTTGGAATACTCATCGGCCACGCAGCCGGCACGTCTCTCAAACTCCTTACCGTCTTGCTCGGTCCACCAGTCGTGGAGGTTGCCTTGCGGATCGAACTTGCGCCCTTGGTCGTCGAATCCGTGGGTAAGTTCGTGGCCGATGACCAAGCCGATGCCGCCGAAGTTGACGGCATCATCCATGTTCTTGTCGAAGAATGGCGGCTGCAGAATGCCGGCCGGAAAAACGATTTCGTTGTAGTTGGAGGCGTAGTAGGCATTCACGGTGGGCGGTGTCATGCCCCACTCTTTGCGGTCGAGGGGCTTGTCAATTTTTGCAATCTGACGTTTAGATTCGAATTCATTAGCGCGCGCGATGTCGCCAATCAGATCGTCGGGCTTGACGACGACCGAGCTATAGTCGCGCCAGACGCTGGGATAGCCGATCTTGTTGCGAATGGCGTCGAGCTTGATTTTGGCTTGTTTCTTAGTTTCGTCGCTCATCCAGGAAAGATCATGGATGTCGTTGGCCAGGGATTCCTCCAGCGCGTCCACCATCTTCAGCATGCGCGCCTTGCTTTCGGGAGGGAAGGCAACTTCGACGTATTTCTGCCCGAGCGCCTCGCCCAGCTGGCGGTCGGTGAGGTTGACACAGCGTTTCCAGCGCGCCTGAATTTCCTTTTGCCCGGTGAGCGCCTGCTGGAATTTAAATTGGGCGTCGACGAATGGCTGCGAAAGCCAAGGCGCGCCTCCACTCAGCACGTGCCAGCTGACGTAGGTCTTCAGTGCATCGAGGGATTCGGCTTGCAGCACGCCATTCACCTGCTTGAAAAAATCGGGATTGGAGACATTGAGCTGGGTGAAGTTGGGGGCGCCCACATCGGTGAAAAAACGGTTCAGATTAAAATTGGGTGCGAGGGCAACAGCCTCATCGCGCGTCATCTTGTGATCGAGATTTTTGGGGTCACGGCGCTTGGTGCGGTCCATAGAGTCGACGGCGAGCATGGTCTCGATGCGCAGAACCGTCTGCGCCGAATCGGCCGCCTGCTGCGGAGTCTGCCCCGCGAGCGTAAACAGCCGGGTGGCGTACTCGACCAGGCGCTGCCGCTTCTCCACCTGATCGGGATCGTCTTTGATGTAGTAGTCGCGATCGGGCAGCGTGAGTCCACCCTGATCAATGTAGGCGATCACCTGGTCGGCGTTGTGAAAGTCGGAGCGGGAGTAAAAATTGAAGAGAGGGCGCGGGCCAACAAGGTAGACGTGCGCGATCTCTTCGATCAGCGCAGCCTTGTCGGGCACGGCCGCGATGCGATCGAGTTCCGGCTGGAGGGGGGAAATCCCCTTGGCGTTGACCGCCTTTTCGTCCATGCAGGCGCCGTAAAGGTCGCCGATCTTCTGATCGATGGCGTCGCGCCTGGCGCCGCCAGCGGCGGCCTTTTCGAGAATGCCGCGCTCGATGTCGAGGTTGCGCTCATGCAGCTCGGTGAAACTGACCCACGCCGACTGATCGGCGGGAATCTCAGTGTTCTTGATCCAGTTGCCGCAGGCGTACTGGTAGAAGTCGACGCAGGGATCGACACTCTTGTCGATGGTGTCAAGGCTGAAGCCAGGGGCCGGTTTGGCGGATTGAGCAAAGCCAACGGCAGACAGACAGAGAACTGCAGCAAGCACAAGAGAGGAATAGCGCATGTGCACTCCTGGAAAAAGGCGTGGAGATTCTAAGCCAAACGGCTTAGACGAGCAAGGATGGCAATGGTGAGCGTGCGCGGCGAAGTGCTCTGCGATGCCAGGTGGCACGCCGAGCAGCCAGTCGCGAGCGAGAATGGGCGGTGATGGAACGGTATAATCGAGTGCAGGAAACTTCCGTGAGGTTCAGCGGGTCATGACACCCCCAAGTAGTAACGGTGGCAACGGCTACAGCGTCCCCAAGCCACGCGCCGATTGGATTGCGCGGCGCAAGCGGGAGAACGCCGACGGCAACTTTTCACAGATGCACTACGCGCGGCAGGACGTGATCACCGACGAAATGGCCTACGTCGCGCATCGCGAAAAGCTGGCGCCGGAACTGGTTCGCGACGAAGTGGCGCGCGGGCGAATGATCATTCCCACCAACATCAACCATCCGGAGCTGGAGCCGATGGCGATCGGGGTGGCCTCGCTGTGCAAGATCAACGCCAATATCGGGAACTCGGCCGTCACATCGAATATCGATGAAGAACTGAAGAAGCTGCACACGGCGGTGCATTACGGCGCCGACACCGTNAATGGACCTTTCCACTGGCGGCGACATTCACGAGATTCGCGAGGCGATTCTCCGCCATTCGCCGGTGCCGATCGGTACGGTGCCGATCTATGAGGCAATCGCGCGAGTGAAGCGCGTGGAAGATTTGAACGCCGAGGTGATGCTGGAAGTGATCGAGGAGCAGGCAGTACAGGGCGTGGATTACATGACGATTCATGCCGGCGTGCTGATTCAGTATCTGCCGCTGATTTCGAAGCGCATCACCGGCATTGTGAGCCGCGGCGGCGCGATTCTGGCGCAATGGATGGCCTACAACCACAAGCAGAATTTTCTCTACGAACGCTTCGAAGATATCTGCAAGATTTTCAAGAAATATGATGTGAGCTTTTCTTTGGGCGATGGGCTGCGTCCGGGATGCGTCGCAGATGCAAGTGACGAGGCGCAATTTGCCGAACTGAAAACCCTCGGCGAGTTGACGAAGAAGGCATGGGAACACGATGTTCAGGTGATGATCGAGGGGCCGGGCCACATTCCCATGGACAAGATCAAGGAGCAGGTCGATAAGGAAGTCGAATACTGCTACGAGGCGCCCTTTTATACGCTGGGCCCGCTGGTCACCGATATCGCTCCCGGCTACGACCACATCACGTCGGCGATTGGGGCGGCCATGATCGGATGGCATGGCGCGGCCATGCTGTGCTACGTAACGCCGAAAGAGCATCTAGGCTTGCCGAACGAAAAAGACGTGAAGGACGGCATTATCGCCTACAAGATTGCCGCCCACGCGGCCGACATTGCGCGGCACCGGCCGGGAGCGCGCGATCGCGACGACGCCCTCAGTTACGCCCGCTACAAATTTGACTGGGAGAAGCAGTTCGCGTTGTCGCTCGATCCGGAAACGGCGCGTTCCATGCACGACGAGACTCTGCCCGACGACTATTACANAAGAAGCGGCCTTCTGCTCGATGTGCGGCCCGAAATTCTGCTCGATGAATTACTCGTCGAAGGTGGACGAGTACAACAAGCAGGTCCACGGCATCGAGAAGAAGGATTATTCCGAGCTAGTGCAAAAACTGGTAACGCTGAAGTAGTGCGTTTGTGTGGGGACAGCCGCCCTCGGCTGTCCAAAATCCCCGCCCTGTCGCAGAAAGCGCGACAAGGACGGGGCATCCTCGCGGGCGGGGACGCCCGCGCCGCACAAACCTACTTCCCTTCCAGGGTGACGTCGCC
>OCOJ01055978.1_pt1 | contig 14805 bp, 12 predicted proteins | sample 1539251 | NCBI WGS metagenome assembly OCOJ01 (sample SAMN01911457, study PRJEB22624) | soil metagenome | biome: Soil | place: Malaysia | collected 2012-04-30 | depth RA_metagenome m | reverse complement strand
GTTGACACCAGAAGAAGAAGACAAAATCGTCGAAGCACTCGAAGAGCTGCGCATAAACTACACTATGAGACAGTGGCGAGTTTGCTCACTCATCTGCGAATCCTTAGCTGACAAGTTTCGCACAATCTCCAAGAGCGAAACATGAAACGCCGATTAGCAGGATTGCGGCCTGAGTTTTCGCTCTCCACAATTTGAAACCGGACTAAGAAAACTCAGAGTTCTCTGAGCTTCTTGTAGAAGTCAATCAACGCCTTGGTCTTCTCTTCGGACTCGTTCAAGGTGAATATCTTCATTCCTTGTTCGAATCGTTCATAGAGGATTATCTTCTCCTTGATTAGCGGCTCAACGATCCGTGCGATCGTTGAGGGTGAAACCCCTAGGAAATTCGCTAATGTGGCTTGATTGAACACGCGCTGGGACCCAGCGTTTTCCAGCAGGTATTCAACGAGCCTGACTTGTGCTTTGGACTGGAAGAGATCAGTAAGTTTGCCCAGAGAGAACACCCTAATCGTACGTTAGTTTTGTTCCTAGCTTTTCACCTTGAAGCGCCTTGACAATATTGGCAGGTGTACGCCCATCAAGGATCACGGTTGGAATCTTGGAGCGGTGAATTATCCTAACAGCCAACGGATCCATCAACTCGTAAGCCCCAGCACTGATTTCGACCTTGGACAGGATCTCCTGGAGGCGAGCGATGCTCACTTCGTCCAGTTTCTGAGCGTTTTTGTCTTTGCTGGGATCAGCCGTGTAGACGCCGTCAACATCTGTTGCGTTGATGAAAAGGTCCGCGTCTATGGTTTCGGCAGCGATTGCGGCGACAGCGTTGGTCGAGTGACCCGGCGTCAAACCGCCCATCGCAACTATCTTCCCAGACGCGAAGTAGTGTTTCAGTTCATCAATGTTCACGGGAATTTCTGGGAACGCATACTCACCTAAACCGTCCACGAGCAGGCGTGCGTTCACTCTGCTGACGAGAATTCCGAGATGATCACAGAGTGATTCAGGGACGCCAAGTTTGCGGGCGGCCCTGATGTAGACTCGAGCAATATCGCCGCCTCCAGCAACGACAAGGATGTGGTGTTCGCCAACGAGTTCCCTGAACATCTGAACGTAATCACTAACGAGGTCTTTTCTGCTTTCGCTGGGGAACGCGAATCCGCCGACCTTTACGACTGCTTTCAAAAACTGCCGCCTCTGTCTGATACTGGTTCTTGAGTGTTATTTGATTTCTCGAACCTTGTTGCGAGCAGTCTTAACCAACCTATATAAAATCCGGATTGGTACCCATGCCGCTGGGTGCTTCCAATGTCGGCAATAAGCGCTGATTCAATTTTGCGATTCAAGCTTAAGCGGACATTGGAATTGCTAGCCTCGAAAGAAGGTCGTGGTACAGAGCTCATCAGCCTTTACGTCCCGCCAGGACGAAGAATCCACGAGGTAATGGCGAATCTTCGGGAAGAGTACGGAACCGCCTCCAACATAAAATCCAGAACAACTCGAAAGAATGTGCAGGAAGCGATCGATAGGGTAAGCCAACGATTGAAACTTTTCAAAGAACCTCCGAAGAACGGGCTCGTAATCTTCTGCGGAGCGATCCCTAGGGACGGGCCTGGAACAGAGAGGATGGAGACATATGTTCTGGAACCGCCCGAACCCATCAACATTTACTTTTATCGATGCGACGCTAAATTCCACACCGAGCCACTCTTGGAGATGGTTAGGGAGAGAGAGGCTTACGGGGTTATTGTAATCGATACAAGTGACGCAGTTGTTGCCACCGTCCGCGGTCAAAGGATGGAGGTTCTACAACAATTCAGCTCAGGGATACCGGGCAAGCACCGAGCAGGAGGGCAATCAGCTAGGCGGTTCGAAAGAATCAGAGAACAGGCGCTGAATGATTACTACCGGAGAATCGGGAACCACGCGTATGAGTTGCTCGGAAAAGTATCGGGCTTGAAAGGTCTCATAATCGGAGGACCAGGACCAACGAAATACGACTTCGTTGACGGAGACTACCTCAACTATCAACTTAAAGAAAAGATTCTCGCCACCATTGACACTTCATACGTTGGCGAGCAAGGAGTAGAGGAAATAGTCGCAAAGAGTCAAGATGTTCTGCGTGGGGTCAGATACCTCGAAGAAAAGAAGGTTGTACAGAGGTTCCTTTACGAAATCGGACACGACACAGGCTTGGGTGTTTATGGAGAAACGCAGGTCAGAAGATACCTGACCGCTGGCATCGTAGACCTTCTGATAGTCTCAGAGAAAATGAACATGCTTCATGTATACACGAAATGCAAGAACTGCGCAAATGAGGAGGATGCCCTAATACCGCAAGCTGGATTCGTGAAGTACGAACAAGATCTCCTGGCCACAACCTGCAAAAAGTGCAATGCAGCTTCGTTATTCGTTGAGGAAACGAAGGATTTGATAGATGAGTTGATCGATATTGCCGAAACGCAGAATGCGAAGGTTGCTCTCATCTCGACTGAGACAGACGAGGGGGTTATGTTGAAGGATTCATTCGGTGGGATTGCCGCGATTCTGCGATACAAAGCATCCTAAGCATACTCAATTGAAGAAAACTCACGCCTAAGTCGAAGTACCTTCTTGCGCGTCTCTTTAGGATCCTCGCCGCGAATCCACACGCCGGCAATCAGTTCGCCTATTTGGTTCATCTGTGACTCCCGCATGCCGCGCCGTGTCTCTTCGCTGGTCCCAATCCTGACTCCTACATCCACTATGATGTTCGCTTGCTCCAGTTGGCGGGCAAGGCGCGTGCCCTCTGCGAGAGTGGGGACATCGACGATTACTTGGTGCGATTGAGTGAATCCTTTCTCTTCGCCGAGAAGTCTGACTCCGTTCTCATCCAAGGCTCTGGCGAGGGCCTTGCTGTTGCGGACTACTTGCTGAGCGTATCGTTTTCCGAACCTCTTAATCTCCGAGAGTGCCACGTATAGGGCTGCGATGCGGTTCCAATGAGCATTATCTACTAACGCGGGGTGAACCTCAGATCTCAATTCCTCATCATATCTGTCAGCTAGGATGATTCCCCCTTGTGGTCCGAAGAAGCTCTTGTGTGTCGAACCCAACAGAACCTCCGCGCCTTCTCTAAGGGGGTCTTGGAACTGCCCCCCCGCTATCAACCCAAGAACATGTGAGCCATCAAACACAACCTTAGCTCCAACCCGTCTGCAGACGTCCCTCAGTGCTTGCACAGGATGGGGAAACAAAATCAAACTAGAACCAAAGACTACAAGACGCGGGTGTTCCCGCTCAATCGCTTGGGACGCTCTTTCTACATCAATGTTGAATGTTCCCCGATTGAAGGGGAACTCGGTGACCTCAAGGCCATAGATTTTTGGATAGCCGTCCTGCGATATTCCGGGATAGCCACCATGATCACTAGGGACTACCATGATTTTGTCACCGCGACTCGCGAGGGCTGTTAGGACAATCATATCGGCGGAATGACCTGAAATTGGTCTAACATCCGCATATTTTGCTCCGAAAACCTGTTTCGCTAATTCCTCCGTTTCATACTGGATCTCGTCGATGTAGCGTGTACCCATGTAGAATTGGTCAGGCGAAGTGTATCGGTTAGCGAGGTCTCCACTCAGCATCCGTCGGACTGCAGGACTGGAGTAGTTCTCGGAGGGAAGGAGGTTCACGCATTTTTCGAGTCGCCAGTTTTCGTGTTCTCGCAATAGCCTGCTTAATTTGGAGGGAATATTTCCAGAGCCTTTTCTGCGCTTCACATCAAGAACCTCGAGTCACGTCTAACCGTTCTGAACCCATGAGTACTATAGAAGTGCTTAGGAGCATTCAGGAAGGGGATCTTGTGAAGCGAAACAAGCTGGGCCAACAGTGCGTCTGTCCCCCAGGCAGATTGACAGATACTCGATGATTGATTCTACACGCGTCTTCCGCGGCGACCGCCTGGTCGACGTGTTCCGTCATGAGGAATGGGGGTAACGTCCTCGATTCTACCAATTCTGAAGCCAGCTCTAGCAAGCATACGTATAGCAGCCTGAGCACCTGGACCGGGGGTACGTGCTTTATGTCCACCCGGCGCCCTCACCCTGATGTGGAGTGATGTTATGCCTCTGTCTTTGGCAACACGAGCCGCAGCACTTGCCGCCTGCATTGCAGCGTACGGCGAACCCTGCAGACGGTCGGCCTTTACGTGCTGTCCGCCTGCACTGCGTGAAATTGTCTCGGCGCCACTGAGATCGGTGATATGAACAAGCGTATTGTTGAATGAGGAATAGATGTTTGCGATTCCCCAACGCTGGACAGCTTTCTTCTCAGACACTTTCAATATCCTCAGGAATCATTTCAGGCAAGGCAACGCCAGTTCGTTATATTTAACCTTCCTTGAACATTAGTCTCATTGAACACGGAAAGTTGCGTTGACTTTGATCGGCCAGCAAATCAGACCTGCAACACAGAACGATCTTCACGAGATTTCTCATATCGAAGAAACTTGCTTCCCAAACCCATATCCACCATTTCTTATCGATAAGCTCATTCACGATAATCCTGACACATTCATTGTCGCAGTAGATGAATCCGGAAGAATAGTGGGTTACTGTATTGTTTTGGTGGACGGGACGTTCGCTCATCTGATATCCATCGCCGTTGTTCATAACAATCGCAGGAAAGGAATCGCCACGTCACTGCTGAAAGAGCAGTTAACTTACCTCAAGGAGCACAATGTGCAGCAATTGTGGCTTGAGGTGAGCGCAAAGAACAAAGAAGCAATCCCTCTATACCTTAAACTGGGCTTTACCAAAGCCGAGACGATTCAGCACTACTACTCAGACGGGTCAGCCGCATTGAGAATGCGAAACGACCTGTTTGGAGGAATCGGGAAGTTTGGCGAGAAAGATGAGTTGTGAAGGTTCGTGAAGGTTCGATTCTATCTTCTTGACATCAACGAAGATCGCTGGAACAACCAACCCGCCGTTCGATTATGGGGCTCGGACGACAAGGGCGAACGGGTTATGATTCTTGTTTCGCAAATCCTGCCATATTTCTACGTCCGTATGGCCGCAGGTGATGATTACGAAACGTTGCGAGCAAGACTTAGAGCCAAAGATGTGTTCCCAGGACTTGTCGACGTTAACGTTGAGAATAGAAAGCTCATGGGGCGTGAGTGCCAAGTTCTCAAAATTGTTTGTTCTGATTCAGAGTCCTTAATCAAGTCCTCTAGGGAAATCAGGAAGTTTTCGAAGAAGCCGGAGGTTTACGAGGCGGACTTCAGATTATCACTACGATATTTGGTTGATGCGATGCTAACCCCTTGCGGTTGGCACGAATGTGCGGTTGAGAAGGCGAGTGTTGGGCGCCTGAACGTAGATCATGTGTATCTTGCGACTGAACTCCCCCGAACTATCGCTCGTGAGGCGGTCCCTAAGCTTCGCATATTGGCTTTTGCTATTCTGACTGTATCCGAAAAAGGTTCAGCGAAACCCGAGAAGGATCCGGTTCGCGCCATCGCTGCCGCGACGGACTCAGGTACGACTGCCACACTGGTTTCCGAAAGTCAGGATGATTCCAAACTCCTGAAGGATTTTGTGAAGTTTGTCAACGAGTCTGATCCAGACGTGGTTGTTGGATTCGAATGCAATAGTCACGCTTGGCCGTATCTCATACAGAGAAGCATGATACACAAGACCAAGCTGATAGTAGGCAGGGATGGCAGCGAACCACACACTAGCCTGTACGGTCACGTGTCAGTGACCGGAAGGTCCAATCTCGATCTCGTCGACGTTGCAGGAAGCTTTCCAGATGTCAAAGTGAAATCGCTAGAAAATGTTGCGAAACATCTGCAGATTCCGTCATCGAAGAAGGTCACGACCATCGAGGAATCAGATCTTTATGGGCTATGGATGAAGGGGGCTGGAAGGCAGAGATTAATCGAGCACTTGAATGCCAGTGCGTTGGCTACGCTTGAATTAGCTCAGGCGACGATCAATTTCCCAACGCAGCTCGCAGCCATAACCGGAATGCCTCTCGACTACGTCATGACCGCCGCCGTCGGCTTCAGGGTCGATTCATACCTGATCAGGCAAGCGCACCAGATAGGGGAGCTGATTCCGCCGAAAAATGAGCAACCCTTCTTCACATATCGAGGCGCCATCGTCCTCGAACCCAAGACGGGTCTTCATGAGAACATCGCCGTGTTGGATTTTTCCTCAATGTACCCCACGCTGATGATGAAATGGAATCTCTCCCCCGATACGTACGTCAAACCTGGCGAACCTATCTCCGAAGACTTAGTCTACATTATTCCCGAACTTGAGCACAAATTCCGAAAGTCTCCGGATGGTCTGTACAAGATTGTCCTGTCGAGATTGATAGAAGAACGGTCAACCATAAATCGGGAACTCGAAGAGCTTCGCGAAAGGCCGACTCGATATAATGTCTTGAAGGAGCGAGAGAGGGCAGTCAAAATTCTCACCAATGCCTGCTACGGCTACGCTGGTTGGGCAGGTGCAAGGTGGTATGTGAGGGAGGTCGCGGAGTCGGCCACCGCTCTAGGAAGACAAGCAATCACCAAAACCATCGAAAAGGCAGAATCGATGGGGCTGACCGTGATCTACGGTGACACGGACTCGATCTTCGTGAAAAATGACATAGAGAAAGTCAAGGTTCTCGGGACATGGACAAAGAAGGAACTTGGGTTGGAAATTCGGCCCGAACGGGTATATGTCAGGGTCTTGTTCACCGAAGCGATGAAACGTTACGCCGGTTTACTTCCGGACGGTTCGCTGGATGTCGTGGGTCTTGAGGTTGTTCGTGGTGACTGGTCTGACATTGCCCGTCAAGTCCAAGAACAGGTCTTGAAGAGTGTTCTCAAGGACCAGTCCACGGGACAGGCAATCGAACGAGTCCGCACGACCATTCAGAAGTTGAAAAACGGAGAGGTCCCAATTGCAGACCTAATCATTCGCAAGGCCTTGACGAAGCCTATTGAGGATTATGCTGTGCGCACACCGCATGTGGAAGTGGCGAAGAAGCTCTTGAAGCAGGGTTGGAGCTTGGAAGTAGGGGATAAGGTGGGCTATGTGATAGCGAAAGGGCCGGGGAAGCTCTTCGAGAAGGCTACGCCCTACAATCAAATCAAACCCGATCAGGTCGATACCGACTACTATCTAGAGAATCAAGTGAAGCCGGCGGCGATGCGAATTCTCGAACGATTCGGCGTGGATGAGAAACAATTGGTGGTCTAGGGTGCACCCGCCACTTCGGGCAGGGTCATTATCCTAATTGAGCCCGGTCTCCGAGTTAGCTCAGCGATCCGGTCACCGACCACGAGCTTCACTCCTCGCTCCTCAGCCAAGTCGAGAAGCCTCTGGGTGACTACTCCATCAAAGACTATCGTGTCGACGCCATTAAAGTCAACTAGCTTTCCAGCGAGTTCGCTGACTGGAAGTTTCGCGAGTTCAGACATGCTTTGATCGAGCAGAATTCCTTCTAGCGATCCCCTGAGCTCCTTTGCTTTTGCTACGACGTTCGGTGGAAGCTGTACTGGTGGGGCCGCTGGGCGTGGTGGCATGTGAACAGGTTCAGGTCTGAAGGGAGAGGGTCTGCCTTGCTCTACAGGGACCTTCTCACGGAGACATCTCATAAGCTCCTTAGGCGTCAGGTCCTCAACTTCCTTGCCTAACGGAGCCCGTGCAATATAGTCCACTGGAGCCACCTGCATCAGTTCCTTTAGAATGAGGTCACCGCCTCTATCACCGTCGAGGTAAGCGGTCGTTTCCTTCGTCTTGCTTAGCTCGATGATTGTCTGCGGTATCTTCGTTCCTTCAATCCCTATTGCGTTCCTCACTCCGCACCGGAGGAGGTTGACCACATCCGCCCTCCCCTCTACGAGTATGATCGCTGGGCTAGATGACACATCGGGTCCTGATGGGAGATGTTCAGGTCCGTAGTCGACCACATCAGCAGAGCGAATGACGCCTGATACTTCGGCGACCATTTCGTCTGAGCTTGGTGATCCTTCTACCACCCAAGTTCTAAGTATACTCTTAGCCTTGTCTAGAATCTGCTTCCGTTTTTCCTCTCTAATGTCGGCCACTTTGTCTAGGGTGACCCTAGCCATGCATGGCCCTATGCGGTCGACGCTTTCAACAGCGGCCGCAATGATAGCCGTCGACGTTTTGTCAAGACTTGAGGGTATTGTGATTACTCCAGATGTCTTATCGAGTTTGGACTCCAGCTGGATTTCTATACGCCCGATTCGACCGGATTTCTGAAGTTCACGCAGGTCCAAGTCTGGACCGAAGAGACCTTCCGTTTGTCCGAAGATGGCGCCGATCACGTCAGGTTTTTCGACGACGCCCTCCACTTCGAATCGTGCGACAATCATATACTTCGTAGTAATTGCATGTTGTGAATTTGTTCCCAATTACGAATGAACCTCCTAATGTGCTCACGCGTACGAAATTGTGAGACATGAGCGTTCAAAACGTACGTGTCGATGTTCCGAATATAAACGCTGTGTACACGGACCCTCTCAAATCGACGCGCGAAATCATACAAAGAAAACGCCTTATTTGCCCGATAGGGTTTTGTCGAATTGGGGCCAAACAATCTTGGTCAAGATTGGAATAAACGGATTCGGCCGAATAGGTCGATGCTTTTTCAGAGCCGCGAAACGTGCCAACTTGGATATCGTGGCTGCGAACGACGTCATGGACGTGAGGACTGCGACGCACTTGCTCAAGTACGACTCAGTTTTTGGGCGACTTCAAAGCCCCGTGCGTGCTGGGACAGATGGGTTCACGGTTGATGGAAAGGAAGTTAAGATCCTCTCCGTACGCGACCCCGGAGAGATTCCCTGGGGAAAGTTCGGCGTTGACATTGTAGTCGAATCAACAGGGTTGTTCACAAACCGGGATGCGGCCGCGAAGCATCTGAACGGAGGAGCAAGAAAGGTCCTGATCTCCGCTCCAGCGAAGAACCCTGACATAACCATCGTGCCCGGCGTGAACTTGGACAAATATGATCCAAAGAAACACACAGTCATCTCGATGGCGTCTTGTACAACGAATTGTGTGACGCCGGTTGTGAAGGTTCTTCATGATTCATGCACTATCAAGCATGGTTTCATGACAACTGCCCATGCATATACGAACGACCAGAAGGTCCTGGATCTTCCCCATAGTGACTTGAGGCGTGCTCGAGCAGCGGCGGTCTCCATCATCCCGACCTCCACAGGCGCCGCCGTCGCGACAACCGAGGTACTGCCCGAATTGAAGGGAAAGTTACATGGAATAGCGCTGCGTGTCCCCGTCCCAGACGGGTCCGTCGTAGACTTCGTCGCCGAGGTCGAACGTGATGTTACGGTTGATTATGTGAACAAAGCCTTCCAGAAAGCGGCCAGCGGACCCATGCAGGGCGTCCTCGAATACTCCGAGGAACCATTGGTTTCAGTTGACATAATTGGGAATCCACATTCGGCAGTCTTTGACTCGCTTACCACTATGGTTCTCGACAACAGACTGGTCAAAGTGTTTGCGTGGTACGATAACGAGTGGGGTTACTCAAACCGGCTCGTTGACATGGTCTCAACGATGTCAAAGTATCTTTGAGTCAGGCGCTGCCACTTTCATGCCCATCCTTTCTGAACCTTCTCCGCTCTCTATGCGTCGTCGGAAAGGCTACCTCATATCCGTAGTACCCATGATAGACAGCTGGTGAGCCCCGGTTCTGCTCGAACCACAGACGTTGGTAGTACTTCGGGAGTTCCTCTACGCTGCGCACATCCGACCTTGTGAGTTCACGGAGTGAACGCCACAGAACGAGGTTTGCGTGCACTCTCTGAGAAGTCAAGATGTGACTGAGCCGCTTCGCCAATGAAACGCCTTCTCGATCAAAGTCAGTCAGCACGACTACATCGCGGACGCCTTCAAGCTGCTCAACAAATCCCACAGTGTTTTTTCTGCTGCTTTGCAAGCAGAGTATTCGTCCCACTATTCCCAACCTCCTTAGGGATTCTCTATCACGCTGACCCTCGACTACGATGACACTGCCTTTCTCGGACTCCTGAGAAACTTGTTGGATAAGCTTCTGGAATCGTTCGAGTCGAACTTCTGCTGGGGCGCGCATCTTTGTAGGTTACCTTGTAATCTCCATCTGCTCCATTTTCCGGAGTAGCTCTGGGTGTCTTCCGAATTCTTCACGCACGGGTTCCAGAGTCTTGATGAGGCCTTCCCCGACGGCGTTCTTCAGGTCCAACGGATGTATTTTGCCATCTCTATATGTTCTCTCCAACTCGTGGAAGCTGGGGAAAGTGATTTGGCCGCCGGATTTCTCTGGTCGATCAATGGTCACGGATCCCATCCATGGAAAGAGTATGTACTGAGCTGTTTCTATCATCGGGTTATTCTTCGTCTCTTTGGGCGGGCAGTAGGCACCGCGCACCTTCTTCCTGATAACGTCGGGTTGATCATGGATGATTATGCTGCTTTCAGAAACACTCTTTGACATCTTGAAGGAGATCTGATAATTCAGATCAGGGTTTTCGTCGTATTGCATTGAATCCATTCTTCCTGCGCCAGTCAAGCCCATGATCAGGTGCGTGTGCAGACTGGTGGGTTTACGCCATCCTAACTTGTCGGCAACATCACGCGCCAAGACATGAGCCTTCCTTTGATCCATTCCGGCGCATGCGACATCAACCTGTAGTTCAAATATGTCAGAAGCTTGCATGCAAGGGTAGAAAGTCGCTGCGGCCTCTAGGTCCTTGGTGTCCATCCCTCTGCCCATAATTGGGAGGGCTCGTTGCACTCTGCTTACATTGACTGATTTTGCGACTCGNAGCAACTTGCATGCAGGGGTAGAACGTGGACGCGGCCTCCAGATCCTTCGCGTCCATACTTCTTCCCATTATTGGCAAGGCTCGCCAGATCCTGTTCACGTTAACTGACTTGGCAACTCGGACAACTTTCTCCCAGTACTCTCGTTTCGCAGCAAGGTCCGACGCCCAGAGGTAAGTGGCTTTTGAAGGGGAAACTCCTAGGGCGGTGAAGCATTGTTTCAGGTATTCGCCGCAAGTGTGGATGTTCTCCATTTGGCCTCCGAGTTTGTTGTTGATCCACGCATGCCAGTCTGCGAGGAACAGGTTGAACTCGAATCCGGCCTCAATCAGGTCCATGACCTTCCTGCCGCACACCAAACCCATGCCAATGTGCATTAGTCCGCTGGGTTCGAAACCCCAGTACGCTTTGGGACGAGACTTCGACTCTAGAATTGATCTGAGTTCGTCTCGCGTGATGACTTCATCTGTATTGCGTGATACAATTTCAAGTCGTCTTTCAAGATCCATGTTGTTCCGTCTCCGACTCCCGGCGAGTCTCACCTGTTCATTAGGTAGTTGTTTCTCGGTTGTATGCTATTCTTCTTTCGCTGTGGCGGTTTCGCCGCAGGATCTAGCCGTCAGCGATGCCGACGTCCCANATCCCTGTGGCCCACGACACTAACACGCAAACTTCACTGAAGGGCTGCGCCCCACTCAGTTGGCTCTCTCGGAGGTGGGCAGGCTCTGGCGCTCCACGAGCGACCTCATCAAGCACTCTTTTCGAACAGTCTGTCTAAGTCGAGCTCCATAGCAGCTACAGGGTCCTCGAGTTTCCAGTTCTCAATGACTTGGGGGTGGATCTCACCTATTATCCCAACCTCCTGGTCGCGGATAAGGATACTCCCAACGCGGCCCTCAAGGAAACTGGAATTGCTTGTTGGCTTCAGGGAGAACTCGAAGCCTAAATTCATCATCAAAGTCTCCAGATTGGCCTTCATCTCAGTGAAGTTCGCTCGAGAATGGGCTAAGACACACGCTAATTTTCTCACATCTTTGACTCGATTGGGCTGCCTGAGGTCCCATACTGAACAGTCGCCGACCTCGTACAGACGTTGAGGATACTCCACATGCGTATTGTTCGATAGGAAATCCATCAAACTCGGAAGCAGCCATTGTCGAAGTGATGTAAGCGTCAAGATCTTTGGGTTTGAGAGTTCAACGATCGAAGTTGGACTCTGGTTCATCTTGGTGAAAACCTTCTCTTGATTCGTCATGATGAACGTCAAGATTTCTTGAAATCCCAAACCGATCATAAGCTCCCTGACGATATCTGAAAAACTCTCTAAGGCTGAAAGGCCGCCGATAGTCGGGTCCGAAGGCCACTGTGGCTTCATTTTGTTTAAGTCGTAAGCTATTGCAATGTCCTCGATTACGTCAACCGGGTGCATTATGTCGAGGCGATAGCATGGTACGATCACATCCATGCTCTTGGCATCTGAGCGAGCAACATCGTATCTTGCCTTTCGCAGCAGAGAGACAATCTCACTTCGACCCATATCCATGCCAATCATCTTTCTAACGGATCCGAGCCCTAACTTGATTCGGCTCTCCTTCAGTGTCGGCGTTTTCACGTCTCTGGGCTTTCCGTAGTTGTAATGGATCAATGCGGGGGCAATCTCGGCACCTCGATCCGCGAGCGCAGTAGTGAGTATTGTGATAGCATTGAGCACGGTCTCCTCAACCGTTCCAGTGATTTCCACTAGGATGTTCTTGGTGTCGGGAGTGATGCGTCCTAGGTCATTGGAGTTGATGATGGGTGGGAACGAGAGCACGTTGCTCTGGGAGTCTAAGATGATCGGGTACTTGTTGTGCTCCTTCACGATGTGTCCGTATTCTAATCCCTTCGGATGCGTCTCGAGGATTTGTCGAAGTGAGAGGGGTTTTGTACCTTCGAGAGGCACGAATTGGATATCGTCAGGACGTGCTAGGCCGTAGCGGAGGGGTTCCCTAATGAGGTCGAAGTCGTAGAACCCTATCGACGATCTTCGGCGTTTTCTACCGTAGCTCTCGTCCAGTTTTTCTTGGAGTTGGATGAGGCCGCGAATGATCTCATCGTTGATCTTCGGATGTTTGGCTACAACGCACGCTATGAATGGTCTGATCTCTTTCAGTTCTTTGTCAACAGTTATCTCAACTGCGGGCCTCTTCTCGAGCTTATACCTCTTGAGACCAAGTTCGATGCCCTGAAATCCTCTAAGGGCGCGAGCAATTCCTTCAGTGTTCCATGTATCGGGTCGATTGGTATCCTTATTTTCGAGCTGCAGTTCCGATTCGTCTGATATTGGTTGGGTTTGGCTGAGGCCTGATAATTCACATTTTACTGAGAAGAGAATTTCGTTGAGTTGTTCATGGTCGCGAGGTAGCTTCCTGCCTAACAGACCCTCCAGATCATCGAACCTCGTTGTAACTGTGACCATTCTAGAGCACCTTCTGTTTCCTCATCCATTCTAGGTCTTGCGCGAAGAGCATGCGGATGTCATCGATTCCGGCATGCATCATGTACAACCTGTCTACCCCGAGTCCCCATGCGAGAACTGGCACTTTGATTCCCAGCGGTAAGGTCACCTCTGGTCTGAATATTCCTGATCCACCGAATTCGAGCCAACCGTAACCTTCCTTGTATGCTTGGAGCTCAACGCTAGGTTCAGTGAACGGAAAGTAATCTGGCCTAAACCGCACCTTATCTGCTCCTGTAAGGTCGATGGCGAACCGTTCTAGGATTCCAAGCAGATTCCTGAGCGAGAGGTCTGCTCCGACCACGATTCCCTCAATTTGATTGAACTCTGTAAGGTGGGTTCGGTCGACTTGGTCAGGCCTGAAACATCGGGCAATCGAAAAGTACTTCCCCGGAACCTCCAACCTTTTGCTCACGAGCGTCCGTGCGCTCAGCGATGTTCCTTGGCTCCTTAAGATGAGCCTTAGGGCTTCTTCTCGTGAGTATGAGTATTTCCATCCGGTCGAGCCTGTCTTCCAGCCGTTCTCATGGGTCCTCGCGACTGGTTCTATGAACCGTTCGAATTCTCTCAAGTCGCCCTGTTGGTCGGTTTCGACGAAGTAGATGTCGTGGATTTCGCGGGCTGGGTGGTCTTGCGGCATGAAGAGGGCGTCGCAGTTGAAGAACATCAACTCAACTACTGGCCCAGTCATCTCCTTGAAACCAAGCGCAATCAACCTGTTCTTCAAATTATCAAGGAACAGCTTGTAGGGTTGTTTCTTTCCCGGCCATGCGGGAGCAACTGGGGCTTCGATGTTGTACTTCCGAAAGTTGGTAGTCTTCCATTTCTGAGATGTTATTAATTCGGGCGTTAGGTCGCTGACTTCTACTGGTACGGTGATTCCTTCCTCAAGCGCTTTCCATCCTTGAGGCGTTAGTTCGATGTCACGACTGGTCTGTTTCTTGGTTGTGAGTAGTTGCCGTCGTTTCAGGGTCTCAATCGTTTCTCGCAGATCGGGAGGTAGGTCCTCGAAGGGGGTCTCCTGTTTTGCAGCTATGAGTTCGAGTGCTTTTTCAACATCCGTTCTATCGTGGATTCCTGCGGCCTTCAGCACAACCTTCTGCATTAGGGTGCTTACCTCGCACCATCTTGCGCTTTTGATCCATCCCAAGGCAACCGATGCAAGCTTTGGTTGGATCTTGGCTCGTTGTGCGGCCTGCTCGAGAGTTGCTTCGCCGCCCAACTCGAGGACTGCCTGAACAATCCTTCTCTCTGGAAGCCCTTGCTTGGCGTAGTCCTGTCCTTCTTCAGTTAGATGAAGGAGCGTCTGTTCTGATTCTTTGACTTTCACTAACTGTCTTTCTTGAAGTGTGAGCAGAGCTCGGTTTACAGCTGCGCTAGCCTGCTTTGAACTGCTGACGAGTTCATCGAATGAGCAGTTACCGCCCGTGGACTGGAGTGCTCTAATGACCGAGGCTTCGTTTTCCCGCATCTCAA
>OCOJ01045408.1_pt1 | contig 14830 bp, 15 predicted proteins | sample 1539251 | NCBI WGS metagenome assembly OCOJ01 (sample SAMN01911457, study PRJEB22624) | soil metagenome | biome: Soil | place: Malaysia | collected 2012-04-30 | depth RA_metagenome m | reverse complement strand
GCGGCACGAGTTTCCATTTCTCTTTGCCAACCGCAGTGCAGGGGGAGAAAGCACCCGCTGCCGGGGCGTGATTCAGTGTCGCTCGGGGCAGAGTTGCCGCTCGCTAATTTGAGGATGTGTCCGATTCCACCATAATTTCGGCTGCAACGGGTGAGATCGTCTTTGGCAATGCAGCCGCGGTCCAGCAGTAATCCAATAATGTTATCGATTGCCTCCCAAGCGGCAGCAACTGCCCTGGAACTAATTCCTTCGCCGAAGACGCACGCGCCTAGTTCTTCAGGTGCAAGCGCACTGCGTTGTACCTCTGCTAATCGGCCTTGCCCAATACCGTTCTGGGATCTTCCATCTCCGCCAGGGCCAGCACTTGATAGCTTGCGTAGTTGTAGACCGGAGACTGGGCCAACAGCCGGTCTAGCTCTTCATTCGAAGTTACATTGTATATCCACGCGCCTCCGTGGCTGCCTATCACGTGATAGCGGCATTCTAGCTTATCTCCGAGCTTCTTGGCATAATCAGGCATCTGCGTTACAGCCCGGACAACCTCCGGGCCGAGCCGGCTCAACTCGAAATGCCACAGCACCAGGAATTTCATATCACCCTCCCGCCTCCCGCTCCAGCAGCTTGTTGAGCGGCCAAGATGTCCGAACGATTCCTATTTATCATTTTAGAGCAACTCTCGCAGCCCAGTCTTCACGATCGTATCGGTTTGACCGCCGCACATATTCATCGAGAAACTTCACTGGGCTGCACTCTCTTTCAGTTCGTCGAGTTGATTGAGTTGCCGCAGTGCTTCGAAGACGCGATAAGCCTCTTGTTCGTCCACCACGGTCAACGCAAAGCCGACGTGTACCAGAACGTAGTCTCCGACACGAGCCTCAGGCGTGTAGTCCAGGCAGACATCCTTCCGGATTCCGCTGAAATCCACTTTGCCCCGTCGAAGCCCGAGATGGCCGTCCTCGAGGATGCTTATGATCTTTCCCGGTATCGCTAAGCACATGCTGCACACCTCAGGGTTGGTATTCTGCAGCGAGAACTGCATGCCCTAAAGTCAGGCCTCCATTGCTCCCGGTACTTTCGGCGCCGCCTAAAACAACGCGCAGGCGTTCGGTATGAATCGGAGCTGTGGGTATGATTGTCATGCTCTCAGGCTCGCCATTTTCCGGGATGCAAGTGCATCTCGGAGCCAGGTGATCCAGGCGTCGAGACCCTCACCGGTCTTGCAAGACAGGGTGACAACCATTGCCTTGGGATTTACATCGCTCACGTTTCTCTCCAGTTCTGCCAGGTCAACACCCGACAGCGCGGCCAGGTCCGCCTTGTTCAGCAGCACAATGTCCGCTTTGTTGAACATGACCGGGTACTTCTTCGGTTTCTCGGCTCCTTCGGTCGCACTGGCAATTACCACCCGGAAGTCCTCCCCCAGATTGTAGGAAGCCGGGCAGATTAGGTTCCCCACGTTCTCAATGATCAGCAGTTCGAGTCCTTGGACAGGAAACTCGGCAAGCGCCCGCGCAACCATGCGGGCGTCGAGATGGCAAACGGTGCCAGTCGTGATCTGGTGACTGCGAACTCCCAAGGCACGAATCCGTTCTGCATCGAGATCGGTTTGCAGGTCACCTTCAATCACTGCCACGCGATGCTGGTCGCGGAGGTTTCGGAGAGTGGCTTCCAGCAGGGTTGTCTTGCCCGCACCGGGCGCAGACATTAGATTGATCACCACCGTCCCCTCCTGCTCAAACAAGTGGCGGTTCTGTGCGGCGGCTTGCTGGTTGTCCTTCAATATGTTGGTCTGCACGGCTATGCGATGCATTTGTCTCTCTCAGATTCGCTTTTAACTTCGATATACTCGACCCGGAGTTCTTCGCCCGAAACTATTTCGAGTGGCAGCCCACACTGCGGGCAAAAAAGACAAATTTGCCGTACCGGATTCCTGACGCTTCCGCACAACCCGCAGCGCGTCACCATTGGTACGGATTCAATTTCCAATGTGGCATCCTCGGCTAACGTCCCGAGGCGCGCGATCTCAAAGGCAAACTCNCAGAGCCTCCGGCACAATAGTGGTGAATTCCCCCAACCGTATCTTGATTGTTTGAATACACCTGCAGTTCTGCTTGCGTGCGTTCGCCTCAGCAATGTCGATGATGCTCTGTGCAATCGATATCTCGTGCATGGCAACCCTAGCTCACATAAAGAGTTCAACTGCTCGTAACGGGACAAGCGGGAGCCGTGCGTGCCGGCACAGAATTACTCGAGGTGCGGTCACCGATCCACCACAATTTCGGCTGATCCGGGTGACGCCGTTTTCGGCAATCTAAACCGCGTTCGAGCAATACGCGAGTGATGCTGTCGACTGCATGCGAAGTCGCTGCCAAAACCGTGGAGCTAATTGCTGCACCGAATACACAGCATTCCGGAATGACACCGACGACCAGTACTTCAGATGGGGCGCAACCAACCAGGCGCAGTTGTGCCAGTGATTCCTGAAGACCGGGGTCGTGGTCCGTCAGACGAAGTTGCGCCCGAGCGTCGAGGAAGTCACTCTCGCGATAGGTGCAAACTGTTCCGGGTTTGCCCTTCGCGGTGACGGCATCCACGATGACCACCAAATCCCTTCCGTATAGATAAGGCGCGAGATCCAAACCGGGGGTGCCCAGGTCGATAATCNTCAACTTCTGCACCGCATTCGTACTCGCAGCGAAACACTTCGACCGCCAGACATCCAAAACCATCATCGCCCAGCAGAACATTCCCCAAGCCAAGGATTGATACTCGTGCAACCCTTGCGCTCCGCCTCATAACACCTTCACCTGAGCGATACGGCGGCCACTCGCATCGAGCATGTGGCAGGCGCAGGCCATGCATGGATCGAACGAGTGTACTGTGCGTAGCACCTCCAGAGGCTTTTCCGGGTCTGCAACCGGATTTCCGACCAAGGAGCTTTCGTAAGGTCCGGGCACGCCTTTTTCATCACGAGGACTCGCATTCCACGTGGTCGGAACGACCGCTTGATAGTTGGAGAAAGCTCCCTTTTCCACCACGACCCAGTGTGAAAGCGTGCCGCGAGGCGCCTCGTGCATGCCCACGCCGACGACCTCTTGCTGCGGAAACTGAGGAGGATTGTAGGTGCTGTCGTCGCCTTTCAGGATGTTGTTATTGAGCAATTGCCAGTGCTGAAGCGCGAGGTCGGAGAGCATCGCAGAACGGATCGCTCGAGCCAGATAGCGGCCCATGGTCGACTGCATGTCATTTATCGTTACTCGCACCCCTAAGGCCGAGATCTTCTCGAATGCCTGATCAGTCCACTTGCACGTAAGGGCGTGACCAGAGGCATAACCAACAAGAACATTGGAAAGCGGTCCCACTTGCATGGGCTCGCCGTCGTAGCGTGGCGCCTTCACCCAGCTGTATTTGCCGTTCTCGCGAAAATCGGTGTAATCAGGATTCGTTTTTCCCTGCCATGGGGGTTGCAGTCCTGCTCCTTCATACCAGGCATGAGTAACATCTTCGGCTACGGCTCCCCGGATTGGCTGATCGTGCCAATCGTTGATCGGACGAACCGAGGCAAGCTTGCCATTCATAAGAATGCCCCCGGGGAGATCGAATCCGCTTGCCTTCCCGTCCACCGGAAGATCCGGGACGGCCAAGTAATTGGCGACGCCGCGTCCGTAGCGGAACCAGTCTGGGTACGATGCGCCAAGCAAACACGCATCTACGAAGTAGGCCTGTTGTACGAACGGGATCAGGTCCTGGAGCAGAGATTGCAACATCCCGAGGCGATCCATGTTCATGGTAGCCAGGCTATTTAAATTGATAGCGTTCATCACCCCGCCGACGGCGAGGTTCTGGATATGCGGGGTTTTTCCTCCGAGAATTCCGACGACCTGACAAGCCTTGCGCTGAAACTCCAGCGCCTGTAGATAATGCGCGAACAGAATCAGATTCATCTCAGGACTGAGGCGCATTGCGGGATGTCCCCAATACCCGTGAGCGAAGATGCCTAACTGCCCGCTCGCAATCAGGCCTTTGACCTTGTTCTGAACCGCTTCCAGTTCGTGGCGGGAATTTCCTGGCCAGGAGCTGATGCCGTCGGCCAGGGCAGCCGCGCGTGCGGGATTCGCGTTCGGAATGGTCGTAATGTCTACCCAGTCGAGAGCGGAAAGATGGTAGAAGTGAACGATGTGATCGTGCAGCCCGTGTGCAATAAGAATAAGATTACGGATATACTGCGCGTTCGGCGGAATTTCCAATTGCAGTGCATCTTCCACGGCACGGACGGAAGCCATTGCATGAACCGTGGTACACACTCCGCAGAAGCGTTGAGCGAATAACCATCCTTCACGAGCGTCCCGCCCTTTCAAGATAGTCTCGATCCCGCGCCACATCGTGCAACTCGCCCATGCTTTTTGCACGCTGCCGCCATCAACTTCGACATCGATGCGCAGGTGGCCTTCAATACGAGTTATCGGGTCAATAGAGATGCGAGCCATGGCGTATCCTTATTTGTTCTGAGCTTCCGATACCGTTCAGAGAAGATCTTGGACATCTGGTACCAGTCGTTGAGCTCTCCCGGCAACACTGCGAAGTACTTGACGGCGATTCCGAATACCGCAAGAACCAGCGAGATATATCCGATGCATATCAACAACTCCGGCGTGCTTGGAAAGTACATCGCCCGATTCGCGGGAGAAAACGCCACCGTAGTCGGGACGTAGCGGAAGACCATACCGCCCAAGCATGCGCTGATTGCCAGCAACAGCAAGTGGCGCGGTGTCTCGCGCGTTTTACGCTTACGAAGTGCAATTGCCGGAATGAGAATTAACGCGGTCTCCAGAAGGAACAGAAGGCTCATGCTGTTGAACGCGAAGGCGCGCCCCAGCTGTCGTCGCACCATCAGGTCGGCAATGCGCACAGCCAGGAAGACAAAGCAGCTTACCGAGATTACATTCCCGAGCTCGCTCAACACACCGATGTCCAGCCGCCGTGAGTAGCGCAAACAAGCGATGAGCAACACGAACGTCACAAAGCCGCTCCCGCACACAAATGCCGCCAGCACATAGAGCAGCGGAAGAGCGGGGCTCTGCCACAAGGGGTTGATCTTGTTGCCGGCTAATAGCAGAAGTGCGCCTAGCGAGGACTGGTGCATGAGGGGCAGCACGTAAGCGCCAGTGATCATGTAGGGATAAACGCGACGTAATTTTGGCCCCCAGCGCAGCAGAATAGTCTTTACGCGACCGTTGCCTGTGTAATAAATCCTTTCGAGCAGCATCGGCAGGCTCTCGAAGGCGAGAAAGATCGCGCAATATAGCGGCATGCAGACCGCCACTTCAAGCATTGCGGAGTGAGCATTCCAGTTCCAGGGAAGGATGACATGCCAGAAGTTCCACGGCCGTCCTACATCGCCGCCAAGCGCCATCAGGCCCGCTGCGTAAAACAGAAACCCGGACAACAGTGCAGTTCGCATAACGACGTGGAGCTTGGTGCGATTGAACACCCAGGCGGCCATGCCGATGGCCAGCGGTCCCGAGCCCAACGCTGTCAGCGTCATCACATTGAAAGTTTTCCAGATGCCCCAAGCGTACGCGTCGTTCATCCCCGAGAACGGGCCGAGCGGCGAGAAGACTCTGGCGAGCGCCAGCATTAAACCTAAAGCAGCCCAGGCGGAAAAGAACAGCAAAGGCGTTTCGATGACGGGTTCGCGATAGACCGGCACGCCACGCTGCCAATGGTTGACCAGCGTAGAGCCAGCGGTGTCGTGCGCGTTCATAATTGCTCCGGGAGACCGGTTTCTTTTTGCTCTTCGACAGCCTCCGCCTCATGGCGCTCCCAGTTACGCTTGATGACAGAGCCCAGAATCCCGGCAACGACGATGGGTCCCGAGAGCCATTTGTAAATCACCGAGCTGACCTTGGTGGCATAATGGCCCAGTGAAGTCTCGCCGAGTTTCGGCAGCCCTATCTTGTCGAAAGCGACACCGGAGAGATAGAGAACCTGGGTTCCTCCGGCTTCATGTTCTCCATAAACACGGTTCTCGAAGTACTTTCCAGGTGTGTCGGCAATGCGCTGCTTGGCTTGGGCGAGAAGATCGTTACGTTTGCCGAATATCACTGCGTGCGTCGGACACACCGCCGTGCAGGCCGGCTCCTGGTTTTTCTTGAGTCGCTGGTCGAAGCACAGTTCACATTTGACGACCTTCGGATTCCACTTGTCCCACTGGAACTTCGGCACGTCGAAGGGACAACCAACTTCGCAGTAGCGGCAGCCGATACAAAGCGAGCTGTTCCACGTGACCGCTCCCCATGTGTTCTTCTTCAGCGCACCGAAGGGACAGCCCGTCACGCACGCCGGATCGAGGCAGTGCATGCACTGACGCTTGACGAAAGCGAAGTTGTCTCCATCCGTCTCGCGATACAGCTTGATAATGTTCTTCGTCTTGGAATCAAGATCGGCGGGAACATCCCACAGCCCCGTCGAGATTGCGGGATCGATCGGACAAAGCGTTTCGGCGGGCAGGCCGTTCGTCTCGCTGCAAGCCGTCATGCAAGCCCGGCAACCGGTGCACTTGGTATTATCGTAGAGCATCCCGACGGCATCGGGCGGGGACACTGGGTGCGCAGGATGCTCCTCGGCCGCAGCTGAGCCCACCATCCCACTTGCGACTGCCCCTCCAGCACCCACGATCCCCTTGATGAGTTGTCGCCGATTGATTACAAGCCTCATTTGCCCGCAGTCTCCGATTTATTTGCGCCGTCCTCCGGCTTGTCCTTTTCAACGCCGGGCACGCTGTCATCATCCGCCCTGTTCGAGAACTTGCGGGAGGCGACCCACCCCGCGCCAATGAGTGCTCCAGCTCCTACCCCCGCGAGACCTGTGGCGATCGGGCTGATGTTGCCTTGTGGAGCGACGATTGGAGCGTAGGACGCCGGGGGCGTCGCCCTGGTGTGAATCTGCACAACCTGGAACATGGGCATGCGGAATGCAATGCTCTTCTCTGTGCAGCCGATGCACGGTGCGCCGATGCCAATTGGCCACACGTCGGGGATTTCATTGAAATGGCGAGTTGAGCATCCCGCATGGGTATCAGGCCCTTTACATCCCATTTCGTACAGGCACCACCCCTCGCGATGGCCCTGATCGCCGAACTGCTTCACGAAACGGCCAGCATCGAAGTGTGCTCGACGTGGACAGTGCTCGTGAATATCGCGGTCGTAAGCAAATTTCGGTCGCTTTTCGTCATCCAGCTCCGGCAAAGTTCCGGAATCGGCAAACTGCAACACGACACCCAGCAGCGTGTAAGGATTTGGTGGACAACCGGGAAGATTAACAATGGCCTTGTTCGGCATGAGATCGGCAACCCCGACTGCTCCAGTCGGCGCCGGATCGGCCGAGGGAATTCCTCCCCAAGAGGCACAAGAACCGATGGCGATGATGGCTGCGGACTTTCCACCCACATCGGCCAGGACTTCCATAGCCGGACGTCCAGCCAGCTTCATGTACACGCCCTTGTCGCGAGTAGGAATGGAGCCTTCAACGACGCAGACGTATTTGTTCGAATAGCGGCGAACAGCCTCAGCAAGCGCAGCTTCGGCCTGCTTCCCGGACCCCGCCATCAAGGTTTCGTGATATTCGAGTGAAATGACGTTCAGAATGAGATCACCGAGATCCGGGTGGGAAGGTCGAAGGAGTGTCTCAGTGCAGCCGGTGCAGTCCTGGAAGTGAAGCCAAATGACAGGGGGACGAATCACCTTGCCAAGGGCTTCTGCAACTGCTTCGGGCGTCAACTTGTCCGTCAGGGCGAGGCCAAACGGCGCCGCGATCATCAGAGAAGAGCAGAACTTTATAAACGCACGGCGGCTGACGCCACATTGTTTCAAACGATCATCGATCGTTTCCAAGCTAGAAGCATCAGAAAGGTCTCGTGGCATTTCTTGCCCTCGGTTTGGCTGGCTATCCATTTAGAAGAGCGCTAGCTACTCGTATTCGCTGAAATTCATCACTTACTCGTGCCCCGCTTGGCTTGGTCGACTACAGTTTCCCCAGACACCTTAGGAAACGAACGCAAAAAAAAAGCACCACGGCTCGTCGCTGAAAATTTCCTGCATTTCGCCTGCCACCTATGCCATGTGAACGGCGTTAATTGGACAGTACAGACACTCAACGGATCGCGTTTGATTAATGAAGTTCCCGATTGCCGGCATCTGCCCGTCGCACTGAGGCGTCGCTTCGACGCGATTGTCAGACACAATCGCGGAAGTTTGTATGGATCAGTGCAGCATTCGGGGCTGTGGCGCCGGCCACGTCAGTCAGTGCAACTTCAGGAGCTGTGATTCACGTCACCGACATTGCTTAACCTCGCCATAAGAATGGTATCGTCAGTTTTGCGGCCTCTCGCACAGCGGTTCCCGCCGGTTGGGACGCGCCCTGCTGAGGGAACGCGGCCCACAGTTCGCGGGAGGTTTTGATGAGGCAACCATGTGGCATGTCAGCATTTTGCTGGCGCTCCCTTCCTGCTCGCGACTCGGGTTTCCACTGCCGCGTTTTTCACAACCTGTGGTATCTGCTTCTCGCATGAAAGCGAACCTAAAGCCCGCGGAGCAAGTGCCAGTTCTGCCCAGCGCCTGGGCAGCGGCGCCCGAATGTGGTCATCCGGCAGCGAATCTCGGGCCGGCCAAGGAAGAAAGTCATTGGTAGTAAACGGCTTACGTTACAGCGAAGGTGGCGAGATTCGTGCCCAATGGAGTTGGCAGCAAGAGTGGTGGGAAGATTATGCCTGGCAAGATTCTCGTCGTCGACGACCTCGCCATTAATCGTGAACTCATCCGTGAAGCGCTGGATGATTCCGAGTATGAGATCAGCGAAACTGCGACAGCATCGGATGCGCTGGAGCGCCTGCAGCACCGCGAAACCGACCTGGTCATCACCGATGTGCGAATGCCGGGTATGTCGGGTGTTGAACTCTTAAAGCGGCTGCACCGCGACTATCCGAACGTTGTCGTAGTTCTCATGAGCGCTTTCGCCAGCATCTCAGATGCCGTCGAGGCCATGAAGTTGGGAGCGCACCATTATTTGTCACAGCCTCTCGACATAGATGAGCTGAGATCGGTCGTCCAACGGGCGCTCGGTCACAAGCGGCTCAACGACAACGGGGCACAAAGGCCGGGGTTTGAGCAGATTCTTGGGCGTTCAAAAGAATTGTTGGCCGTTTTGGACCAGGCAACGAGAGCCGCCAAGAGCAGTTCCACAGTTCTAATCCAGGGTGAAACGGGAACGGGAAAAGAACTCCTTGCCCGCGGAATTCACTGTCTCAGTGCTCGTAGCGCAAAGCCCTTCGTTACCATCAACTGCGGCGCGATACCAAGGGACTTGCTGGAATCCGAACTCTTCGGCCACCTGAAGGGGTCCTTTACCGGTGCTTTCACGGACCGGCGGGGTCAGGTGGAAGCCGCCAATGGTGGAACGTTATTTCTGGACGAGATCGGCGAAATGCCCCACGAATTACAAGTTAAGTTGTTGCGCTTGCTGCAGAATAGTGAGATCCAGAAGCTCGGTGCCGTCTCGACCACGAAGGTCGACGTGAGGGTAATCGCGGCAACACACCGCGATCTTGCTGTTCTGGCCCGCAGCGGCGAGTTCCGCGAAGATCTCTTCTACCGCATCAATGTCATTCCGCTGAGATTGCCAAGTCTGCGAGACCGCCGCGAAGACATTCCGGAGCTTCTGCGGTTCTTCTTTGGGCATAGCTGCTCTAAGCATGGACGCCAAGATCTCACATTGAATGAAGAGGTTATCGAACGCTTCCTAGTGTACAGGTGGCCGGGCAACATTCGCGAATTGGAAAATGTTATCGAACGTATTGTTGTTCTGGCCACTGATGGTGGGGTCCATGTTGCCGATTTGCCGGATTTCTTGCAGCCTGACCCCAATCCCCTCGAAGCCATTAACTTTGATCTCCCCCCGAATGGAATTTGCTTCGGCGGCCTCGAGAAAGAAGTGCTCCTTCGAGCCTTGGAACAATGCAAGTGGAATCAGTCAATGGCCGCACGTTACCTGCGGATGAGCCGGAAGACGCTCGTTTACCGTATGCACAAATACGATCTGTTTAAGTTTGCGCGTTTACGAGCTGAACCCGGGGGCGCAAATGTCATGTAGGAATAAACCGAGTCTCGAATAGGCCGGAAGAAGATATCGGCCTAGCCCTAAAAGCATTCGCTTAACTTAGAACCGTATGACTAAGCCACTCACCGACGATCACTACCGTCGGCTGCTCGATGCGGCGCCGGACGGAATCGTCGGGGTTGATGCCTTGGGCCGGATCGTCCTGGTGAATTCACAAGTCGAAAGAATGTTTGGCTACGAGCGCGAAGAACTCCTCGGCAAGGGCGTGGAGATGCTCATACCAGAACGCTTTCGCGGCCGTCACCCTGCGCACCGGCAACGCTACCATGCCCACCCTGCTGTTCGCCCTATGGGATCCGAGCTGGACTTACGAGCGGTCCGCGCGGACGGCACAGAATTTGCAGTAGATATCAACCTCAGTCCTTTCGAAGGGGAGAGTGGAGCGGAAGTTGTATGTGTGATTCGGGATGTCACCGATCGCAAACTAGCAGAGGAACAGATTAGGAGCCTGAACTCGAGGCTCGAACAGCGCAGCCGCGAGCTAGCCACAATGAATTCAGAATTGGAAGCTCGAAATCGCGAGGTGGAGAAGGCCAATCACCTGAAGAGCAACTTTCTCGCAACGATGAGCCACGAGTTGCGAACCCCCTTGAACGCAATTGTCGGCTTTGCCGACTTGCTTGCCAGAAAGACTCCCGGTCCCCTCACAGAAAAACAGGAGCGATTCGTGGGACATATCAAAGACAGCTCCAGGCATCTACTCGCCCTTATCAACGACATTCTCGACATTAGGAAAATAGAAGCCGGGTGTTTGGATCTAAACTTCGAGTCCTTTCCACTGAACATCGCAGCCGACGAGGTGGCGTCGACCCTGAGACCTATGGCCGCAGGGAAGGAAATTGATCTCACAACGGACATGCCCCCGGATCTTGCCGTCACTGCGGATCGAGTGCGTGTGAAGCAAATGCTTTACAACCTGCTGAGCAACGCCATCAAATTCACACCGCCGGGAGGAAGTGTTCGCTTGGCGGCAGCGTCCGACGGAACCGTTACGAACATTTCCGTTATGGATACCGGAATAGGGATTCCGCTCGAGGAACACGGAGCGATTTTTGAAACATTCCACCGCCGAGCATCTTTCGCGCACCATGCGTCTGACGGAACCGGACTCGGTCTCGCAATTACCAAACTCCTTGTAGAAAAGCATGGCGGCAACATCTGGGTAGAGAGCGAACCCGAGAAGGGCAGTCAATTCAACTTCACGCTGCCGAATGCTGGAGCGCAAGCTCGATGACCATTCTCGTCGCAGACGATAACGCCCTTAGCCGCGAACTGATTCGAGAGCTGCTGGAGTCTTCAGGCCATTTAATTCTGGAAGCGCAGAATGGTCGCGAGGCTGTGGAACTAATTTGCAGCCGAGAACCGGATCTAGTGTTTCTGGATCTGCAGATGCCTCTTCAGGACGGGTTTAGCGTCATTCGCGAGCTGCGAAAAGACGACCGATTTCGCAAACTTCCGGTAATTGCCGTAAGTGCGAGCGCTATGACGGGCGACGGTGAGCGAGCGATTTCCGCCGGCTTCGATTCTTATATCACGAAGCCGATTGATTTGTGCGCGGTTGAAGCACAGGTAGAAGCATTCACTTCCCGCTCGCGATGACCGTTTTCATCAGTTCCTTCTCCCTCCCGGCAAAGAGCTAAGTTCAGGTCAATTAAGCGGAGGCACTACGTCCACCAGCGTGACGCCAGTTTCGCGCCGCCGCCTATCTTAGCATTGCTATCAGCTCCGCCGGGTTGCCCGCGGCGCAAGTGAAAGCGCAGACTGACTGGATCCACACTGAACCTTTTGGGGCAGCCCAGAACGGGATCATGGCCTATTTGCAGCATCGCTGCGCCGACTGTGGATTTGCTCCACAACCGCAAAACACGCCTAGCAACGAATTGACGCGCATTGAACTCCTTCCGGGCTCCCGCCGGAGTTTTTCTGCTTGGCACTCAGAGTGCATTTACGTGAGGGGCACGAGAATGCGATCCAGCTAATCCGAGCCATGATTGGCATGAGGTGAAAGAAACCATGGGCATACTGACAGCCGAGCAGCAGGAAATTAAGAAGGCCACCAAAGAGTTCGTAGCCAAGTACGTCATCCCGCATGCAGCCGAGTACGACAGGACGGGCGAGTTTCATCAGTATGTGCTCGAAGCAGCCAAGGAAAGCAAGATCTTTGCGATGTGCGTGCCGAAGAAATTCGGCGGTCTCGGATACAACGCACTGACTCAGGCAGTTGTCCTCGAGGAGTGGGGCTATGGGTGCGCTGCCATGGGCACCACGCTCGGAGTAACCCCCATGGGACAGTACGCCGTGCTCATCGCCGGCAACGAGGAACAGCAGAAGCGTTATTTCGAGCCCATCGTGAATGGCGGATTGTCATCGTTCGCTTTAACCGAGCCCGGGGCCGGGTCGGATGTTGTGGCAGGTAGGACCACGGCTGTCCGGTCGGGAAACGAATATGTCCTGAATGGCAGCAAGTGTTTTATTACCAACGGCAGTCATGCCAGCGTCTATGTGGTCTTCGCCAAAACCGATCCTAGCAAGGGCGCAAAGGGCATGAGCGCGTTCATCGTTGAGAGGGGGCGGCCTGGCTTCAGCGTCGGAGCTGTCGACCACAAACTCGGAATTCGCAGTTCCAACACAGTTGAATTGCTTTTTAAAGACGTTCACGTCCCTGCTGCCAATCTCCTGGGCAAGGAGGGCGAAGGGATGAAGATCGCAATGAAAACGCTAGAGCTGTCGCGCCCGGGAATCGCCGCCGTAGCCGTTGGTTTGGCGCAACGCGCTCTAGATGAATGCGTCAAGCATGTGCAGAAGCGATTTCCGGACAAGAAGTTCCCTCCCGGCCAGATGCTGGAGTTTCGGCTGGCGGATATGCAACTTGAGGTGGAGGCAGCCCGCGAGAGTTTGCATTACACCATGGCCCTCCGCGACGCTGGCCAGCCATTTTCGGAAGAATCGGCTATCACCAAGACGTTCTGCGGAGATGTCGCCATGTTGGTAACCGCTCAGGCCGTCAGCCTGATGGGTTCATACGCTTACACCTCGGAAATCTCCAAGCTAATGNCGGGACGCGAAGATTATGCAGATCTACGAAGGAACAAACCAGATTCAGCGTCTCGTGATCTCCAGGGCAGTATTGAGCCCGCCTCCACCAACGGGGCAGAAAGCGGCAGCGTAAACCATGAATTTCCAACTGAGTGAAGAACAGCAGCTGATTGAACAAAGTGCTCGCGACTTTGCCAAAGAATTTCTTGATCCCATTGCCGGCCGACTGGATCAGACAGGCGAGTTTCCCAAGGACGTTGTCACGGAACTTGCAAACCACGACTTTCTCGGTCTGCATCTCCCTGCGGACGCCGGCGGAGCGGAGGCCGGCTGGGTTAGTTACGTCGCCGTGATTGAAGCCCTGTCGCGGTCCTGCGCTGCGGTGGCTTCGATCATGAACAATCAGGCGATGGTAAGCTATGCCATTCATCGTTGGGGCAGTCAGGCATTAAGCAAGCAATACCTCCCTTCGCTTATCAAGGGACAGATCATCGGAGCGTTTGCTCTGGGCGAGCATGGGCCGACGCCGGGCATCGGTTCGGGGGCTGTCGTCGCTGGTAGGAAAGACAGCGGCTACGTGTTGAACGGTACCAAGGCTTACGTCCGAAATGCGGGCGTGGCAGGTGTCTACCTGGTGTTTGCAGTGACCGATCCGGCAGACCCGAAGGCGCTCACCGCATTCCTGGTAGATGCGAATGCGAAGGGCCTCAAGTTAGGCGAGCCCTACGCGACCATGGGTCTGCGGGGATGTCCCTTGGCAGATGTGATCTTCGACAATGTTGCCGTCTCCAATGCGGCGGTCGTTGGAACGGTAAAAGGCGCGGGGCAAATTGTTACCCAAACACTGGCTTTGTTCTCGCTCGCGGAAGCCGCACAGACGGTAGGTATTGGCCAGGCGGCTGTCGAACATGCAGCCGCTTACTCGAAGCAGAGGGTTCAGTTCGGAAAGCCCATCGGGACGTTCCAAGCAGTACAGACGCTCCTGGCCGAAGTCGCGAGCGATTGCCACCTGGCACGCCTTGGGCTGCGCTACGCGGCGCAGTCGATCGAAGATGGCCAGCCGTTCGAGGCCGATGCCGCGAAGCTCAGGTCGTTCCTGGTGCGCTTCGGATCAAAGATGCTGGTTGATTCTTGCCAAGTCGAAGGTGGAATGGGTTACAGCGAAGCCATGCCCTTGCCCCGTTTGTTCCGCGACATCGCAGGAACAACATTGCTGGATGCTCCCGCAGACTTCCCCGAGGGAGTGATTGCGGCGAGTCTGGCGTAACACAGGAGATCCAAAATGCCCAAATGCTTGGTTTGCTACAAATGGACGCTCGACGAGAAAGACATCAAGGTCAAGCCCGAGGACTTGAGTCTCGACGTCTCTCGCGCCAAGGGCAAGATCAGTGACTTTGACCGAAATGCCATTGAAGCGGCTACTCAGATCGTGGAGCAACAGGGCGGTGAAGTGCATGCGCTGACCTACGGGACATCCACGGTGAAACAGTCTCTGAAGGATGCGCTTTCGCGCGGTCCCCAAAAAGCCTATTGGATTGCCGACAAGTCCGCCGAGAACGCCGATGCGTACGTGACGGCCAACGTTCTCGCGGCGGCCATTCGCAAATTGGGACCTTACGAG
>OCOJ01034077.1_pt1 | contig 14844 bp, 9 predicted proteins | sample 1539251 | NCBI WGS metagenome assembly OCOJ01 (sample SAMN01911457, study PRJEB22624) | soil metagenome | biome: Soil | place: Malaysia | collected 2012-04-30 | depth RA_metagenome m | reverse complement strand
TGGATGGGCTTGGAGAGATAGGCATCCATGCCCGCCGCGAGGCATTTCTCGCGATCGCCTTCCATGGCATGCGCAGTGAGGGCGATTATCTGTTGGTGAGTGCCCCGGCCTTGTTCTGCCGCCCGAATAGCGGCAGTAGCTTCAAGCCCATCCATTTCCGGCATCTGCACATCCATGAACACCAAATCGAAATCTGCTTTGCCAAGCGCGTCGACGGCCTCTCGTCCGTTCTCAGCGAGAGTTACGCGATGGCCTCGTTTTTCGAGCAGGCGCAGGATAAGGCGCTGGTTCACAGAGTTGTCTTCCGCGACCAGGATGCGCAACACCTGCGCTGGTTCCCGCGCATTTTGCGGGGAGTGCTGTGTGATGAGCGGGACCTCTCGTTGCTGTTGCACTCCGAGCGCGCGGGCAATGGCTTCGCGAAGTTCGGGTTGGCGAACAGGCTTCGTGAGGCAGGCCGCCACACCGAGTTCCTTGCAGCGCGCCGCGTCTCCTTTGTGCCCGGACGAGGTAAGCATGACGAGACTGGTTGACGAGAGTTCCGGCTTCCCACGAATGCTCTCAAGGAACTCGAAGCCGTTCATGGAAGGCATGTTCGTGTCCGTCAATATCAAGCGGAAGGGCTGGCCGGCTGCCTTCGCTTCCCCCAGGGCAACCAGAGCTTCTTCCGCAGTTGCGACGGAGGTTGATTTCATGCCCCAACGGACCAGTATTCCCTCCAGGACGCGGCGGTTGGTGCGATTGTCGTCGACCACCAGCACTTTCACATCGCGCAGCGTCCCTGGTGTAGTAGCGGTGCCGCTTTTGCTCTCTTGGGAGTCCGTTTTTTTCAACTTCACGGTGAAGTGGAATGTGGTTCCCGTCCCCAGTTCGCTCTCGGCCCACACTTTGCCGCCCATCATATCCACAAGACGCTGGGAGATAGTGAGTCCCAGCCCCGTCCCCCCGTACTTTCGTGTGGCTGAAGTATCTGCCTGCGAGAAGGCCTCGAAGATGGATTGCATCTTCTCCTTGGGAATTCCTACGCCCGTATCGGAGACTGAGAAGTGAACGAGGGAATCGTTGCCGCTACAGGTCTCGGTGCGCACACGGATGGCAACCTCGCCATGTTCTGTGAACTTGACGGCGTTGCCGACCAGGTTGATGAGCACTTGGCGCAGCCGGCCGAAGTCTCCGTTCAGAATCCGCGGAACGTCGGGCGCTATGTTGTAGAACAGCTTCAGTCCTTTTTCATCCGCCCGCAGTGCCGGCGTTTTGAGCACGGTTCTCAAGCCTTCGCGAAGATCAAAATCAGCAAGCTCAAGTTCGATTTTGCCGGCCTCGATCTTGGAGAAATCGAGAATGTCGTCGATTACCGTGAGCAGTGAATCCGCCGAGATCTTTACAGTTTCAAGGTACTCGCGTTGCTCGGGAGTAAGGTCAGTTTCGAGAGCAAGATCAGTCATGCCGATGACACCGTTCAGGGGTGTGCGGATTTCGTGGCTCATGTTCGCCAGAAAATCGCTTTTGGCGCGATTGGCAGCTTCTGCCTTTTCCTTGGCTTCCAGCATTGCGTCAGCGGCTCTTTTTCGTTCGGTGATGTCGCTATTCACGCCGATCATGCGCTGGAGCGCCCCGGAGGGGGAGGCCAAAACCGTACCGTGAGCCTCGATAAAGCGAATCTCCCCCGAAGGCCAAACGACGCGGAACTCGCTGCGGAAATTTCCCCGGGCAGCGATGGCAGCCTCAACGTCGGCGACGGCGCGCGGGAGGTCCTCAGCGTGAACGCTTTTCGTCCAGTCCTCATAGGTCCCGTGAAATTGTTCGGGTTCGATGCCGTGCAACTGGCACATTCGGCGATCCCAAACCAGGGTGTTTGTCGCAAAGTTATATTCCCATACGCCGAGGTGAGCCGCGTCCGCCGCCAATCGAAGTCGGGTGGCACTTTCCCGCAAGCGGTCGTCGGCCAGCTTTCGTTCGGTCACATCGCGGATAGTGCTGAGAAGGGCGGGCTTGCCGCCGAGGGTCAATGCCGTGAGGCAGACTTCGGTAGGAAAAACCTCGCCGTTAGAGCGGCGATGCATCCACTGAAATCGCTGCGAGCCATGCTGCATGGCGGCGGCAATCGCCTGATTGGCGCCCCCTCGGGAAGAAGTACCGTCTGGCTGGATGGGAGGGGAGAAATCGGCAGGGTGCAACCGGAGGAGTTGATCTTTGGAGGGATAACCAAACATGTCGAGCGCGGCTAGATTGCAGTCCACGAAGCCGGTGTCGTCCATGAGCAGATGCGCGTCCGCGGAAGACTCAAACAAGACGCGATGTTTACTCTCACTATCCTGCAATTGCTTTTCGGCTTGCTTGCGTTCGGTTATGTCCACGAAAGTGACGACACATCCGATCATCTGGCCCAATCGTTGGATTGGATGAGAGCGGTACTCCACAGGGAAGTTGCTTCCGTCTTTGCGCCAGAAAACCTCTGTATCCACCTGTGTCGTCCGTCCACTAAAGAGCGATTGGTAGATCGGGCAGTCCGAAGCAGGATAGGGAGTACCGTCGGCTTTAGTGTGGTGCGTTAAGCGGTGAACATTTTTGCCTTTCACCTGGCCGAACGAAGCATGTCCGGTCAACCGGAGGAATTCAGGATTGCAGAATGTGCATTTTCCCGCGATATCGATTCCAAGGATGGCTGCAGGCGCCGACTCCAGGAGGAGCGGCAATAGTTCGTTGGTGTTGAAGAGTTGCGCGGCAAAGTGGCGGTCCAGGAGGGAGAGAACGACGGCAAAACCGAGCAGCAAAAAAGTGAAGACGATGATCGCGGCGACGCCGGAGGAGGAGATGGCCAGGGCGTGACGCAAGGCGGCGGGGTCGAGCGAAGAAGCAGTGAAACTGACAGCGGCCATGCCGGTGTAGTGCATGGAAGGAATGGCCGCGCCCATGGCGAGAGCGCTAAGAACCTTGCCCACGCCGCCGGATGTGGTTGCCTCACGGAAGTGGGAGGTCAGCAATAGGGCAAGCAGAGAAATGACGACGGCCAACACGATGGAGATGGCCACGATCCACGAGGAGTAGTGGCAGTGGGCAGGCATGCGCATGGCGGCCATGCCAATGTAATGCATGGACGCGATGCCGCCACCCATGGGGAGACTGCCGAAAGCTGCGCGCGCGAAGTTCACTTGTCTGCGACCCACAATGAGCAGGGCAATGCCAGAGGCAGAGATGGCGGCCAAAAGAGAAAGCAAAACCGTGGGCCAGTCGTATTGCACGGGAATGGGCAAGCGGAAGGCGAGCATGCCGACGTAGTGCATGGCCCAGATGCCGAAGCCCATGGCAATGGCGCCACCGTGGAGCCAGAGGGTTCGGGCGAAGCCGCGCGCAGCAGTTACTCTTCCTGCCAAATCGAGGGCGGCATAGGAGGCGAAGACGGCGATGACCACGGACAAAACTACGAGTCGAAAATCGTAGCTTCCCATGATCACGATTTCGGCTGCTGTCATTGAATGCCGGGTCTCCAGCCTACATACCTGCGAATCATCTTCTCGAATTTGCTGCGGACTTTACTCTGTTCGGAGCACAGCAAGCCGGCACGAAGTGCTCCACTTGTTCAAAAGCTATCCGGCAAATTGATTTGACTGGACTCAGCTTCCGGCGTGGCGCAAACGTGCTTGCCTCAAGCGATCCGAGATTGGAAGGGTATCGTCAGTTTACCTCAGTCGAACCTCGGGTCAAGAAATTAGATGGAGAATTGTCGTTACGTTTAACGTGCGACAACCAAGACCTGTGGAATAAAGAGGTCGATTCTGCTTCCGGTGTGCGGCCACTAAATTTTGCGCCGGGGTGACCCTCGACACAGACCTTCGAAACCCGGTCATGGACGATGTACTAAGGACTCAGTCTCTTGGCACTGACCGAAGGTCAAAGTTTTCGTGTCGCTTCGCTACCAACTCATCGGCATTATCCTTGGCACCGTTTTTGTGTTCATCGGTTTGGTTGCCTGCGGGACCGCCCTGATCCGCAGTGGCGGCAGAGTTCGCCTTCTTCTCGCCTGGCAGGGAATTTTCAGCTCTATCTACGGCGGGCGCATCATTCTGCAGCAGGAGCCGATTGTGCTCAGCGTGTTACCGCAATCCATCTGGCCCTTTCGCGTCCACACGATTTGGATTGCCTCATATCTGCTCATCATTCCTGCGATTCTTTTCTGGTTAGAGCTAAGCCGGGGTAAATTACGTCGCCTTTTGCAGATAACGCTCGTGGCGGGCGTGGTGGTCGCCGTGGCGGGTACTTGGTCGACGCTCATCAGCGGGTCCCCCGACAAGTTCATGCCCCATAACAAGCTGCTGGGGATCTGGCTCCTCTTGCTCATCGCCACAGTGAACGTAGTTCCCAGTTTGGCGAAAAGGTTTCTGGACATTCAGAGCCGAATTGCTGCTATCGCAGTGCTGCTCTTCGCGGCTGCAGCCCTCCGCAACAATCTGCAAGACTTTTTGCACCTCACTCCCCATGCTGCCTTTGAGCCGCTCGCGTTCGGCGTCTTGATCCTCGCACTTGGATACGTGGCCGTCGAGCGTGTCTTCGCAGACGAGCGCCGCCTCCTGTCCATTCAAAATGAACTGGACATCGCCCGCAAGATACAGACCTCGATCCTTCCAAGTGACAGTCCTGAAATAGAGAATTTGCAGATCGCAGCCGCCTATCGTCCCATGACCGACGTCGCCGGCGATTTCTACGAGTTCATGCCCATCGACCAGCATCGGGTTGGTGTCCTGGTGGCTGACGTCTCCGGACACGGAGTCCCCGCCGCACTGATCGCGGCGATGATTAAGGCGGCGATGCAATCTCTCGCGGCCTGCGCATGTGCCCCACAGGAGGTGCTGCGTGGGTTGAACCGCATTCTCTCCGGGCAATCCCACGATCAGTTCGTGACTGCGGCCTATTTGTTTATCGATACGCAGAATCACAAAGCACTTTACTCTGCCGCGGGACACCCACCGCTCCTCCTTTCACGAGCAGGAAGGTTGCAGCGTATTGAAAGTAACGGGATGGTTCTTGGACTGATGCCAGAGTCCGACTATCCCGTCTGCGAGCTGACGATCAACGCCGGAGACCGCTTTGCTCTTTACACTGACGGCGTGATTGAACCGGAGAATGCCAATGGCGATTCCTTTGGCGCCTACAAGCTTGAACAGGTTGTTCTAAAACACCAGTCGCTCCCCCCGTCCGAGTTATTGAATCAACTCCTCTCCGAAATACAACGCTGGCAACCTCCTTCCACAACCCAGCAGGACGACATCACTCTTGTCGTGATAGACGTCACCTAGCTCATCGCGGACCATGATGACGTATGCAAACTCCCTTCCCAAAAGGGGGGCGGATCGCCTAATCGACGGCCGTTGACAATTCGTCAAACCCCGTTTCAAGCATCCCCGCACAGGCGGCACCGCTTTGCTGCTTCTGCCCACGGCGACAGAACTCAAGGCATGTAGCGGGAAGCCATCCTTCAGGAGAAGTGTAAGCGTGCAAAGGGGAGCGCGTTGACTTGGCTGGGAGGGCAACCTAAGATGAGCGCGAAATGAGCGAGAGCGACGCGCTGATCGGCAGGACCATCTCGCATTACCGCATCGTGGAACGCCTCGGCGGGGGCGGAATGGGCGTGGTTTATCGAGCCGAGGACTCGCGGCTCGAACGCCACGTGGCATTGAAGTTCCTTCCCGAGGAACTGGCCCACGACGCACAGGCGTTGGAACGGTTCAAGAGAGAAGCGAAAGCGGCATCGGGTCTGAATCATCCGAACATTTGCACAGTGTATGACATCGGCGAGGAGGAGGGGCGCGGATTCATCGCGATGGAATGCCTGGAGGGGCAAACACTGCGGGAGACAGTCCGCCAGCGGCGAATCAGCGAAGAACAGGTGCTGCAATGGGGAATCGAGATCGCGGACGCGCTGGACGCGGCACACGGGAAGGGGATCGTACACCGGGACATCAAGCCGGCAAACATTTTCATTACCGCAAGGGGTCACGCCAAGATCTTGGATTTTGGGCTGGCCAAGCGCACGGAGTGGAGCGCGAACGTGGGGGTGTCAGCGCTGCCGACGCTGACGACGGACGCGATGCTGACAAGTCCAGGGTCGGCGGTGGGGACAATGCTGTACATGTCGCCAGAACAGGCGCGGGGCGAGGAACTGGATGGGCGAAGCGACCTGTTTTCCTTTGGCGCGGTGATTTATGAGATGGCGACGGGACAAGCGGCCTTTCAGGGAAGGACCACGGCGCTACTGCACGATGCGATTTTGAACCGCGAGCCGAAGAAGATGACGGAAGTGGCGCCGGCAATCTCCGAGGAGTTGCAGCGGATTGTCAGCNAAGGCGCTGGAAAAAGAGAAAAAGCTGCGCTACCAGAGTGCCGCGGAGATCCGTGCGGACTTGCAGAGGTTAAAGAGGGATACGGAAACGGGAAGAAGCGCGGCGGCGGTTGCAACTGCCGGAACGGAGAGAAGGCGAAAAGCNATGGTGGATTGCGGGGCTGGGAGTGGTGGCGCTGCTGGCGCTGGGGGTGGTGTTTTATCTGCGGGAAACAGGGACGAAACCGAAAAACCGGGGGACGTGGGAGCAGTTGACGTTTTTTACCGACTCGGCGGTGTATCCGGAGATTTCACCGGACGGGAGAATGTTGGCGTTCATTCGTGGGAACAATACGTTTTTGGGAACCGGGGAGGTGTACGTAAAGCTGCTGCCGACGGGGGAACCGGTGCAGCTAACGAGGGATAACCGGGTAAAGCTAAGCCCGACATTCTCGCCGGACGGGACGAGTGTGGCGTACAGCGTGCTGTTTCCGTGGGAGGTCTGGGAAGTGCCGGTGATCGGAGGGTCGCCGCAGCTGATGCTGAGCAACGCGTCATCGTTGACGTGGATCGAGGGAGGAAAGCGGCTGCTGTTTTCAGAGATCAAGAGCGGGTTGCACATGGGAGTGGTGACCACCGACGAGGGCAGAGGGCACAGCCGCGATGTGTACGTGCCGGAAGGTGAGCGCAGCATGGCGCACCATTCGTATTTGTCGCCAGATGGAAAGTGGGTGCTGATCGTGTTGATGGATTCGCAAGGAAACCTGACGAGGTGCCGGGTGGTGCCGTTTGACGGAAGCGGGAAGGAACAACTCGTGGGGCCGGAAAATGCGGAATGCACCACGGGAACGTGGTCGCCGGATGGGAAGTGGATCTACATGAGCACCAATGCGGGAGGGCGATTCCATATCTGGAGGCAGAGATTTCCAGGGGGAGAGCCGGAGCAGGTGACGTCGGGTCCAACAGAGGAAGAAGGAATCGCAATGGAGAAGGATGGGAAGTCGTTTCTGACGTCGGTGGGGACGACGAATGAGGTGCTGTGGATCCGGGATGAAAGCGGGGAGCGCCAGGTGTCGGCGGAGGGCAACACATTCGAAGGAACGTTCAGCGCGGATGGGAGGAAACTGTACTACCTGAAGAAGGTAGGGCAAGAGGGAAAGACAGAATTGTGGAGCACAGAGTTGGAGAGCGGAAGAAGCGAGCGGGTGGTGCCTGGATACGATCTAGAACGGGGCTACAACGGGAAGAACTACACGGTGACGAGAGACGGGCAGCGAGTGGCGTTCGTGATGAAGGACGAAAAGGGGATTTCGCACTTGTGGGTGGCGTCTACGGATCATGGGACGTCGCCGAGAGAATTGGACTCGGAGGGGGATGAGGACGCGCCATCTTTTTTGCCCAACGGGGATTTGGTCTATCGAGCGCATGAGGGAGGGAAAAGTTACTTGTACACACGAAAGCAGGACGGGTCCGGAAGAAGAAAGCTGAGGGAGAAGCCGATCCTGGCTGTACTTGCGGTGTCTCCGGACGGAAAGTGGTCGATCGTGGGGGAAACGACCGATGGGGACACGGAACACAGCAACCCGATCATCGTGGCATACCCGAACGAAGGAGGTCGGGAGGTGGTGGTCTGCCAGACATTGTGCGAGATGGAATGGACCGCGGACGGGAAATACCTGTTGATGCAGGCGGGAGTGAATCCGGATGTGAAAGCGGAACTGTTGCCGGTGCGAAAAGACAGTGGCCTGCCGGATTTGCCCAAGGAAGGCGTGACGCAACCGGAGTACACGAAAGGAATCGCAGGCAGGGTGGTGCTGGTGCAAGGAGTGAATTCGGCGGTGGGTCCGGAGAAGTACGCATTTACGAAGACGAATGTGAGAAGAAATATCTACCGGGTGTGGGTGGAGTGAGAAAGAAGCAGACAGTCAAAAGATGCTCCGTAATGGGTTGTGCCCGGTAACGGGCTATCGGTAACTTGTTCGCGCGCCCAAACCGAAAGTTAAAGGAAATTCGTCCTGCTTCCTTCTTATCCGGAGTTATACTCGGACCATTCGACATCTCGTCGATATCGGCGCTCCCGCCGNAGAAGGAGGTGATCCAGTGAGGTACGGTTTACGTTGACGCAGTAGAGGAGGCGCTTGTGATTTTACCGGGCGCCTCTCTCCTTTTGTTCAGCCTCTGTGAATTTCCCTGGGATTAGGATCGTGAAACACAAAGCCATCTCCCAATTTCCCGACCTCACGCACGACCAAATCGCCGCATGTCTCGACTACGCCCGCGAACTGGCCGAATTTTGCCGTCGTCTGATGGCCCTGCTCTTCCTGGCCGGCCACTGCAAAAGCGAAGAACGAGAACCCCGGATCGAGCAAATGTTATGGCATGCTAGGCAGGAATGGCGACCACCGAACAACGGCTGGGTACGGGCACGGCCGCATTCCAATTCCCGGGATTCCGGCTCTTTCAAATCGCGCGCTTCTGTATTGTCTTCTGCACGGAGATGCAGTCGGTGGCCGTGGGCTGGCAAGTGTATGAAATTACCAAGCGCCCGCTGGACCTGGGGCTCACCGGCCTGGTGCAATTTTTCCCCGGATTTCTGTTGTTCCTGGTGGCCGGACACGCTGCGGACCGATTCGACCGGCGGAAACTGTTGACGCTGTGCTATGCGGGGTACGGGCTTTCGTCGGCGCTGCTGCTGTTTGTGACCATGCGCGTGGAAACGCTGCACCGCGCCGGATCGGTGCTGCCGATTTTTGCGATTCTGTTCCTTGTGGGAGCGGTGCGGAGCTTCAGCATGCCGGCCAGTCGCGCGCTGTTGCCGCAACTCGTTCCGGACGAACACTTCCAAAGCGCGGTGGCTTGGAATTCGGGCACGTTTCAGTGCGCGACGATTCTGGGACCGGCGATCGGCGGCGTGCTCTACGCGCTGTTTCGCGGGCCCGCGGCGGTGTATGGAACGGCACTGTGCGCGGCCGTGGTTGCCGTCAGCACGACCCTGAAAATCGAAACGCGAAGCCAGCCGAGGCCGCGCGAGCCGTTTGCGTTGCAGAACGTGCTCGCCGGCTTCCGCTACATTTGGACGCACAAATTGGTGCTGGGGTCGATCTCGCTGGACCTTTTCGCCGTGCTCCTGGGCGGAGCCGTGGCGCTGCTTCCCGTGTATGCGAAGGAGATTCTGCACACCGGGCCGTGGGGCCTGGGATTGCTGCGCAGCGCTCCGGCGATTGGCGCAGGGGTGATGGCGCTGTTGATTGCGTACCAACCGATCCGAAGGCGCGCGGGAGCCACGATGTTGTGGTGCGTCGGCGGGTTCGGGGTATTCACGATGGTGTTTGGACTGTCGCGCAACATGCCGCTCTCGCTGGTGTCGCTGTTATTCGTGGGAGCGGCGGACATGGTGAGCGTGGTGGTGCGCGGCGTGCTCATCCAGGTGGAAACGCCGGACGAGATGCGCGGGCGGGTGAACGCAGTGGACATGATTTTCATCGGGGCTTCCAATGAGCTGGGCGAATTTGAGTCGGGGCTGGCGGCGCAGTGGTTGGGGGCTGTGCCGGCGGNGTGCCGGCGGTGGTTCTGGGCGGGGTGGGGACGATCGTTGTGACGGTCCTGTGGGCGTGGATGTTCCCGGAACTGAGGAAAGCGGACCGGCTCAAGGGAACTGGCGTGCGAACGTGAAGCCAAGTTGGAAGCGGGTCCCTCCGCCTCGGGCTGCAGAAGACTGCAGCTNCGAGGGTCGGGATGACAATCGCGTGCTTTGTGGGTTGCGACAGAATTAGTGGGCTTGCGGGGTCGGCGATGCTGGAGGAGTCGCGGCCGCCGGGGGAGCTGGCGCGGCGGTGACGGCCAGTTCGGCTTTCACGGCGGGAGAGATTTTGTCTGCGTTCTTCAGCAGGACGCTCACTTGCCACATTTGCGTGTCGCTCAGGCGGTCGTGGAAGCCCGGCATGCCCGACATGCGAATGCCGCCGTTGACCTTCCAGTAAGTTTCCCAAGCCTCGTCGTCGGTAACGCCCATGCCGCGAAACAACTGGGGAGGGGAGGGAAACATGCCATCGGCAATGACGGATTTGGGCTCGCCGGGGAGTCCGTGACAAACGGCGCAGTGCTGTTTGTAAATTTTGGCGCCCTCGATAAAGCTCGCTTCGTCTTCAGGGACTTGGGGTTTGGGGTGCGGAAGCTTTTCCAGATAGGTGCGCAAGGCCATGCCGGCGAACGTCCTTTCAAACGGCATGGTGGACGACTTGGTAGCGACGGGCGCGTGGCCGGTTGCGAAATAGAAGTACACCCCGGCAAACGCGAGCAACACCCCGAGCACAACACCAACAAGGATTCCTTTCAACATTCTGTTGTACCCCCAGAGGTTAGGAGCAAATGGTGACCCGTCTGCAGTGGATTGCGGAGGTTAGTTTACGACGTGTCCTGGAAATGTGCACGGCCCTTTTCGTCGGTGGGAGAACCGAGGGCGGAGAGCCAAAACAAAAAGTAACCCTTTTCTGGTCTGAGCCGTCAGATTTAAGGATAAGCGTTTTCTAGAGTTAAGCGGTACACTTGCACCTAAGTTCCGGCGTGTCCCCGAGAGCAGGCGAGCCTATTCGACCGTGGGCCGCAGACCAGGTCCTGAGATAGAGGAGTTTTTTGGGAATGTCACCATTCGATACGATTCATGTGCCGGAAGCCGGCAAAACGGAAATCCTGGCAAGGGATTCCGCACCAGGGCAAAAGACGTCTGGAAGCCGCTGGTGGGTATGGCTGGTGGTCCTTGGCGTCTTGGCCGGAGGATGGTGGTACTTGCGTTCGCGGGGTCTACAGGCGAGCACCGCGGCGGGAGCTTCCGCAGCGTCGACAGCAAGCGGGGCGGGAAACGGATCGCCGGGTGATATGGCGGTTCCCGTGGTTGTCGCCACGGCGCATCGCGGAGACCTGCCTGTTTATTTCAAGGGACTTGGGAATGTGACGGCGTTCAATACCGTCACGGTGCGAAGCCGCGTGGACGGGCAGATCGTCAAGATCAACTTCACGGAGGGCCAGTACGTCAAAGAAGGAGATTCGCTGATCGAAATCGATCCGCGGCCCTTCCAGGTGCAACTGGAGCAGGCGGAAGGTCAACTGGCCAAAGACCAGGCGCAATTGCGCGACGTGCAGATCGACTACGAGCGCTACCAGTTGCTCTACAAAGAAGGTGTGATACCCAAGCAGCAGGTCGATACGCAACAGGCGCTGGTGGGGCAGTACGAAGGCGCGATCAAGGCTGACCAGGCGCAGATCGACAATGCCAAGCTGCAGATNGTGTACGCGCACATCACCGCGCCGATCAGCGGGCGCGTGGGCTTGCGGCTGGTGGACATCGGGAACATCGTGCACGCCACGGACATGAATGGCTTGGTGGTAATCACACAGTTGCAACCGATCGCGGTCATCTTCACGCTCCCGCAGGATCAGCTCCCTCAAGTGATGGCAAGGATGCGAACCGGGAAGCCGCTCACTGTAGAGGCCTACGACCGGGATGACACGAGCAAACTGGCCGCCGGGAAATTGCTGACCATCGACAATCAGATCGATACGACCACGGGGACCTACAAGCTGAAAGCGNATTTTCGACAATCCGAATAATGAACTATTTCCGAACCAATTCGTGAATGTCCACCTGCTGATTGACACGAAGAAGGATGTGGTGCTGGTGCCCACGACGGCGATCCTGCGGGGGCCCAAAGGCACTTATGTCTTCGCCGTGGACGGCAACAACAAGGTCAAAGTGAAGACCATTACCCTGGCCGAAACAACCGGAAGCGTGGCTGGTGTCTCCTCGGGGATAGCCGACGGCGAGATGGTGGTGATTGACGGCCAAGATAAATTGCAGGATGGCAGCCAAATCGATCCGCGGACGCAGCGCCAGGGCGGAGGTGGTGCTGCCCAGAGTTCCTTCCTGCCCGATGGCACGGTTCCGGGCGCGCCCCCTGGAGGGCCCGGTCGATGAACCCGTCACGGCCGTTTATTCTGCGGCCGATTGCCACCACGCTGTTGATGGTAGGCGTGCTGCTGGTAGGGTACGTGGCTTACCGGCAGTTGCCTGTTTCGGCGCTGCCCCAAGTCGACTACCCGACGATCCAGGTCACCACTTTTTATCCCGGCGGCAGCCCGGAAGTGATGGCGTCTTCGGTGACCGCGCCGCTGGAGCGAAACTTCGGCCAGATCCCGGGACTGCTGCAGATGACCTCGACGAGCTCGTTCGGGAGCTCGGTCATTACGCTACAATTCAATCTCGACCTGAACATTGACGTGGCCGAGCAGGAAGTGCAGGCGCAGATCAACAGCGCGTCCAATCTTCTTCCCAAGGACCTGCCGAACCCTCCCATCTACAGCAAAATCAATCCTGCGGATGCGCCGGTCTTGACCCTGGCGATAACCTCGGACACGCTGCCGCTCGCAAGAGTGGAAGACCTTGCGGACACGACGCTGGCGCAGAAGATTTCACAACTCTCCGGCGTGGGACTGGTGAGCATCAGCGGCGGACAACGGCCGGCGGTGCGCGTGCAGGCGAATCCGACGGCGCTCGCTTCGTACGGGCTGAGTCTGGAGGACCTGCGGACCGCGCTGGGCAACGCCAACGTGGACCAGGCCAAGGGCACGTTTGACGGAAAGAACCAGGCCTTTACGATCGGGGCAAACGATCAACTCTTTTCCAGCGCGGGCTATAAGCCGATCATCATCGCTTTCCGGAACGGCGCGCCGGTGCGCCTGTCGGACGTGGCGGTGGCGGTGGATAGCGCGGAAAACGTCAAGCAAGCCGCGTGGGCGGACAAGCAACCCGCGGTCATCCTGAATATTCAGCGCCAGCCCGGGGCGAACATCATCAGCGTGGTCGATCGAATCAAAAAGATCCTGCCGCAACTGCAGGCGGCGCTGCCCGCGTCGATCCACGTAAAGATTCTGACAGACCGAACGATCACCATCCGGGCGTCCGTGGCGGACGTGCAGTTCACGTTGATGCTGACGATCGCGCTAGTAGTGATGGTCATCTTCCTGTTTCTGCGCAGCGTGCGCGCCACCATTATTCCCAGCTTCGCCGTGCCGCTCTCGATCGTAGGTACGTTCGGGGTGATGTACCTGCTGGGCTACTCGCTGAACAATCTCTCTCTGATGGCGCTGACGATTTCCACGGGGTTCGTCGTGGATGACGCCATCGTGATGATCGAGAACATCAGCCGGTACATCGAGCAGGGATATACGCCGCTGCAGGCGGCCTTGAAAGGGTCCGAGCAGATCGGTTTCACGATCGTGTCGCTGACGGTTTCGCTGATTGCGGTGTTGATCCCGCTGCTGTTCATGGGCGACATCGTGGGGCGGCTGTTTCGCGAATTCGCAGTAACGCTGGCGGTAACCATTCTGGTATCCGCGGCGGTGTCCCTTACATTGACTCCGATGATGTGCGCGAAGCTGCTGAGGCACCAGCCGGAGAATCGGCAGACGTGGTTCTACCGCAAATCGGAAAAAGTTTTTAATGAGGTGATTGCGTTTTACGGGCGGACCTTGCAAGTGGTTTTGCGATACCGGACGACCACGCTGCTGGTTACGGTCGCCACACTGGTCGGCACAATTCTGCTGTACATCTACGTTCCCAAAGGGTTCTTCCCAGTGCAGGATACGGGCGTAATCCTCGGCGTCTCCGAGGCGCCCCAAAACGTCTCCTTCCAGGCGATGGCGCAGCATCAGCGGGCTCTGGCGGACGTGATTTTGCGGGACCCGGCGGTGGAGAGCCTCTCGTCCTTCATTGGCATCGACGGCACGAATACGACCATCAACAGCGGGCGCGTGCAAATCAATTTAAAGCCGCTGGAGCAAAGAAAGGTCAGCGCTTCGGAGGTGATCCGCAGGCTGCAGCCGGAATTGGCCAAGGTGGACGGGATCACACTGTATATGCAACCGGTGCAGGACTTGACCGTGGAAGACCGCGTGTCGCGAACGCAATTTCAATATTCGCTGGAAGACGTAGACCCGAGGGAACTGGCCTACTGGGTGCCGAAATTCGTGGCGAAGCTGAAAACCCTTCCGGAATTGCGGGACGTGGCGACTGATCAACTGAATGACGGGCTGCTGGCCACGTTAACGATCGACCGGGATACCGCTTCACGATTGGGTGTTTTCCCGGCGGACATCGACAACACGCTTTACGACGCCTTTGGACAGCGGCAGGTGTCAACCATCTTCACGCAGCTCAACCAATACCATGTGGTATTGGAAGTGGATGCGAGTTTTCAGCAGGATCCGGACGCCCTGAAGAACATTTATGTGCGATCCATGACCGGCCAGCAGGTTCCGCTGAGCGCGTTCACGCAACTCGAAACGTCGTCAACACCGCTGGCCATCAACCACCAGGGACAGTTCCCGGTAGTGACGGTCTCTTTCAACCTGGCACCGGGCGCGTCCCTGGGAGATGCCACCAAAGCGATCGATAGAGCAAAACAGGAGCTAAGGCTGCCACCGAGCATTGATGCCACGTTCCAAGGCACGGCAGCGGCGTTTCTGCGTTCGCT
>OCOJ01033319.1_pt3 | contig 14865 bp, 15 predicted proteins | sample 1539251 | NCBI WGS metagenome assembly OCOJ01 (sample SAMN01911457, study PRJEB22624) | soil metagenome | biome: Soil | place: Malaysia | collected 2012-04-30 | depth RA_metagenome m | reverse complement strand
GCCAGATCCTGGGAGCGGAGTTCCGGAGGATTGAGTGTGTAGGCGATGTGGAAGCGGATCCAGAGTTGCCTTTCATCGCGAAGTTCCTGAAGGAGATCGAGTGCGTCAAAGTCGTCGCCCGCACTGTGCACGCGGGTTATTCCGTTCTGGACAGCTGACCTTATTCCCGCGCGAAGCGCGTTCAATTGATCGACGCGGCTAGGCTTGGGCACAACCTTTTGGACGAGATCGCCGGCAGTNCTCTTTGAGAACACCTGTGGGTTCGCCGGTCACCGGATCGCGGAGGATTTTTCCATTCGGAGGGTCGGGAGTGGATTTGGTGATGCCGGCAAGGGCGAGAGCCTTAGAATTGGCCCAGTAGGTGTGCTCGTCATAGCTTTGGAGAAAGATAGCGAAAGCCGGGAAGAGCTCGTCGAGATATTTCTTGTGAGGGAGAGTCTCCGGGGCGAACATGGCGTAATTCCAGCCGCGACCAAGAATCCAGTAATCATCGGGATGCTGTTCAACGTACCTGCGGAGGAGGGTTTGAATATCCGCGACATTTTGCGCGCCTTCGAGATTGACTTGACGGAGGCTGAGACTGCCCTCGAGGAAATGGACGTGGCAATCGGTGAGTCCGGGAAGAACAAGTTTTCCGCCGGCGTCGATCATCCTGGTGCCGATGCCGCGCATACGCTGGNGATTTCTTCTCTGCCGATAGCGACAATTTTTCCATTGCGAATGGCGAGGCTATCGGCCCTCGGTTTTTTGTCGTCGAGCGTGTAAATTTTGGCGTGGACAATGACGATGTCCGCGGGCGCCAGGCGGACGGACTGCTGAGCGCGGCCGGGGCAAGCGAGGAACACAGAAAACAGAAAATAGACAATGGGAAAGGGAAGAGAGATCCCCTGGTGCGCCCGGGACGACGGTTTTGCGGTAGTGCGGGGCAAGTTCATGAAATNAAGATCCCCTGGTGCGCCCGGGACGACGGTTTTGCGGTAGTGCGGGGCAAGTTCATGAAATCAAAAAGTGGGGGGCGTATTGACCCACAAAATCCAAGCCTCGGAGTGTCCGGGATTTTTCCAGCGATGGGGCGTGGAACTTTCGAAATAGAGACTGTCGCCAGGCTTAAGGTGGTAACGCCCCTGGTTGTGGAGCCAAATCTCGAATTCCCCGCGCAGGACGTGCAGAAACTCTTCGCCCTCGTGAGCATAGGATTCGCCACTGCCGCCCCCTGGTTTAATGCGGAACAGATGAGGCTCCATGGCGGTGTTGCCCCAGGCGAGGAGCTCCATGCGGACTTTGGGACTGGTTTCGAGGATTTTGCGCTCGGGAGGACGGACAAGGACGGGAGCATCGCCATTCGTTTCGAAAAGGGACATGATGTTGGTTTTGTAGAAACGGGCGATTCGACGCAAAGTCGCGACGGAAGAACGCATCTGGCCGCGCTCGAGAGCGCTGAGAAAACCCACGGAAACACCGGTGGCGCGAGCCACCCGGGCGAGAGAGAGACCGCGTTTCAAACGCAAACGGCGGAAACGCTGGCCGGGAGACTGCCGGGCATCGGCGGGAGCGACGGCGACGCCCTGTTTCTTGAGGACGTGCACGATCGCGGCGGGATTGAGGCCGCGGGCGCGCCGAAGAAAAATGGCGCGCTGCAGAAGGCGAACATCAGATTCGGTGTAGAGGCGATAGCGACTCCGGGTACGCTGGGGAGCGACCAGGCCAAGTGCCTCCCAGGCGCGCAAGGCAGAGGAAGAGATGCCCAGCCGTTGGGCGACCTCGGAGATGCGCAGCAACCGAGTGGCGGCTAAGGATTTCGATGGAGTGGAGTAATTCTTTCTGCTTGACATGGGTCCCGGCTTTCTCTAAGTTTGCTGGATTATAGTAAGGTTTCAGGGCCAGTCGCAACCACGAAGAATCGGCTGTGGGGGGACAGGGCTTCGTGTACAGGGGTGAGGTCAATGAATCAAGTGAAAGTGTTGAAGTCTGTGTGTTGCCGCGGCATTTTGGGGGTGGCCATTCTGAGCGCCTTGCTTCTGCTGGCGGCGGGGTTTGCAGAAGCACAGAGCACCGGCGGACGCATCCGGGGAACGGTAACCGATCCCAGTGGTGCAGCGATCGCGGGCGTGACGATCACGCTCGTCAACGTGGCGACAAATACCGCGCGCACGGTAACAACAGGAGCGAATGGAGAATACCTTTTCCTGGAAGTCCCGGTGGGGACGTATGAAATCGATGTGAGCCAGACAGGGTTTAAGAAATTCGTGCATAAAGACATCGTGGTGGACCTGAACGCCGTTGTTAGCGTGGACATCGCGTTGCAGGTCGGCGGGGGCACGGAAACAGTGGAGGTAACAGGCGAGCCGCCGGTGGTAGACACCTCCTCGACGCAACTTGGGGCGGTTGTGAATGAGCGCTCTTCCACACAACTGCCTTTGAACCAGCGGGACGTCTATCAATTGCTGCAACTTCAGCCGGGCGTGCAGTCGCAGATTGGCAACGATCTCTTCTATGGTTCAGACAAGGCCGGTGTGGTCACCGTCAATGGCGGCCGCGGGCGGGCCAACAATTACACGGTGAACGGCGGAGACGGGAACGACCTGTTCGTCAACCTGCCGGCGATTGAACCATCACCGGACAGCATCGAAGAATTCCGCGTGATCACCAATTCATTTGACGCCGAGTATGGAAGGAACTCCGGTGCGGTGGTGAACGTCGTAACCAAATCCGGGACCAACGATTTCCACGGCAGCGCTTACGAGTTTTTCCGCAATACCGTGCTGAATGCCAGGCCGTTCACGTTCCAGCCCGCGCCCAAGCCGGCGTTCAATCAAAACCAGTTTGGCGGGACGTTCGGCNGGGCCAATCAAGAAAGACAAGACGTTCTTTTTCGCTTCTTACGAGGGGCGGCGGATTAGGCAGGGAGTTGTGTCGCAGCAAGTGACGGTGCCGACAGCCAGTGACATGTCGGGAGATTTTTCGTCGGGGGCGCCCTTTTNCGGGTTCGCTCATTGATCCGACGGTCGCGAGTTTATTGCAGAGCCGTTGTGGCAGCGGCAACGCCAACCCGGCATTGAATGCAAACCAGCAAGCCTTGCTCGCCGACGTCATCAACGGCACTCCCCCTGCTGCGCTTGGCCCGGGAGCAACAGGTATCCCCTATAACAGTCCCAATTTGCCGCAGTACAGTCTCTTTCCAAATAACAAGATTCCCACGCAGTGCTATGACCCGGTGGCTGTTAGCCTGGCGCAGTTGTATGTGCCCGGCGCGGGCGGAAGCGCAAGCCAAGTGGTCACCGTTCCAAAGAAGACGGACCGTGGGGATCAATTCCAGATCAAGGTTGATCATTCCTTTTCGGCGAGCCAGAAGACAGTCATCTACTATTACTTCGATGACGACGATACTCTGGATCCGTTCGCGAAATTCCAGGCACAGGGCGCGCCGCTGGGGAATTTCCCGGGTGAGTATGCCACACGCAACCAACAACTCAACGTAACCCACACCTCGACTATTGGCGCGACGGCCGTGAACGAGGCCCGGTTCAATTATTTTCGTGAAGGACAGATGAAGTTCGATACCCCGACGAGGACCAATTCGATCCAGGCATCCTGCGGCACGGGCGCGGTCAAGGCATACTGCTTCACCGGCCAGACCGATGTGCCGCTGGTGGATGCCAGCGGCAACTGCATCTCCTCAGGTGCACCACCCACAGGTACGCCACCCGCATGTCCCGCCAACCCTGACTTCGGTCTTCACACGGGATTGGGTGCCAGCAAGGAAGGTGTACCATTCGTGCAGCTGAACGGCGGCTTCGCAATTGGCAACAACTATGGGGGACAGTTGCCACAGACTGGCAATACCTTCCAGTTCAGCGACAATTACAGCAAGATCGTCGGAACTCACAGTTTCAAGTTTGGCGGCGATGTCCGCTACCAGCGGTTCGACCAATTGCTATACTTCGACGTCAATAGTCAGATCATTTTTAACAGCAATGCGAACCTTTGCCCACCGCCCAGTCAAACGCAACCGGCTAGCTGCACGCCCGTGAGCGGGGACGACCTGGGATATTCCAGTCCCTACCCGGACTATTTTCTTGGCTTGGCGAGCAGCAACGCCCAGGGCTCGGCGCAGCATGAGCTGATACGCAGCACGTCTGTTTATCTCTTTGCGCAGGACAGTTGGAAGATTAAGCCAAACTTGACACTGAATTATGGGTTGCGCTGGGAGATGAACACGCCGCTGACGGACAATGGTAAGAAGGTGCAGACCTTCCGGCCGGGCGAGCGCTCGGTGATCTATCCGTGCGCGCTCACGCCGGGAAGTGCTCTTTACAACCAGTTTGGTCCGGGTGAAGCGGGATGCGACGCGGCAGGGGTGACTCCGGTCGGGCTGGTCTTTCCCGGCGACAAGACCGNTCCCGAACGGCTTGACCAACACGTACTACAAATCGTTTGCCCCGCGCCTGGGGCTCAACTGGAGCCCTGGATGGAGCGACGGGCTGATGGGCGCGCTTTTTGGCGGTCCCGGGAAATCCAGCATCAGCATGGGATACGGAATGTTCTACAATCCGATCGAGCAACTGGTGTTGGAACAATTCAGCGCTGAACCCCCCTTTGGAGGAAGCAGCTTTATTACCGGGCCGTTTCTGCAAACTCCATACGTGGGACAGAACGGCACCACCTTTCCAAACCCCTATACCGGAATTCTAAATCCTCCGCGGGGTACGCCCCTGGATTGGTCCCGGTTCCTTGGCACTATTTATTATGGGCAGTTCCCCGCGAATATGCGGACGCAATACTCCGACCAATACAACCTGACGGTCAAGCGAGAATTGCCGGGAAATATGCTTGTGCAAGTAGGCTTTGTGGGGTCGCAGGGCCATCGGCTGCTNGGCCACGTATGAGGTGAACCCGGGCAATCCGTATACCTGCCTGGATCTGGCAGCGCTCGGCCAGGGGTGTGGGCCATTTGGCGAGGACTCGGTTTACAACGTTACGCTCTACGCTGGGCAAACGCTNACGGCTCCCGTATGCGCCGGCCAGCGGGGCGCCCGCCGGACAGCCCGTTCCCAACGTGCCGTGTCCGATTGTGGCAAATCCCACAGGAGGGTGTGTGGTCACGGGAACGGCGGCTGGAGTACCGGTGACCCTCGTAGGGATCCGGCAGTATTCCTCGCCTCTTTGCAATCCCCTGACTGCGGTGGGTTGTCCCACGACGTCAGGAGTGCCGGTGTTCTCCGGGATCTTCAGTGAGGACACCATCGCTCATTCGAACTACAACTCGCTGCAGGCCATGTTCGAAAAGCGCTTCTCGCACGGCTTGCAGTTTCAAGCTTCCTATACGTACAGCAAATCCATGGACAACGCCTCGAGCTTTGAGAGTGCCCTGAATCCGCTGAATTTCAACGCGACCTATGGACTCTCGAACTACGATGCCAGACACCGGTTCGTGTTCAATTTCGTGTGGGAGCTTCCCGTTCCGAAAATGGAGGGATTCAAGGGCAAGCTGCTGGATGGCTGGCAGTTGTCGGGGATTGAGACGCTGCAGAGCGGGTTCCCCGTTCGCATAACCTCTAATGATGATATCGAACTATTAGACACGACCTACGATTTTGAGACGGCCGGGGAGCCCAACCTTGTAGGTCCCTTCAAGACCGTCAACCCACGCTCGACAGTTTGTGCGCCCTTTACGGGACCATTATCCGGGACGGGAACCCCATGTTCTCCAGTAAGCGGCTATGTCTTCGACCCCAATCTGTTTACGAATTCGACGGTCGCACCCGGAACGATTGGCAACGCTCCCCGCAGTATCTGCTGCGGACCCGGGATCAACAATACGGACGTGAGTTTCACAAAGATGACCGGCCTCGGCGAACGCGTGCAGATGCAATTCCGCGCAGACATTTTCAACATTTGGAACCACGCGCAGTTTTACAGCGTGGACGGCAATATCTCGAATCAGGGCGCAACGTTCGGGCAGCCGTTGCACATCCGCGATCCCCGCTTGGTCCAGTTCGCGTTGAAGTTTACTTTCTGACGTGGAGGAGTGAACTTCTTTGTGCGCCAGCGCCCTGACCAGGTCGGGGGGCTTTCGTCGACAGAAGAAATGCGGGGCGCTGGGAACGCCCTGTGACAGCCGGAATTGTGGATAAAGGCGTTAGAATAGAGGACGCAGTTTGCCGCAGAAACCGCGAAGTATTCCTCGCTGAGAAGAGAGCGGCGTCACCCTTCGCGTGAGCTCAGGGCGAGAAGCCGCCGCTACACTGACCGCAGGGAAGAGACCTGCCACAGGTGACCCCAGGAAGGCCCACCTGACGGAGTAGAAAAATGCACGAGACGCTGCAGAAGGAAATCGCTTTGTACGAAAAGCGAACGCCGAAGTCCGCGGAAGCGCACAAGCGGGCGGAAAAGCGCATCCCGCTTGGGGTGGCCAGCAATTACCGCGCATATGATCCGTACCCGATCTTCGTCGCGGAAGGACATGCCAGCAAGATCAGGGACATCGACGGCAACGAGTACATTGACCACAACCTGTGCTTCGGCACGCTGATGGCCGGACACGGACATCCGGCGGTGGTGAAGGCAGTGAAGTGGGCGTTGGACAACGGGAGCACGTTTGGAATGCCACACGGCATGGAAGCGGAGCTCGCGGAAGAGATTTGCGCACGGTATCCGGTGGAAATGGTGCGGTTCGGCTCAAGCGGGACGGAAGCGACGATGCATGCATGCCGGATTGCCCGCGCCGCCACCGGACGGGACAAGATTCTGCGATTTGAGGGTGCGTATCACGGCTTACACGACACTGCATTGGTGAGCGTGAAGCCGAAGTTGGAAGATTGCGGCGATATCAATGCGCCCAATTCGGTGCCCGGCGGGCTAGGCGTGATCAAAGCCGTGCTGGATAACGTGACCGTGGCGACGTTCAACAACCTGGCCAGCGTGGAGAACCGGTTTAAGCAGTTTCCCGGGCAAATTGCGGCGATTATTCTCGAGCCGATTCTGATGAATGTCGGGCTATGCATGCCGCAGCCCGGATTTTTGGAGGGACTGCGTCAAATCTGCACAAAGAATGGCGCGCTGCTGATTTTTGATGAAGTGAAAACCGGCGCGAAGCTGTGCTGGGGCGGCGCGAGCGAATATTTTGGCGTGAAGCCGGACATGATTACTTTGGCGAAGTCGATTGGCGGCGGCGTGCCGCTGGCAGCGTTTGGGGCGAACCGTGCCGTGATGGACCTGATCGCACAACACAAGGTTTTTCATGGGGGAACGTACAACACGAACCGGCTGGCGATGGCGGCGGGGCTGGCGATATTCCGCGAGGTGCTAACCCGCCAGAATTACGCGCACGTGGACAAGCTCAGCAAGAAATTGGCGGAGGGTTACCGGACGATCCTCAAAAAAGTTGGACTCACAGCATATGTGGCCCAGGCAGGGGTCAACGGAGCCCTGATGCTGTATCCGGAAGAGATCCGCAATTACCGCGACTGGCTGAAGATCGATATCGATCTCTGGCGGCAATTCTGGTTCGGCATGGTGAACCGCGGCGTATTGGCGATGCCGTATTGGTGGGACGAACAGTGGACGGTATCGGTGCAGCACACCGAAGCGGACATCGACAAGCACCTGGCGGTGTTTGAAGAAGTGGCGCCGGGCCTGGCGAAGACGCAGCAGGAACGCGGGCTGACGTACGTTGGCGCGGCTGGACACTAAGGAGAAAGCCGGTTGAGCAGCGAGGTCATGAATGGCGCAGCGGTTGCCGCGGGCACCTCGGTAGAACAGCCGCATCTGAAGCGGGTGTTGGGACGGCGTGACCTCGTGCTGCTGTTTGTGGTGGCGGTTTTCAACCTGAACGTGCTGCCCTCGATCGCCGCAAACGGCGGGGTGACCATCTGGTTGTGGCTGATCGCGTTGCTGCTGTTTTTCTGGCCGCAAGGCGTGGCAGTGATCGAGCTGGCGCACCGGTATCCGGGGGAAGGCGGCGTTTATCTGTGGGCCAAGGAAGTATTCGGCGATTTCCACGGTTTCCTCTCCGGATGGTGCTACTGGACGAACAACATGATGTACGTGCCGACGGTGATGCTGTATTTCGTCGGCGTGTCTGTGTTTGTGCTGGGAGCGGGGCATGAAAAGCTGGCGGACAGCCGGCCATTTGCGCTGGCGGCTTCCGTGTTGCTCCTTGGCCTGCTCGTGGTTCTGAATGTGGTGGGGCTGGGCGTGGGGAAATGGATCAACAACCTCGGTGGCATTGGGACATTTTTCGCTGCGCTTTTGCTGATGGGGCTGGGCGCGACCATGTGCCTGAAATTCGGAACCCACATGCACTGGGCGGATTTCCAGATTCCGGCGAATCCGCGGTTTGTGCTCAATTCGTTCGGGGTGATTTGTTTCGGACTGGTTGGATTAGAACTGGCGTCTGTCATGGGAGACGAGATCGAAAATCCGCAGAAGACGCTGCCGGGGGCGGTGGCGTGGGGTGGGGTGCTGAGCGGATTGCTGTATATCGGGGCGACGCTAACGCTGCTGGTGGCGGTGGACAAGGGCAGCATCAGCGTGCTGCAGGGAATCGTGCAGGCCGTAAGCTACATGGCGGGGCGCGTGGGCGTTGGGTGGATCGCGGCGCCGTTTGCGTTTCTGCTGAGTTTGTCGATTGCGGGGATTGGGTCAGCGTGGCTGGGCGGTTCCGCACGGATTCCGTTCGTGGCCGGACTCGATTCGTACATGCCGGCGTGGCTGGGCAAGATTCATCCGAAGTATGCGACGCCCTATGCCGCACTGATCGTGCATGCGGCGGTCTCGCTGATCCTGGTGGTGATCAATTTCCTCTCCACCGGTAACGTCCAGGCAAGCTTTCAATCGCTGTTATCGCTTGCGGTGGTGCTGCAGTTAGTTCCTTTTCTTTATGTGTTCGGGGCGATTTTGAAGATTGCGCTTGGGGGAGAGTTCCAGAAGCAGCAGTACTCTCGTGCCACACTGTTGGCAGCAGGAATCAGTGGTTTGGTGACTACCGTCATTGCCATGTTGGTGGCATTTTTCCCGGCGCAACAGATCAGTTCCGTTTTCCGTTACGAGGTTTGGATGATTGGGGGGACTCTGCTGTTTATTGGGCTGGCGGCATTTTTCTTTTTTGTGTATGGGAGCCGGAAATCGGCGCGAAAGCTGCAGACCGGTTCGCCGGCGGTTTAGGAGTTCAGGTTCGGGAGGTGCAGGATGTCGACAACAGCGAAACCAACGGTGAAAACCTATCAGAATTACATTAACGGGCAGTGGGTCGGCGGTTCTTCGAATGAGACTTTTCCCGTTTATGATCCGGCGACGGAAGAGGTGATTGCGCACGTTGCTTCGGCGACGGCCGCGGATGTGGACAAGGCAGTGAAAGCGGCGCGTGCGGCGTTTGATTCTGGTCCTTGGGCACAGACGACGGCGCGGGACCGCGGGCGCATCCTTTTCAAGATCGCGGAAAAAGTACGCCAGAACGCCGCGATGCTGGCGGAGCTTGAGGCGCGGAATTGCGGGAAGCCGATTGTCGAGGCGGAGTTCGATATCGCGGACGTGGCGACATGCTTTGAGTATTACGGCGGGCTGGCGAACAAAGTGACGGGCAGCGTGAACCCGGTGCCCGCGAATGCGTTGAGCTTCACGATGCGGGAACCTGTGGGCGTGGCAGGACAGATTATTCCCTGGAACTTCCCGTTGCTGATGGCCGCATGGAAGTTGGCGCCGGCGATTGCCGCGGGTTGCTGCTGCGTGCTGAAGCCGGCGGAGCAAACACCGCTGACGGCGATGGAATTGGCGAACTGGCTGGAAGAAGTGGGGCTGACGCCGGGCGTGGTGAACATCATTAATGGTGTAGGGGAAGTCACGGGCGCAGCGCTGGTGGCTCATCCTGGGGTGGACAAAATTGCGTTTACCGGTAGCGCGGCGGTCGGGAAGATTATCGTGAAGGGCGCTGCGGACACGCTGAAGCGCGTCACGCTTGAGCTCGGCGGCAAGTCCCCGAACGTGTTTTTTGCGGACGCGGATTGGGAAGCGGCAGTGGATGGCGCGCTGTTTGGCGTGTTCATCAACCAAGGCGAAGTTTGCTCGGCAGGTAGCCGCATTCTGGTGGAAAAGAAGATTTACTCGAAGTTCGTGGAAGCGATGACGGAGAAAGCCAAGCGCATCAAGCTGGGACCGCCGCTGGAGCGCGAAACCAAGATGGGGCCGCTGGTCAGCAAGGAGCAGTACGACCGCGTGAACTCGTATCTGGAAGTGGGCAAGAAAGAGGCGAAGACGGCGATCGGCGGCGGGCGGCCGAAGGCGTTTGCCAAGGGATATTACGTCGAACCGACGATTTTCTACGACGTGGACAATAGCGCGCGGATTGCCCGGGAAGAAATTTTCGGGCCGGTGGCGTCCGTAATTCCGTTTGACGGCGAGGGCGAGGCGATCCGGATTGCCAACGACACGCCGTACGGGCTGGCCGGCGCGGTGTGGACGCGCGACATTTATAAAGCGTTCCGCGTGGTCAAATCGATGCGCGCGGGGATTATCTGGGTGAACCACATGCAGCCGACGTACGTAGAGGCGCCGTGGGGTGGATACAAGCAGTCCGGGTTCGGGCGCGAACTCGGGCCGTGGGGCATGGAGGAGTACCTGGAGACGAAGCAGGTATTTGTCAATTTGGATGAGACGCCGATTGGCTGGTACTGATGAAAGCTAATAGCTAACAGCCGAAAGCTAACAGCCAAGAACGGCGGGAAGATCACGCAGAGAAGCAATTGTTTGCTTGAATTCGTGAAGGGGAAGAAGAACATGAAGACGATACAGATTCGCACGGAAATTCCTGGACCGAAGTCGAAGGCGCTGCTGGCGAGGCGCGAGGCCGCGATTCCGCGGGGACCGCAGCTTGTGACACCGATCTTTGCGGCGAAGTCCGAGGGCGCATGGATCGAGGATGTTGACGGGAACCGCTATCTGGATTTTGCGGGGGGAATCGGCTGCCTAAACACGGGGCACCGGGCGCCGCGTGTGGAGAAGGCGCTGCGCGAACAGCTCGACAAGTTTCTGCATCTCTGCTTTGGCGTGACGCCGTACGAATCGTACATTGCGCTGGCGGAGAAGTTGAACGCGCTGGCGCCCATGAGCGGGCCAAAGAAGACCATGTTTATCAATTCGGGCGCGGAAGCGGTGGAGAACGCAGTGAAGATTGCTCGGGCGTACACCAAGCGTCCAGCGGTGATCTGCTTTGAAGACGCGTTCCACGGGCGCACGTTGCTGACGATGTCACTGACGAGCAAGATCGTACCCTACAAAGCGGGCTTTGCTCCGTTTGCGCCGGAGATTTACCGGGTGCCGTACGCGTACTGCTACCGGTGCTCGTACACCAAAACGTATCCTTCGTGCGATACGTTTTGCGCGCGGCACCTGGAAGACACGTTCCGGCGCGTGGTTGGGCCGGACTCGGTGGCCGCGATTATTGCGGAGCCGGTGCTGGGCGAGGGCGGATTCGTGGTGCCGCCGAAAGAGTTTTTCCCAATCCTGAGAGAGATCTGCAATAAGTACGGCATCGTGCTGATTGCCGATGAAGTGCAAAGCGGCATCGGGCGCACGGGGAAAATGTTTGCCATCGAGCACTATGGCGTCGAGCCGGACCTGATCACGACAGCGAAATCGCTGGGTGGAGGGTTGCCAATCGGAGGTGTGACCGGGCGCGCGGAAATCATGGACGCGGCGCTTCCGGGCGGGCTCGGAAGCACGTTTGCCGGAAATCCGGCGGCTTGCGTCGCGGCGCTGGCTGCCCTCGAAACGATCGAAAAGGATGGATTGCTAGAACGTTCGGCGGCCATCGGCAANGCGGTTTGAGAAACGTGTGCACGGTTGGAAGAAAAAGTGGGCGATGATCGGCGAAGTGCGAGCGCTGGGCGGGATGTGTGCGTTCGAACTGGTGAAGGACCCCGAAACACGCGAGCCCGCTGGGCCGGAAACCAAGGAACTGGGGCACTACGCGTACGAGCACGGGCTGATCACGATCACAGCGGNGGACGCTCGGAAACGTGATGCGCATCCTGGTGCCCCTAGTGATCACCGATGAGCAGTTTGACGAAGGCATGGATGTGCTCGAAGCAGGCATGGCGCACGTGTCGGAGAAAAAGCAGCCGGTCGCTTCGCACGCCTAAGAGCCGAAAATAGAAACTAGAATGGGACTCAGGAGCAGGGCGGCCTTGCGGGGCCGCCCCTTTTTATGTCAGAAGAAGTCGAAAAGGAACAGTGAGATCGGGAAACGGTAAGAACGACAGGCGACAGGATTGCTCATGATCAGAGATCTGAGAGGACAAGTGGCGATCGTGACGGGCGCAGGGAGCGCGCAGGGAATTGGGTTTGCCATTGCGCGACGGCTGCTCCAAGACGGAGCCGCGGTGGCAATTACGGCCACGGGCACGCGCATCCATGTGCGCGCAAAGGAACTCGATCCTTCTGGCAGTGGCGTCCTTTCGTTCGTTGCTGACCTCACCGACGAGCGCCAAGTGAAGGAGTTTGTGGCCGCCGTGCGCAAGCGGCTCGGGCGGATCGACATTCTGGTGAACAACGCGGGAATGGCGCGTGAGGGGAAGCAGCCAGCCAATGACAGCCTCGATACCCTAACGTTTTTGGAGTGGCAGGAGCAGATCGCCATGACACTGCACACGGCGTTTCTGATGACGCGGGAAGTGCTGCCGTTGATGAAGCAGCAGAGGTACGGACGGATCGTGAACGTGACCTCGGTGACGGGCCCAATTGTGAGCAACGCGGGCTCGAGCGCCTACGGTGCAGCAAAAGGCGCAATGGACGGAATGATGCGAGCGGCGGCCATCGAAAATGGAATGTTTGGAATCACCGTAAACGGAGTGGCGCCGGGTTGGATTGTGACGGGGTCGTCGTTGCCCCAAGAATTGGAGGCGGCGAAGTACACGCCGCTAGGGAGGGCAGGGCGGCCCGAAGAAGTCGCGGCGGCGGTGTGTTTCCTGGCTTCGCCGGAAGCGTCATACATCACGGGACAGGTCCTGGTGGTCGACGGCGGGAATATTCTGCAGGAAGCAAAGAAGGCTTGAAAAAGAGGTAAGCAAGCAAAGAAATAAAGACGAACGGACGATGGGGAAGGCAGACCGTAGGAGCTAAGGCCGGTTTGATCCTGGGGTTGTGAGGGCACGTCTAAGTCGAGTCCTCGCGCAAAGGCGGACACACAACAAAACTGCGAGCGGAAAGCGACCGAGGATGGCGCCCGGCGTCAGGTGAAGGCGCAGATTTTCGGCTCGGCCAGACGCACGAAATCCTCGTAGGTCATACGCACCGCGTCATGGTGCGTGCCGGCGTTAAAGAGCACTTCCTTATCCTTGGCCAGGGACTCATCGACGTAAACCGGCAAGTTGTAGAGAGCGCCGAACGGCGGCATGGCGCCGAGTTCGCAATCGGGGAAGAGATTGCTGAACTCGAGCTCAGTAGCCAGGCGCACAGGCTTGCCAATGGCGGCGGCCAGCTTGTCGAGTTTGACGTGTTTGGGACCCGGCAGAACCGCGAGAATCGTCTCTTCCCCCAGCTCGCCAGCGCGCAGCACCACGGTCTTAGCTACCTCTTTGCCGGAAATCTGCATGAGTGTAGCCGTGCCCTGTGCCGTGTACGTGGTGGAGTGGGACAACGACTCATACGGAATCTGGTTGGAATCTAGGAAGGACTTCAGACGTGCTGGAACACTCATGGGCGTACTCCTTTCGCCCAGGTCTTTGCAAGCCGGATTATAGACCTCTTCGAGGCAGAGAGAAAGGGCATAGAGCTCAACTGGCCATGGCAAAGGCTTTGGGCGAGGCTTCCTCGGGAAGTTGCGTGTAATCAGGGAAATTGCCGAACAGTTTCTCGCCGGGCGCCCCCGAAGTGACGGCGAGGACCAGGTAGCGGCCGCCGACGAAACAACCCTTCCAGGATTGCCCGATGCCGCCGAAAACTTCTTCACGATCACCGCGGGAACGAACGGAATTGATCCCGACTTTGAAGGCGCGAAGTTCGGAAGCAACGCGGCGGGCGATCTTGGGATCGTCGCAGGCGATGGAGGACACGAGCGCTCCGTTGGAAACGTTCATTTCGGATATAAGCTCCTCGATGTGGTCGACGACGAGGATCGAGTCAATCGGGCCAAAGGGCTCGGCGTGGTAGAGGCGGCAGTTGCGCGGAATGTTCAGCAGAGCGGCAGGGGCGGGNATGTTCAGCAGAGCGGCAGGGCCGAGGTAGGCGGAAATGTCCTGATTGGGGAAGACCATGCTTTCGGAAACGGAGCCCTCGAAGAGGCTGATGGCGCCCTTGGCAAGCGCTTCCGTGTAGATGACGCGGAGTTCTTCAACTTTCTTGCTGTTGATAAGCGGGCCGAAATCGAGTTTTGGAAACGGATCGGCGGGCGATTCGACGAGAACGGGATTGCCGAAGCGGAGCGAGCGGAGAACCGGCAAATACATTTCCAGGAATTGCGGGAAGAGTTCGCGCTGAACAAGGAAGCGCACGTAGGCGGTGCAGCGCTGCTTGCCGTAATCGAAGCCCTTGCGGAGTTGCTCAGCGAGAAGAGGCCAGTTGGAGAATTGCCAAACGCCGTAGGTGTTCACGCCTTCCATCTCCAGCATGTAGCGCTTTTTCTCGTCGTAGAGTGTGGAGGCGATCACGCCGCCGTTGGTCTTGCCGCCGACAAAGGCGAGGCAATCAACGAACTCGTTGCGGACTAGTGCTTCGCTGAGCTGCCCCCCGGAGCCGCTGACGAGAGAGACAGGAAGCCCGGCGCGTCGGGCGATGGCGTGGGCGAGCGTAAGCGCAAAGAGACCGCCGTCGGTGGGCGATTTGGAGATGGATGCGTTGCCGGCCAGGACCTGCACGAGGACGGCGTGCATG
>OCOJ01033336.1_pt1 | contig 14868 bp, 12 predicted proteins | sample 1539251 | NCBI WGS metagenome assembly OCOJ01 (sample SAMN01911457, study PRJEB22624) | soil metagenome | biome: Soil | place: Malaysia | collected 2012-04-30 | depth RA_metagenome m | reverse complement strand
CGCGCCTACGATGATGGCTCTCGAGGGTGGCAGCTTTGGCCTCCAGCTCGGTGGTCAGGCTACCGATTTTGTCCTTCTGGTGATGAATCCGCGCGGCGCCCATTCCATCCTCAAGAGCAAAGTCAAGCTGGGTGCGGACGCCTCAGCGGCGGCTGGTCCCAAAGGGCGCGATGCCTCGGCAGCAACCGACGTAACTTTGCGCGCTGAAGTTCTGTCTTATTCGCGCGCCCGCGGGCTCTTCGCCGGAATATCGCTAGAAGGCTCGACAGTCCGCCCCGACAACGATGCCAACGAACGTGTGTACCACAAGAACGTCAGTGCGGAAGACATCGTGTTCAAAGGCGCCGTGCCCGTACCACCTTCGGCCCAAAAGATGATCGCGTATTTGAATCAAAAGTCACCGAAAAACACTTCGGACCCGAACTCGCTGAAAGAATAGCTCAAGCGTAATCCAAGACGAGCATACGCCTGGCCGGTTCAAGGCAGGGGGCAGAACGTGTGTTTAGTCAAAGGAGCGGCGCAAACGGCACTTGACCTAACCTCATTTATGACTTATAGTCATTAGTGGGTTATGGTCAAGAAGCAACAGCCCGTTTCATTTCCTGTTCCCAAGGTGGGCGTACACCACCTCGCGAGCCGCCGCGAACGCCGCAGCGCTGAAATCCGCGAACGTCTGTTCCGCGCCGCGCTGGATCTTTTTGCCGCCAAGGGCTTCGCAGAGACCACTGTCGAGGACATCACTGAAAACGCCGACGTCGGCAAGGGCACCTTTTTCAACTATTTCCCAAGCAAAGACCACATCTTACTGGCCTTCGGAGAGATGCAACTGGCCAAGCTCGAGGTGGCGATCGAGGAAGCCCGGCGCAACAATGAGCCGATGCCTGAGTTTCTCCGCTCGCTCGGTGTGCGCATGACCCAGGAGCCTACGCGTAACCCGGCCATCATCCGGACGATTCTCCAGGCGTTCCTTTCGTCCACCCCAGTTCGTCAGGCCATGGTGGAGCTCCAGAAGCGTGCCCATGCCCTGCACACGCAAATTGTTCAACTGGGGCAGGACCGGGGGGAGATTCGCAAGGACCTCCCGGCCAGCGAAATCGCTTACGTTTTTCGCCAGACTATCTTCGGAACCCTGCTCATCTGGTCGGTGTATGGCGACGCCACTNCTGAATGCCCGGATCGAAGCCGCCTTCAATGTCCTCTGGTCCGGTCTTGCGCCAAGAAACTCGCCGCCATCACCCGACATAGTTCCGCTGGCGTCAGGAGATTGAAGTTATGCCCAGCAAGCGCATTCGTATTGTAATCCCCATCGTGGTGGCGGCAATTCTTGTCGCCACGGTGCTCTACGCGGGCTGGTTCAAGCGCGACACTTCTTTGCAAGGCTCCGGCACTGTGGAAGCGCGCGACATTCGCGTGGGCTCAAAAATCGGCGGACGCATCGATAAAGTGCTGGTCCGCGAAGGCGATTCTGTCGAGCCCGGCCAGGTCCTGATCACATTCGACGACAAGGAATTGCTGGCTTCTCTCGAACAATCCCGCGCCGCCGCCGAAAAAGCCGAACGCGGCTACCGCACCGAAGAAATCGCCGAAGCTCGCGCCGCCGCCGCCCAAGCCAAAGCCGACTACGAGCTTCGCAAGAACGGCTACCGCAAAGAAGATATTGACGCGGCAAAGGCGGACCTGGACCGGGCAACTGCGGACGAGGTGCGTACTCGTCTCGACTTCCAGCGCTACGATGCTCTAGCNGCAGAAGGATCTTGTCTCCAAACAACAACGGGACACCGCCGAAGCCAATTGGAAGATGGCCCTGGCGCAAAAGCAAGCAGTCCAGCAAAAGCTCGACGAATTGCAGCGCGGCTATCGCCCCGAGGAGATCGCCGCCGCGGAAGCGCACTACCGCGAGACCGTTGCCACTCTCGAAAAGCTCGAGCACGGCAACCGCCGCGAAGACATCCAAGCCGCCAAAGCCGCTTACGAGTACGACCAGGCGCGCTTTCGCGAGCGCCAGGTAGTCGCGCCTTCCAAAGCCACCGTGGAAGTTCTCGATGTCCGTCCCGGGGACCTCATCGCTCCGAACACTCCCGTTGCCACGCTCCTCGAACGCGACCAAATCTACATCCGCATCTATATCCCGGAGACAGAGATTGGTCGCGTGCGCCTCGGTCAGAAAGCGGAAATTCGCGTCGATTCATTTCCTAAGAGTGTCTTCGAGGGCATCGTCGAGCAAATTAATCAACAGGCGGAATTCCTTCCGCGGAATGTGCAAACGCGCGAAGAACGTGTGCACCAGGTCATCGGCGTGAAGATTCGCATCAACGATCCCGAGGGGCACATCCTGGCGGGCATGGCCGCCGACGTGAAGCTGAAGAACGCGAGCTGAGCCAATGGTTACTGCCACGCAAAATCCGGCCGATGCCGCTATCTCCGCGCAAAATCTCGTGCGGCGCTTCGGCGAAGTCGTCGCCGTGAATGACGTGAGCTTTCGCGTCGAAAAGGGCGAGATTTTTGGTTTTCTCGGTCCCAATGGCAGCGGAAAAACCACCGTGATCAAAATGCTTACGGGCCTGCTGCCGCTCAGCGCAGGTTCTGCCTGGGTTGAAGGTTTGAACGTGCGCACTGACGCCGAAGCCGTGCGCGAGTGCATCGGCTACATGTCGCAGAATTTCAGCCTCTATTACGATCTCACCGTCGAGGAGAATTTGCGCTTCTATGGCCGCATCTACAGCCTCGAGCCCGCTCGCCTGAAGCGCCGCATCGAGGAAATTGTCCAACTCAACGGTCTGGGGCCCTACTTTCACCGCCTGGCGGCGCAGCTCTCCGGCGGATGGCGGCAGCGTCTTGCGCTTGCCTGCGCTCTGCTTCACGAACCCAAACTTGTTTTTCTTGACGAGCCAACTGGCGGCATCGACCCCGTCGCGCGCCGCGAGCTCTGGGATCTGCTTTTCGATCTTTCCGGTCGCGGTATCACTTTTTTTGTCACCACCCACTACATGGACGAAGCGGAACGCTGCAGCCACGTCGCCTACATTTATTTCGGCAAAATCATCGCCGACGGCACCCCCGAAGCCTTGAAGCAGCTCCCGCAAATCCAACCGAAGGGCACCAAGCGCATCGGAATCGTCACGCCGGAGGCCACTCACGCCNCTGCGCGTCGCGCGCACGATTCCCGCAATCCGCAGCGCCACCATCTACGGCGACTCCATCCACGCTCTCGTCGATGAGCAGGCCGACCTCAACGAAATTGGCGCGCTTTTGACCAAGAAGAATGTCTCTGTCTCCGAAATTCGTCCCCTAGCGAACAGTTTGGAAGACGTCTTCGTCGAGCTTTCTTCGCAGTACGAAAGTTCGCTGGAGGCCACTCGTGCATAACGCCTTTCGCGGTTTCGGCGCGGTTTTCTATAAGGAAGTGCTGCACGTGCGCCGCGATTTTGCGACGCTTTTCTTTTCCTTGATTATCCCGATTCTGCAGATGGTCCTGCTGGGTTTCGGCATCGACACCAACATTCGTCAGATCAACACCGTCGTTTTCAACGCCGACGGCCGCCGCGAGAGCCGCGAGCTTCTCGACCGGCTGAAAAATTCCGACACCTTCCACATCGCCCGCTATGTCACCAACGACTCGGACTTGAACGACGCCATTATCTCCGGCCGCGCCCGCGTCGGCATCAAGATTCCTGTCGACTATTCCGACAGGCTGATTCACCACATGAGCGCGCAGGTTCTCGTCCTGATCGACGGCTCGGACTCTTCCGTAGCCGGCCAGGCCATCAATGTCACCACTTCCATCGGCCTCGACGAATCGCTCCGCCGCGTTCTTGCCGGCCGCACCGCCATGGCTGTCGACATGCGCCCCACAATTCTTTTCAATCCCGATTCCCGCTCCCCCAACTTCTTTTTGCCAGGCCTCACGGCCATCTTGCTCCTCAACGTCACCACCTTCCTCACCGCCTTCGCCATCGTCCGGGAAAAAGAACGAGGAACTCTCGAACAACTTTTTGTCACTCCCGTGCAGCCCTTCGGTCTGCTTCTCGGAAAAATACTTCCTTACTACGGCATCGGCTTTTTCGAGCTTTCTCTGATTCTCACCGCCATGCGTTTCATTTTCCAGGTGCCCATTCACGGCAGCGTCATTCTTCTCGCGCTTATTTCGCTGCCTTATCTTTTCGTTTCTCTCTCGCTGGGCATTCTCATCTCCAGCAAAGCCGGCTCGCAAGGCGAAGCCATGCAGCTCGCGTTCCTCACCGTTCTCCCCAGCGTTTTCTTTTCCGGCTACATTTTCCCTCGCGAAACCATGCCCCTCATCTTTCGCATCCTCAGCTATTTCGTGCCCGCCAGCTATTTCATCAACATCACGCGCGGCATTATTCTCCGTGGCGCAGGAATCCAGCATCTCTGGCTCGATGCTCTTGTGCTCTTTGGTATGGGCACCTTCCTGCTGGTCATCGCCGCCCGCCGCTTCCGCAACAAAGTCATCATGGCCTGAGCGCGATTCCCGGCTTGCTCTTCGGAGCCGCGCGGCACTACTATCCCGGTTCCAGCCGAGTCGAGGTTGTCTCCGTGGAAAACCGTTCGACAGCCATTCTCATCGTCGTGTTCCTTGCCCTCGTTGTAAGCATTTGCGTGCTGAGCGAAGGCACGCCCCGCCCTCTTCCCGCATCCGCGCCGCAGGATGCCTTCTCTGCGGACCGCGCCATGGTTTATCTCAACACCTTCGCCACCGCGCCTCACCCCATCGGCTCTGCGGAACATGACAGCGTGCGCGACTATCTCTTTTCTCAGCTCACGAATCTAGGCGTCGCTCCCGAAGTCCAGCGCGCCACTGGCATCACCACGCGCTATCAGGTAGCAGGAACGGTCGAGAACATTGTTGCGCGGGTAAAAGGCACGAGCGGCTCCCCAGATGCGATCGCGTTAGTCGCCCACTACGACTCGGTTCCTTCCGGGCCAGGGGCCGGCGACGATGGCGCTGGCGTTGCGGCTCTGCTCGAAACGCTCCGCGCATTGCGCGCCGGGCCACCTCTGCGCAACGACGTCATCTTCCTGCTCACGGACGGCGAAGAAGACGGCTTGCTCGGCGCCTCGGCTTTTGTTGCCGAACATCCCTGGGCCAAGGACGCGCGTGTGTTCCTCAATTTCGAGGCTCGCGGCAATGCCGGCGCTTCGCAAATGTTCGAGACCAGCGCGGGCAATGGGCGCCTCGTGCAAATCCTCGCGCAAGCCGCTCGTCACATCTCCGCCTCGTCCATCACCTACGAAATTTACAAGCACATGCCCAATGACACCGACCTGACGGTTTTCAAAAAGACCGGCGCGGCGGGGCTAAACTTTGCTTTCATTGGCCATTGGGAGGCTTATCACACTCCGCTCGATAACCCGCAGGGGCTGGACCGCGGCAGCCTCCAACAGCATGGCGAATACGCTCTCTCCCTGGCGCGCGCCTTTGGCAATGTGGACTTCAGCCAGCTTCAGGATCGCGATGCCGTCTACTTTTCGCTGCCCGGCGACCTTTTCTTGCACTACTCCAGCCGCTACATCTGGCCGCTGGCTATCGGCTCGGGCGTGTTTCTACTCGTCGTGATTTTCTATGCCAACGGCGCCTGGCAAACCAGGCCAGTCGAAATTCTGCTCGGTTTCTTCTCGCATCTAGGAATGATTGTTCTGCTTTTGCTTGTGGGATTCGGGTTCGCGCGCGGTGTGCACTGGCTGCATCTCCACCCTCTGCCGGAAGGCGGCCTCGAACAAAACTCTCTCTACACCCTCGGCCTTTTCGCTCTGCTTCTTGCCCTTCAGACCACACTCTACAAATGGCTGCGCAAAAAAATCTCCTCCCCAGCCTTTTTTCTCGGCGGCGCTTGCCTCATCTTTGTGCTCGTTCTTGCCACCTCGCGATGGCTCCCTGGTGGCAGCTTTCTTTTCGTCTGGCCGCTCTTCGCTGGCTTGCTAGCGACTGCGCTTGTTGCCTTCCGTACGAGCCGTCCTTCGTTCCTCGTCGTTCTTATTCTCTGCCTGTTGAGCTTGCCGGCCGTTTTGCTCTTTACCCAGCTTCTGAAGGGTTTCTACACCGCGCTCGGCTTCGGCATTATAGGCGCTGCGCTCATGAGCTTCGTCTTTGCTCTGTATCTTCTTTTGCTTGCTCCGCTTCTCGACGCGCTTCTCTCAGCCAGCCGCAGTTTTCTTGCTATTGCCACGTTCGTGGCCGCGATCGCTCTTTGCATTGCCGGCGCTTTGACCACGCGCTACTCGCCCGCCCATCCCAAGCCGAGCATGCTCGCTTACGTCCTCGACGCCGATACCGGCAAAGCTCTCTGGACAAGCTCCGCTGCCCGCGTGGATCCCTGGACCGCCCAATTCGTCACCACTTCTCCGAGCTATTCCAGGCTCCCCGATTTCTACCCGGACTGGCTGCCTTTCGCATTCCTTGTGCACGACGCTCCTGCCGTTGCGTTGCCTGCGCCCCAAGCCCAAGTGGTCGAAAGCTTGGTCACAAGCGACTCGCGTCTCTTGCACCTCCGCATCAGCTCGCCGCGCCACGCCCGTACGCTCCATGTCGGTCTCGAACAAACGCAAATCCTGGGCGCTTCTGTCAACGGCCACGAACTTGGCAATGCCTCCGAAGCGCGCTGGCATCAGCCTGGCCGTTGGAGTCTCGACTACGCTAATCCTCCCGCCTCAGGCTTCGACCTCCAGCTCCTCATTCCAGGCACGCAGCCGGTCACGCTCGTTTTGGTCGACCGCTCGAGCGGCCTTCCTTCGATCCCCGGCGTGAACTTGCCGCCGCGCCCTGCTGACTCCATGCCCTTCCACTCCGGCGACCAGACGATGGTCCGGCGCACTTTTGTCTTTTAGCCCTGCGGAGAGTATCCTGCTCATTTATCGGCGCGTTCGGTGAATCACTGTGTCCTGCCCGATCTGTGAAAAGCGCAAAGGTGCGCGCTTCTGTCCCGCGAAGGGCGAGAGAATCTGCACCGTTTGTTGCGGCACCGAGCGCGAAGTCACCATCGACTGCCCGCCAGACTGCGTGCATCTCCTTGCCGCTCATCGCTACGAGGACGAGCACGAACGCGCGCTTCCTGCTGATACTCCCCTTCTCGACGAAAAAATCCCGCGCGATGCGATCCACATGCATCAGGACGTGCTTGCCGGCTTGGCATTCGCGGCCGCAAAATTCTGTGCCGCGCAGCCCCATGCTACTGATCCCGACGTTCTGGCTGCTTTCCAGGCTCTCGCTGAAACCTATCGCACGCTTCGCTCCGGCATCTATTATGAAAAACCGCCGCAAGCTCTTATTCCTCGCGACCTCTACAGCGCTCTTGCCGCCTACCTCAGCGAAGCAAGACAGCCGGGCTCGGGCCGCGCCGCCACCGCGCACGTCAAGGATTCCGAAGTCTTTTTCTTGCTCGTTTTCCTCTACCGCATGGGCCTGCTGCGCACCAACGGCCGCCCCCGCGCGCGCCGCTTCATCGAATTTCTCCGCGGCCAATTCCCCGCCGTCCCCGAACTCAAGCGCGAAGAATCCCGCATCATCGTCCCGTAACGAATCGAGTCCCAAAGGACTGTTCCCGTTACATCGTCCGACATCCAGCAAATTGATGCTCTACTTGGGCAAGTGTTATTCTCAGGATGGGCAAGTAAGCCAATCTGTCGACCTGTCTCTGACATATGTGGCGCAAAGCACTAATCGCCCTCGGCCTGTGCGTTGTTCTGCTAGCAGCTGTTGGCATTTATTCCTTCTCTCGTTTGGAGTCCCAATTCGAGCGTCGCACTAAAGAACAACAGAAGAAACTGCAGCCACGTGTCACGACGGGTGAGCATCTGTTTGAAAAGCGAGTGTTTTACATGGGCCAAGGCCTCGGCGAAGTAGCCCAAGTCTTGTCAGGTTGGCCCGCTGACCGTGAGGGCGCGTTTCTTACTGTCGTCGGAAATGAAGGTGTTCATTTCCTCGACGAGAGCGGCATCCTGAAAAAGCAGATTAGGTTTTCGAAAGCCGTCTTCAGCCCCATNAGAAACTGCTCGACTCGATGCCAGTGGCGACTACGGTTTTCTGACACGAGATCAGAGTTGGGCAACGGCCGTCATCCTCTTTGACAAGCTAGGCCAGGAACGGTGGGGGTTCTCCGGCAGCATTCTCGACGGAGTGGACGATTCGTCCTCGGGAGACCTCCAAGGAAACGGAAAGTCAGAAGTCGTCGTGGGACTAAACGGCGCGGGTGGGCTCGTCCTTTTGGATGAAGAAGGTAAGAAGATCTGGCGCCAGCCAGAAGGGAACGTCTGGCACGTCGAGATCCTGGATACCAAAGGAGACGGGCACAAGGAGATTCTTCATAGCAATGCTCGAGGCCAATTGCTGGTTCGAAACGCAATGGGAGATGTGATCGCGCATTACGTGCCCGATTGCTACATTTCTTTCTTTGCTCTAACGCGATGGGGTGAGGAATCACAAGCGAGTCATATCCTGGTTCCTTCAGGGGACTGCCACAATGGCCATAGCCAACAAGTCCTTTTGGTTCTCGACGCGGGGGGCAAGACGCTAGCCCAGTTCGACCTGCCTTTCTCTGACCTTATGGGGCAGGTCCGAGGGACACGCGTAAGCTTCGCAAAAGGCGCGGAATTCTATGCCGTGTTGCAGAGCAGCCGAGTTTTGAGGCGTTCCATATTCACTCTCTATACCAAGGATAGCGGAGTGGCATACCGGGAGGTCATTGAGGATTCTTGTTTGGGGATTGCCGCCGCCCCGCGAGAGACTGCCGACCGACTCCTCGTCGGTTGCACGAACAAGATCTGGGAGTATTTCCCAGGAGAAGAGTTCGAGGGAGCTCGAGATTCTCGGCAACCCGCTTTTGTCAACAAATAGCACCGAGCAGCGCTTTACCCCGCCGCGCAGGATCGCATGCGCTGCAGTTCGCCGCTTACCGCCGCGGCGTCCCAGCCCAGCTTCAATTGCGCGCGCGGCAGGACGCGTTGTGTCTCGTGCTGTGGCCGCAAACCAAATCCCAGCTTCTGCTTGATTCGTGCCACGCGCTCCGCCATCTTTTTCCTGTACTCTTCCGGCGCGTAGCCATTCTTGGCGTACCATTGCTCATACTGCCGCGCCAGTCGCGGAAACTTCTCGCGCACAAACGGCAAAAACTGCCTCGCCGATGACGGCATCAGAAACAGCACGCCCGACCAAAACCACTGCGCACCCGCTGCCTTCGCCGCTTCCGCGACCGCTTCCAAATCTCCGTCGCGATCCGTAATTCCCGGCACAATCGGCGACGCGGACACTCCCACTGCCAGCCCCGCTTCGCGCAATTGTTTCACCGCCGCCAGCCGCAAATCCGGCCGCGGTGCTCGCGGCTCCAGCGCGCGCGCCAGCCGCATCCGCAGCGTCGTAACCGTAATGTTCAGCGCCAGCTCCGAGCGCTCCGCAATCTTCTTGAACAAGTCAATGTCGCGCACAATCTGGTTGGACTTCGTAATCACCGAAACGCTCAACCCTTCGCGTTTCGCCAACTCCTCCAGGCACGCCCGCGTCACTCCATATTCGCGCTCCGCCGGCTGATACGGATCCGTCGCCGTCCCAATCGCAATGTGCTCCGGCTTTTCTCCGCCTGAAGCCTCCGACGCATACGAATACTTATGCGCAATGTCGTGCGCCAGCCGCGGCGCCACGTCCTGCTTCACATAGATCTTCCGCTCGAACTCCCCGCCATCCAGCTCCATGTATTCGTGCGTGTACCGCGCATAGCAGTACTTGCACCCGAACTCGCATCCCCGGTACGGATTGATCGTCCACTCAAACGGCACGCGCTGCGAATCGCACCGGTTCAGGATCGACTTCACCGGCAGCAGGAAATACTCCGGCCGCTCGCGCGATTTTCGGTTGCTTTCTGCCGGCGGCGAAGCGGCGGCGAGGCGGGCGATGCCCACCAGCGGGACAGCAGCCGTTCGGGCTTGGCCACCCGCGCAGTTCACCGAACTGCGCCAAGTCGCCGGGCCCCACCGGGCCGGAGCGTTCTCCGCATGAACCGGGCTCACTCCCGACGTTGTCGGGTCCTGTCCCGGTTTTGCTGGAGTCTGCTCCGTCCTGGCGTGGGTCAGCGGGGGGCAATCCGCTGTGGGGCCGCCCGAGCTGCTGCCGTCGAGACCGGCTCGCGCCCGGGCTGAAGTTTCTTCCGCCTCGGCTGGCATTCCGGCTCTTGGTCTGGGTGTGGTCGCTTCAGGGCTAATCGGAAAGAGGGTTGCCGCAGTGGATCGAACGGGGCGGCGTCGGATACCAATGCTCCGCGCCGTTGGGGAAAGAACTGGGGACATAACCCACCTCGCAGCACCCGCCATTCTTTCGCTTTTTGTTCGCCTTGTCAAGCAGATTCTTCGCCTTTTCTTTGCCGCTTTCTGCAATCGGTCTATGCCTGGTTCTTGCGGAGATTGAGGGAGCTATCGCTGCGGGTTTTGGACGAGGGCGAATTCGACGCGCCGGCGCATGGGGTCGATGCGCTCGGCGCGAACACGGACGCGATCGCCGAGGTGCCAGGCCAACTCCCTTGGTTTTGCGCCGCGGCCACGCCGGGCTCCGGCGGCGCCACGGCGGCCTTGGCCGCCGGTTTCGGGCAGAGCGACGATGGCGTGATCGCGTTCACGGTAGACGCAGCGAGAGTTGGCGGCTTCTTCGAGCGCGCTGATGGGCAGGAGCCCTTCGACAAACACTTCGAAGAGTTCCAGGAAGCAGCCGAATTTTTGCACGGAGATAATCAGCGCGTCGTATTCCTCGCCGAGATGCTCTTCCATGAACTGAGCGGTCTTCCAGTCCATCAATTCGCGCTCGGCGGCATCGGCGCGGCGCTCGGCTTCGGAGGTTTCCGAGGCAATCTCTTCGAGTTGCGCTTGCGAGTAAAGTGTAGCTCCGGCTGTAGAGCCAGACCGAGCAGAACGTGATTCGCCGGCGCGGGCGGCGTGAGCGTGCGGTGGAGCTGTGTCGTGGGGATGTTCCAGCGCCCACTTCAAGATGCGATGAACGATGAGGTCAGGGTAGCGGCGGATGGGCGAAGTGAAATGTGTGTACTCGTCGAAGCCGAGGGCGAAGTGGCCGAGCGAATCGGCGGCGTAACGAGCTTGTTTCAGCGAGCGCAGCATGAGGTAAGAGACGATTCGCTCTTCCGGCTTGCCAGCTAATTTTTTTAGCAGGTTTTGGTAGTGCTGCGGGGTGATGCGAAGGTCGGTGGAACTGGGAAGAGCCACGCGCATAGGGCGCTCCCGGCCATGCCCGTAAGAATCGGGGCGGCCGGGTTTTGCAGGAGCAGGCACGCGGCCGTGGCGGACGGCGATTTCGCGCTGGTAGAGGTCCTCAACCCCGAGCGAATAGCCGAAGGCGCGGGCGACCTCTTCAAATTCGAGCACTTTGCGCGCATCGGGCTTTTCGTGCACGCGATGGATAGCCGGGATATCTCGCGCGAGAAGATATTGAGCGACAGTGCGGTTGGCGGCGAGCATGAACTCTTCGATGAGGCGGTGCGCGATATTGCGTTCGCTGCGGGAGATGTTGATCATGCGCTGCTGTTCGTCGAATTCNGATGACTGGCTCGGGGAGATCGAAGTCGATGGAGCCGTGGTCGTTGCGGCGAGCGTTGAGCAGGAGAGCCAATTCCTTCATGTCGCGGAAATGATGAGCGAGGGAGGCATAGCGAGAGGTAGCTTCGGCGTCGCCTTCGAGGACTTTGTTGACGTTGGTGTAAGTCATGCGCTCGGCGGAGCGAATGACGCCCGGAGTCATGCGGGCGCTGCGGATGTGGCCCGCGGCGTCGAACTCCATGAGCGCGCTCATGACAAGACGTTCTTGGCGAGGCTTGAGCGAGCATATGCCATTGGAAAGAGCTTCCGGGAGCATGGGGACAGCGCGGTCAGGGAAATAGACCGAGGTGCCGCGGAGGCGGGCTTCCTGGTCGAGGCCAGTGGCGGCGCGAACGTAATGAGCCACGTCGGCAATGTGCACTTGCAACTGCCAGCCGCCGTCGGGGCGGCGCTCGACGTAAACGGCGTCGTCGAAGTCGCGGGCGGTTTCTCCGTCGATGGTCACGATAGGCAGGTGGCGGAAATCTTCGCGGCCTTCCAGATCGGATTCGCTGGCGGGCCGAGCACGCTGCTCGGATTCTTCCAAGACGGCAGGAGAGAATTCGTGAGGGAGGTGGTGCTTGCGAATGATGATCTCGGTGTCCACGCCGAGTTCGCCGGGGTGCCCGAGAATCTCGATGACGCGTCCGGTGGGAGCGGCGCCGCCGCGGGGATAGCGGAGAAGTTCAACATTGACGACAGCGCCGTCGAGTTCGGGAAGATGCCGGACAGTGCGGGGCGGCGCGGCGTGTTCTTTGACATCGGGAAGGCCGATTTGCTTGCGCAGCGCTGCGGTGAGCTCTTCACCAGGCGGAATCTGGATTTCGTGCTGAAGGCGGGTGTCATAGGGAAGAACCACGTTGCCGCGAGGGCCGTAGCGAAAGAGACCCACGACGCTGGGATGCGCGCGGTCGAGGATGCAAACGACGAGACCTTCGGCGCGTTGTGAGCCCGAGAGGCCGGTCACACGCTGGAGTTTCACCAGGACATGATCGCCGTGCATGGCGTCGCCGACAGCGTCGCGTGGGATGAAGACGTCGCCATCGACTTGGGGCATGGGCACGTCGGGGACTACGAAACCGTAGCCATCGTGGTGGAGGACCAGACGACCTCTTACTTCGTCGCGTGCTAGGGTTTGGGCGGCTTTTGCACCTTCGGGCGAGGCGCTGGGGGCTTCGGGTTGCTGCTTGGATTTGGGTTGGGGGAGCCGGTAGCGGCCTCCCGGAAGTTCCTCGATGGCCCGGCGTTTTTTCAGCTTGGAGAGGATTTTGAACAGGGGGCGGCGGTCACTTTTGCCCAGATGGAGACCACTGGCGATTTCGTTGGTGGATGCGGGATTCGCTCTAACTTGCAGAAAACGCAGTATGTTATCGGGACTGAGTTGAGAAGGCGAGGGCATAGGCAGGGACATTTTGGCACTAGGGCCATTTTTCACGGCGATTCTACCCAACTTTTTTCGATTTTCTTGAAACTTTTTTGGCGTCACTGGGGTTTCATGAACAGGCCAACACACGACCGGCCAGCCGCCCTCCGTCAGGCTGGCCGGATTCCCCGAAAGGGGAAAATGAGGAGGCGGGAAGACCTGGCCCGCCTCCTCTTCTTATTTTTCTTATTGCGGTGGACTCCGATCACTTGCCCTGGCTTTGATGGGTACGCCATTTTCAGCCGTCAGCACATCGTAGTTTTTTCCCTCGGGCATCCCGCGCCCCACCCATTATCGCGCGACCGTGCTCAGGAAGGGATAGTGACTGGCCGCGCCCATGAAGAAGAGCATGGGGAAGGAGAGCCAGAAGGAGACGCGCGCGGTCAGGAAATTCCAGCGCATCAGGCGCTCGGCTTCGGGGGGCATAGGGACACCTTGTTCGGCGGCGGCGCGAGTCCACTGGATGAGCCTTTTCTGAACGCGCCAGACGACACCCCAGGTGTTGAGAAGCATGATCAGACCAAGTCCGCCGCCGACGCTGATAGCGAGATGCGCGTTGGAAACGGCCGGTCCGCTGTTTAGGGCGAGAACAAGCCAGGATGCCGCGACTACGACGATCGCGACACCGATGCCGCGCACCCAAGGACTATTCAGAACTCCTTTGGCGGGCAATTGAAGCGCGTAGATAAAAACATAGGCGACGAGCCAGACGAGCAGCCACCACCCTAGCCATTGATAGGCAAGCACATGACGGCCGGCGACGCGCGCGTCTGAAAGAAGATGCAGCTGAAAGTAGCGGAGGCCAACAAGGACCGTAACCACAGCCGATGAGCGAAACCAGCCCATGGCTCGAGACATCAGCGCGGGGTAAATCTTCACTCGCGCGGAGGGATCCACTTGCTTCATCGTGGGAGGCAGAACTAGGTTGAAGAAATAGAGCAAGCCAATCCAGATGATTCCGAAGATGAAGTGGAGCCAGCGGAGGGCCATCATTTCGTTGGTGCCCGGGTTCTCGAGAAAGCTGAAATGGGGTTGCCAAGCAGGAAAAGAAAGCGTTATGAAGAATAAAAACATCGCAGGCCTCCGCTAGGAGTAGGCGGCAACTGAACTAACACCCTAGCGGAATCTGCGCGGGCGCGTCAAAGTGGCCAACATCTTCGGCGCGGGCTGAAAAGACGTGCCCTGAGCGCGGCTTTGGATTTAGGGCCTAGTTGTTATCACTGCTGGCTGGTGGAATTGCTCGCTGCCGCGGTGCTGCCAATGGCATCGCCATTGACAACCAACTCGACGCGGCGATTTCGCTGGCGGCCTTCGGGAGTGTCATTGGAAGCGACGGGCTGGCTCTTGCCAAAACCGCGCGCCGTGATGGCCGAAGCAGGAACGCCCTGCTCGGCAAGGAAGTCGCGCACGGAGTCGGCGCGGCGTTCGGAGAGTTGCTGATTGAATTCGTCGCTGCCAACGCTGTCTGTGTGACCCTCGATCTGAAGGGTGAGTCCGGGATGCGCGAGCAGGATTCCGGAAATTTTCGCCAGTTTTTCGCGGGCGCCGGGCTTGAGCGTGTAACTGGCGGTATCAAACAGCACGTCGGACATATTCACGATCAGGCCGCGGGCTGAGTCGCGCGTCTGCAGGATGCTGTTCAACTGGGCCAGCAATTGGGCGCGGAGCTGGGCCTTTTCCGCCTCTGCTTGTGCGGCTGCTTGGCGGGCTTTCTGTGCTTCGGCTTCAGCGGCGCGCTGTTGCTGGAGAGCAGCTTCTTTTTCCTGGGCAGCTTTCGCCGCTTCGGCTTGTGCAGCCTGCTGTTGTGCTTCCGCTTCGGCCCTGGCCCGATCTGCTTCCTCCTTCTGACGAGCGGCCTCCTG
>OCOJ01007242.1_pt3 | contig 14873 bp, 11 predicted proteins | sample 1539251 | NCBI WGS metagenome assembly OCOJ01 (sample SAMN01911457, study PRJEB22624) | soil metagenome | biome: Soil | place: Malaysia | collected 2012-04-30 | depth RA_metagenome m | reverse complement strand
CTCGGGATTCGTCGCTTGGCTGGCTTGGCTGTTCGTGCACATCCTGTTTTTGATCGGCTTCCGCAATCGTCTGCTGGTGTTCATCCAGTGGGCGTGGTCATACGTGACTTATGAGCGCGGCGCCCGCTTGATCACCGGCAGTACGTCTTTGCCCGGATGGAGCCAGATGCGGCCCGAGCCGGCGAAGTCCGAATCCGAGCAAGAAATTCCCGCCGCAGCCAACAAATAAGAGTAACAATATTGTTTAGGAGGGCGTGATGCCTTGATCAGCCGCCCGTTGCCTTATATATGAAAAGCGCTTTCATTGCTCGTATCTTCGTCGGTCTCGCAGCTTGGTCTTTGTTCTGCTCTGCGGCTCGCGCCGAGGTGCTCAAGGTTGTCGTCAACGACACCATCCAGCCCATCACCGCGGAATACATTTCCCGCGCCCTGGAGGAAGCCCACCGCCGCAACGATCAGGCGGTTTTGATTGAGCTCAATACTCCGGGCGGTCTGGTCGAGTCCACGCGTCTCATCATCGAGAAGATCACGACCTCGCCGGTTCCGGTGATCCTCTACGTCACGCCACCCGGTAGCCACGCCGGTTCCGCCGGAATCTTCATCCTGGAAGCGGCGGATGTGGCCGCGATGGCGCCCGGGACGGCTGCCGGGGCAGCGCATCCCGTCGCTTTGATTGGCCCCTTCTCACCCAAGATTGACGACGAGATGAAGCGCAAGATCGAGAACGATACCGCCGCCCTGATGCGGTCGGTCGTTTCCAAGCGCGGACGCAACGTCGAGGCCGCGCAAAGCGCCGTGCTGGAGTCGAAGTCCTTCACCGAGCAGGAGGCGCTCAATCAGCACCTGATCGATTATGTTGCTTCGAGCGACGAAGATTTGTTCCATCAGCTGGAAGGCAAGCCGGTCAAGCGTTTTGACGGCACGACCCTCACACTTGCGCTGGCAGGACAGCCGGTGGTGCCGTACGAGATGACGCTTCGCGAACACATTCTCGACTACCTCATGGATCCGAACATCGCCTTCTTGATCCTGGCGATCGGGGCGCTGGCACTTTACGTTGAGTTCAACCATCCTGGCGCGGTGGTCCCCGCTACGGTGGGCATCGTCTTCATCCTGCTGGCGTTGTTCGCGCTGAACCTTCTGCCCACGCGTTTCGCGGCTCTGGTGCTCNATTTTAGGGGCGTTCGTCCTTTTCGTCGCCGAAGCCAAGTTTGCCACGCACGGCGTGCTCACCATCGGTGGCATCGCGCTGCTGACGCTGGGGGGTCTGCTGTTGGTGGACGCGCCCATCCCGGAAATGCGCGTGCACCTGGTAACGGCGCTGGCCATCAGCATTCCCCTCGGCCTCATCACCGCGTTTTTGATGACGATCGCGCTCAAGGCGAGGAAGAACAAAGTGGTCACCGGGTCCCAGGGTTTGGTGGGAGAAACCGGAGTGGCGCAGACTGCGCTCTCTCCGCAAGGGAAAGTCTTCGTCCACGGCGAACTCTGGGATGCCATCGCTTCCTCGGCTCTGTCGNGCCGGCCAGCTCGTGGTTATACGCAAGGTGGATGGCCTCACGCTGCAAGTGGAGCCGCTGCCAGTCACTCCACCGCCGCAGAAGCCGGCGGCCGTGATTTCCTGAGTTAAGACGAAGAACCCGGAGCCTGCACTCTTCGTAAAGCGCACCGAATCAAGGCAGGCAACCGTGCGTGCGGTGCGAATTGCGCGCCGCCGTCGTCGCGCTGCTATACAATCCGCCTTGGGAGCGTCTTTGCCGCTCCCAAGCGGAGGCACTTATGGAACTTGGCTTCGGCTTTACCACGATCGTCATCATTATCGTCGTCATCTACCTGCTCAGCTCGATCAAAATCCTCGCCGAGTATGAACGCGGTGTAATCTTCCGCCTGGGACGTCTGCTGCCTCAGGCCAAGGGTCCCGGCGTGATTCTGGTGTTCGCTCCCGTCGACCGCATGGTTCGTGTTTCGCTGCGGCAGGAAGCGCTCGAGGTCCCTCCTCAGGACATCATCACCCGCGACAACGTCACTTTGAAAGTCAACGCGGTCATCTTTCTGCGGGTAATCGAACCGCGCAAGGCCGTGGTCGAAGTCTCCAACTACGTCTACCAGACTTCGCAGTTCGCACAGACAACGCTGCGCTCGGTGCTCGGCGAGCAGGAACTCGACGAATTGCTCGCCCATCGCGACAAGATCAACATGCGCCTGCAGAGCATCCTCGACACGCATACGGCACCCTGGGGCGTGAAGGTGGTCAACGTGGAGGTCAAGCAGGTTGACTTGCCGGAATCGATGTTGCGCGCCATGGCCAAACAAGCGGAAGCCGAACGCGAGAAGCGTTCCAAAATCATCCATGCCGAAGGCGAGTTTTCCGCGGCGCAGCGCTTGGTCGACGCTTCGAAGCTGCTCGCCACCGAGCCGGTCAGTATTCAGCTGCGGTACCTGCAGACCCTGACCGAGATCGGGGTTGAGAAAAACACCACCGTGGTCTTCCCCGTGCCCGTGGATTTCTTCTCCGGAATCCAAAAGCTGCTGGCGAAGCCCGAGGGTGACAAGACGCCGGGAAAGGCGGCGTAGGGCGAAACGAGAATTGCTGATTGTTGATTGAACTGTTCTGTTGCAGGTCCGCTCTTCAATCAGCAATCGAAAATCAACAATCATCAATTGATCGGTCGCGCGCCCAGTGGAGCTGTACTATGACTACCACTTCGTCACAAGAACAGGATACCGAGATCACACTTGGAACCGCGAAACTGCTCGTGCTGTTCTTCGGGCTGGTCGCGATTTGCGCCGTGTTCTTCGCACTTGGCTACTCGCTCGGCCGCAAGGCGGAGCCTGGAATCGCCACCGTGAGCGCGCCGGCCTCGCCGCAGGCCACCACCTCGGGCGCAAAGCCTGCGGGGAATACGGCGCCGCCGATGACTTTCTACAAGGCAGTGGAGCAGAAAGAGGCGAATCCGGAACTAACTCCGCCGCCTTCCGACGTCAAGACCGATAGCGCAGCAAATGCAGCCAGCCCGGCTTCGACAGCCACGCCGGCGACGCAACCTCCGGCAAACAATCCTCCGGATTCCACTATCACCATTCCCACCAGCGCCTATAACGTGCAGGTGGCTGCGGTGAGCAAACAGGAAGACGCCGATGCCCTGGTGGACGCTCTGAAGAAGAAACAGTATCAGGCCTTCGTGGCTCCTGCCACGGCAGACAAGCTGTTTCGCGTGCAGGTCGGCCCATTCACCGACATTAAGGACGCCGAGGCCACGCGCGCCCGCCTGATCAGCGACGGATACAACCCGATCGTGAAAAAATGAAATTGTTGATTGATTATTCCCTGATTGCTGATTGAAAAACCCCTTGCGGAACGAGATTTTCAAACAACAATCAGCAATGACAATCAGCAATTTCTTATATTGACACCTGTCGATTTCCACGTTATTCCTAGGCCGTGCCTACTTTGGACGACTCTTTCGACCGCGCCCTCCACGCCATTGCTGACCCCACTCGCCGACGCATCCTGGAGGCACTTAAAGAACGCGATGCGTGTTCCATCGGGAAAAGTGTCGGCCTATGCGCCGGCGACGTGGAAGAACGGGTGCGCCTTTCGCAACCGACGATCTCTCATCACATGGCAATCCTGACGAAGGCAGGGCTGGTGGAAGCTGCCAAACACGGCCAGTGGCGCTGGTACCGCCGTAATGAGAAGGCGATCAGGAACCTGCTGAAAGCCTTGCGTTCCAGTCTTTAGTGGAGAAGTATGGCTGGCGTTAGCTTGCCGAAGCCGCCGCGGCTGCCTGCTTTTTCTGCAGCAGCTTGCGAGCTTGCGCAATCAGATCGGCTACCTCGAAGGGCTTCACTAAGCAGGGGATGTTGTTTTCCTGCAGGAATGCCCGCCCATCGCCCGGGTCCACGCCGTTCGAGAATGTGAAGAGGACATGCGTTTCCATCCCCGGGCATTTTTCCTTCAGCCACATGTAGCCATCCTTTGCGTTCCAGTCCCCGGGAATCTTGCCGTTCATGATCGCGGCATCGAAGTGTTCGGAGAGCAAACGGGTCTTCGCCTCATCAACATTCGTGGCCGTGACCACGCTGGCGCCCGCGCCCATCAGCACATCGCGCTCGAACTCGAGCACCGCCTCTTCTTCTTCCATCAGCAGCACGCGGCCGTCGATGGCCCCTTCGCGGTGTCGCGGCGTGGTCACCGCCGTTTCGGGCCTCGCGGCTTCTTCGATCGCGACCGGGAGCCGCACCTCGACCACCGCCCCGCCTTCCGGGGCATTGTGCGCCGTGATGTCGCCACCATGCTCTTTCACGATGCCGTAGCAGATGCTCAAACCGAGACCAGTCCCCTTGCCCACGCTCTTGGTCGTGTAGAAAGGATCAAAAATGCGCTTCGGATCCTTGAGGCCCGGTCCGTCGTCGGCAAACTGCGTGCACACGTGGCCGTTCTCGCGGTAGACGCGAATCTTCAGTGCGCCTGGCTTCCCAGCCTCCAGAATGGCGTCGACGGAGTTGTTGATGATGTTGAGAAACACCTGCTCAATCTGATGCGGATCGGCCACCACCTGTGTGGCCTCTGCCGGCATGTCTTTTTCCACGCGGATGTTGTTGATCTTGAGATCGTAGTCGCGCAGGGCCAGGGTTTCCTCAAGCACCTTACGAATGTCGATCTCCTCGCGCTCCGGCTTGCGCTGCCGGGCAAACGAGAGCAGGTTCTGCACCACCCGGTGGGTCCGCTGCGCCTGTTTGAACAGCTTGCCAATGTAGTCCTGCGCGCGCTCGTTGAGACCCTCGCTTTCGAGCAGTTGAGCGTATCCCAGAATCGCGGTCAGCGGATTGTTCAGTTCGTGCGCCACTCCGGCAATCAACTGCCCCACGGCCGACATTTTCTCGCTCTGCAGCAGCTGCTCCTGGGTCTTGCGCAAATCTTCGTAGGCGCGGCAAGTCTCTTCGTACAGCCGGACTTTCTCGATCGTCGTGGCCAGTTGCCGGCTGATGGCCACGAGAAGGTTTTCTTCGTTGCTCGAGTACTGATACCCCAGGTGGTTGCACAGTCCCATAATGCCGATGGGGCTGTCCTTGCCCCAGAACAGGACCCAGATCCAGGACCGGTCCACGTCGGAGCGAATGAATTCGGCTACTTGCGCGGGCAGATGTGGCAGATAGTCCGCCGTGATCACCTCGGTCCGCGATCGCATGACCAGATCGCCAAAGCCGTTGGGGAGAGAGATCTCAGCCGGGCGCGATTTGTCGCGGCTGCGCGGACCCCAGGCCGCGCGCCGGCGGTAGGTCGGAGCATCGGTGTCGGAAAGATAGACCGAGCCGCTCTCCGCTCCGAACAGCGAGACGACTTGCCGCAGCGTGAGGTTCAGGATTTCGTCCAGATCGAACGACTGTGTCGCCACCACGGCCATCGCATTCAGCGCATTCAGTTCCCGATTGCGCCGCCGCATCTCATCCTCGGCGCGCCGCTTCTCGGTCATATCGAGGACAAAGCCCTGGTAGCGTTCGATATTTCCGGATAAATCACGCGTGGCAAAACTGCTCTCCGCCGCCAGCATCAGAGTGCCATCCTTGCGCCGCAGGGTGACTTCAAAGTTGCGCACGTAGTTGTGGGCTTCCATCTCACGCCGGAAAACCTCGCGCTGTGCGGCATCGACGCAGATTTCCGAGTCCAGATTCAGCACCAGCAACTCCTCCCGCGTGCTGTAGCCCAGCATGTGGACGAAAGCGTCGTTGCAGTCGAGCAGGCGGCCGGTCGGAGTGGCGACGTAAACGCCTTCCTGCACCTGCTCGAACAGCAAGCGGTATTTCTCTTCCGCGGAGCGACGATCGGTGACGTCGCGGATGACGTGAATGATTCCTTTTTGCTGGCTTCCCTGCTCCGTGTAGGAAGAAGTGGAAACCACGGAGAAGCCGCCAAAGCACGGGTCAGCACCTTCGGTGAACTCCTCATCTCCGCCCAGCGCGCAGTAAGGGCATCCCGTCCACTCCCCAAAGGTATGCGGCAACACGGAATCGCAGGTCGCACCCATGACCTCCCCTGCAGCTTTGCCCAGGTGTTCGAGCAGAACCTGGTTCGCCTTGATAATGCGGAAGTCGGCATCGTGCGCCAGGATGACGTCGTGGATCGAATCAAAGGTATTCATCCACTGGCGGTGCGAACGCAGCACCTGTTCCAGCAGACGGAAATTCTCGACGGCAATCGCCAGCTGGCGGGCGCAGGTTCGCAGAAATTCCAGCTCTTCCGGCGTCCACCAGAGGCGTTGCGCAGTTGCCAGCAGCAGCAGGCCAACCGGGGCTTTCTTGCCCACCACGGGGAGCATCACTACATAACGAAGATTCTCCGCCCGCAAACAGTCGGGATTCTCCGGGCTCGCGTCCTCGAACGCAACGATCTTCGGCTCGGCGTGCTCCAGCATCGCGGAGAGAGGTTCGGTCAATTCAGCAAAACCGGCGTCGCGCAGAAAGTCGGGCGAGACTCCCACGGCGTGCGTCGCCACCATGGTTCCGCTCTCCACCAGCCGGAACCATGCGGCCTTAGCCCTGGTCAACCGCTGCAGTTCTTCCAGGGAGGCCTGCACCATATTGCCGTACTGCTGGGCGTCTGCGATGCCCAGGGTAAGCCGCTGCACCACGGCCAGCCTGCGACTTCGCGCCAGGGCTTCGCCAAAGACCAGCACCAGCATGCTCAGCCCAAGCACAATCTCCGCCGCTGTGAAAACGGCACCCGGGATTCGCTCGCTAACGCCGGGCCAGGGCAGATGTAGGAAGGGCAGGCACAGCGCCAGCAGCCAGGTGGCTGGTTCCCAGCGGCCGCGGCGTGCGCTCAAGAGCACGATCGACGCCGTGAGCAGGATGATCCGGTAGCCGACCTCCAAGCTCACGCGCGCCGGTAGGAAGTCCGACCAGAACAATGCCTGTGCGACGGCAAAAATAGTCAGGATTGGCGTGATCACCGCCAGAGGCATCAACAAATCGCGGTTACGGGAGTAGACCAGGATCGCGGCGGCGAGCAGTCCAACGCCCAGCACGAACGCCGCGTTCACGTCCACAGGAACAAGATGAGGCGGGATCAGCGACGCAAACACGTGCCCCAGCAGGCGCGAACCCGCAAACGCCAGCCAGCCCAGGGTCCAAATCTTGAGATAGCGTTCACGGAAGGTGTGCAGCGCCAGCAGAAAAGCGCCCAACAGAATCAGCAGCGCCAATTCTGCCGCCGTCGGCTCAGCCACGCCGAAGGGAGCAACCGCGTTCCAGATGGACCCGAGGGAAGAACTCATCGCGTTGGGGACGTACCATTCCCTGCTTCTGAATATCATGTCCGGCGCATTTCTCGATGCAGTTTCCGGACCTGACTGATTACTTTCGGCATCTCGTGATTCGGCTACAATCGCCGATAGACTTCTGGGGACTCCATGCCCGACCGCATCCTTGTAGTAGACGACGAAGAGGCCATCCGTGAGATCGTCGCCTCGATGCTTCACGCCGCCGGATATGCCTGTAAACAGGCGGGTTCCGGGATGGAGGCTCTGGCTGTCCTCAGCTCCGGCGAGCAGTTCGAGCTGATGCTCTCCGACCTCATGATGGCCGATCTGGATGGCATCGGCCTGCTCGAACGGACCAAGGAAAAGTATCCCGATATGCCGGTTGTGATGGTTACCGCCGTGCACGACATCTCGGTGGCCCTGGCGGCCATCCGCAACGGCGCCTACGACTATCTGCTGAAGCCTTTCGAGCGGGAGCAACTGCTCAATACCGTCAGCCGCGCGCTTGAAAACCGCCGCCTTAAGTTGGAAAACCGCACCTACCAGACGAACCTGGAATCGCTGGTCGAGGCCCGCACCGATCAGCTAAAGGCAGCCATTGAGGAACTAAGGCGCTCCTACGACATCACCCTCGAGGTCCTGGTCGAGGCTCTTGACTACAAAGATCATGAAACCGAACACCATTCCCGGCGCGTCACCGCCTACACCATGGCCATCGCCAGCCGTATGGGCGTTCCCAAGGAAGAGATCGAGATCATCGCCCGCGGCGCCTTGCTTCACGATGTGGGCAAGATTGCAATTCCCGAACGAATCCTGAACAAGCCTGGGAAGCTCACGCCCGAGGAAATTGCCATCATGCGGGAGCACTGCTATCTCGGCCACAAGCTCGTGCAGAAAATTCCCGTCCTCAAGGAAGCCGCCGAGATCGTCTACTCCCACCAGGAACACTACGATGGGAGCGGGTACCCACGCCACTTGAAGGGCGAGGAGATTCCTTTGGGAGCGCGCATCTTCTCCATCGCAGACACGCTCGATGCCATCACTTCCGACCGCGCCTATCGTCCCAAGCAAACCATGCAGGCGGCCCGTGCGGAAATCCAGAGGTGCACAGGGACGCAGTTTGATCCCGAGGTCGTCGAGGTCTTTCAGCAGATGCCGGACGAGATTTTTGAAGAGCTGCGCCGAGCCACCCAAGCCGATCCCCTGGCTCATTCCGCTGGTACGAAGGGTTAGTTCGCGTCGAGAGGGCAAAGTAATTTGCAATTCGACCGTTATTCACGCATGTGGCTGGGCGCTGCCGTGTTCCTCACGGCGGTGGTGGCGGCAGCCTGTGTCGCGCTTCGGCCTGGCCTTGCTTTGGCTGCCATCAGCGATATTGTCGGCGCTCTGCTCATGCTCTCGGCCCTTCTGGCCTTTGCCCGCAACGGCATCGCCACCCAAGGACGGGTCCGCCTTTTCTGGCTGCTCCAGGCTGCCGGCTGGGTTTTGTGGCTCTGCGACCAGTTCGTGTGGGTCACCTTCGACGTCATCCTGCAGAAGAAGATTCCTCCCATGTATCCTGCCGATGCGCTCTTGTTTCTGGCGGGAGCTCCCATGCTGGCCGGCTTGTTGCTTCGGCCTCATCTGCGACCTTCAGAACGGAGCGTCAGGCTGGGACTGCTTGATTTTCTGCTGCTCTTGTTGTGGTGGCTCTACCTCTACGTCTCGTTCATCATCTGCTGGCAATACATTTCTCCTAACGAAGCGGCTTACAACCGGAATTACGACATCCTTTCGGCAGCGGAGGCGGTGGTCCTTACCCTTGCCGCAGGATTCTTCTGGCGACAAAGTGCGGGAGCGTGGAGAACGTTCTACGGCTGGTTTTGCCTGGCAGCAGGGTTCAACGGGGTGATGTTCTACGTTCTCAACCACGCCATTGAAGACAATGTGTACTACACCGGCAGTTGGTACGACCTGCCCTACTGGGTATCGTTTGTACTTTTTACTGCAATCGCACTTTTCGGTCGCCGCTTAAGCGCGACTGCGGAAACCTTCGCGGATGAAACGTATGGCGCCTGGGTGGGCAACCTCGCGCTGATTGCGGTCCTGTCACTGCCAGTCATCGCCTTCTGCGCCTTGCTCAATCCGCAGATTCCGGCGCAGGCGGCGCGCTTTCGGGTCCTGGTCACGCTGGTCACCATGTTCCTGATGGCATCGCTCCTGTTCGTGAAGCATCGACGCCTGAATCTCGCGTTAACCCGAGCCAATACTGTACTCGAGGAAGCTTCCCTCACCGATCCTCTGACCGGGCTGCGCAACCGCCGCTACTTTTCAGCCACCATCGAAGCTGAAGTCAGCCGCACGCTGCGCGCCTACGCCGACTTTCAAGATGTCCGCACCCGTGACCTGGTCTTCTATTTGATCGACGCCGACGACTTCAAAGAAATCAATGACCGCTACGGACACGACGCGGGCGACCGAGTGCTGGTGGAAATGGCGCGCCGCCTCAGCTCTTCCATCCGCCACTCTGATGTGCTGGTGCGTTGGGGAGGCGAAGAGTTTCTTATCGTCTCCCGCTACACGGATCGCCGCGAGGCCGAATTTCTCGCGGCACGCGTGCTGGCCGCTGTCGCTGATGCGCCGTTCATCGTCAATAATCAGGGAGAGACCATCTCCCGCACTTGTTCGCTGGGCTGGGCAGCCTTTCCCTGGTCTTGCGACGATCCGGCCGCTATCGACTATAACCAGGTGTTGAGCCTGGCGGACCGTGGCCTCCATCGCGCGAAACGAGCGGGCAAAAACCAAGCCGTCGGAATGCTTCCCGCGTCCGCAGACTCACCATCCCGGCTGGGTGAGAGGTTGCACCCCAGCTTGGAGGTAGACGTTCTCGCCATTGCCGGCCCGGCTCGCCGCTAGAGCGGTTTCTCATTTGATGTGTCCGGTTCGGCGTTCGGCAGCGGCATAACCCGTGTGGGGACAGCCGCCCCGGCTGTCCGGCGGAGCGAAGCTCCGCAGCGTTGCGGATGGATACAGCTTCTACGGAAGTGCTATCAGATCTTTCTTCGGGATGTTTCTCGGCTGACCGAGCGCGGGATCAGACCTTCCATCGTGCGCGTCACATTTTTGTGTGAATTCTTGCGAACGTACGCCTCTTGGAAACTCCGCGCCCTCTGTGGTTAAGGTTTCCCCTCGCTGCGGGCGGGTGACTACGGCGTAGCTCTCGCCACCGTGATTCTGCTCAAATCCAGTGGGACCGCGCGCTGAATCTCCATCTCGATGGACGTGCCCACGTCGAGCTTCAATTCCGGACCGTGCTTGAGCAGCGCCCACGCCACGCCGGCTGCGAGTCCGGCGNNTGCGCGCACCATTAAAGCCTCCGGCCGCGGCTCCGCCGATGCTGCCGACTGTGCCTCCCACGGCCGCGCCTTTGGCCGCATTTTCGATCCTCTGACCGGTATCTTTGTCCTGCTGCATGGTTCCTTCGGCGTCCTTCACTCCTTTGTCGTCTGCACCCGGCGTGTTATCGACCGAACCCGCGAGCATTACCGTATATCCGCTGGGATAAATCATCGACGTGAAATGCACCAGCAGCTCGGCTCGTTTCTTGGAGCGGCCCGCATGTTCCACATGAGAGATACGGCCCTGAATGTAAGTGCCGGCTGGAACGAGGACCCGTTCATTGAGCACGAACGGAAACGCGGTCTCGGCATAGATGGCATCGCCCTCGTGCGCGTTCTTGGTCGAGATTGCCTGCTTAAGCAGCAGTGGAATTTTCGTTCCCGCCGGAATCTCCGCTGCGTTCGGATTCGGCACCTCCGCCGGAGTCGCCCCGGAAGGAACTGAAGTCATCTCTCCAGCCTGAGCCGCACTCGCCGCGGCTGGCGATGCGGCTTCCGAAGCCTGCCCCGCGGCCACGGATTGAGTATCGGCCGTGGGTTGAGCCGCCTTGGGCGCATCCGCCGCTTGCCCCCACGCTATGCCTGTTATCAACAACGAGATGAGAAGTGCGCGCATCCGATCCCTCCGAAGGCATTCCCCCCGTTCTTATCACTCCCAGCTTACTACGGCTTAGCCCCTAAGATGCAGCGTGTCCCGTCAAAGTTATCCGACGAAAGAGCAGGCGCACATACGGCAGAGCGTAATTTCGCCGGCCATCTGTCATAGGACAATCAGTGGACAAACGAACCCGGCCGTCGTAGCATTTCCCCGCTATGTACCTGCCATCGACAGGAATGCCTCCCGATCATTTCACCAGCTTCCAGGCGGCAGCCCAAGAGTTGGGATTGATTATCATCGTCCGCAACACCAATCAAAAGTCCAGGCAGTGGATTGAAAAGGGCTATCCGCCGAAGCCCATGACAATCAAATGCCACACCAGCAGCAAGACCGGGAAAGTAACAGCCACCACTCCGGCGGAGGTAGCCCAGTGCCGGGCGGCCGGTTTTTATGTCCTCGATAGCGATGGCGTGGCTCGCCGCGCACGCAACGATGCGCTGCCGATGCAGTTTCCCTTCAATACGCCCGAAATGAACGAGGAGGGCCAGGTCATCGACCCGGTGCAAAAGAAAGCCTTGGTCGGGGACTATGACCTGATGGGCGTCGTTGATCCTGCGGCGCCGGGCCGCAATCTCGTGCTGGTCGCCTCGAATGGCATTCGCATGTCGAATCTGATAAGTCCCGACGTTGAAAAAGCGCGCGCGGCGGTGAACCGTCGCCTCGATCAACCGCGAGTGATGCATGGCGCACAGGATCAGTTTGGCGGTTTTGTAGAAAGCGGCGCCGCGGCTTTCTTCCCGAACGGCCTGGTTTGGGAATTAAAGGACGGAGAGTCAGTGCGCGGATTCTACGATCTCATCAAACGTCAACCGATCACCGGCTCCTACCCGAGACGCTCCACTGGATAGGAAGTCCGCCGTGGTCGATAGTTGGTAAGAGCTCGCAATTGACTCACCAACTCCGCACGACTGCCTTTCACTTGTAAATCAGGTATTTCTCCCTCACCTTCTGAAACTTCTCCAGCTCCTCCTGCCAATCCTGCGCAATGCGGCGCGGATCTCGCCCCGTCATCAGCGCATCGTACACACTCTGGTTCACCAGCAGATCCTGCATCTTCTCGATCTTGAAATCCGCGGGATATAGCTTGTGCAGCGCCGCCGCCAGTTCAATCCCCAGCTCCGGCGCGTCGAACCCGTTGCGCTCGGGGAGAATGATGTTCACTCCCTCGCACTTCTGATCGCTGTATGCGCTCGCGGACGGCGTGAACGTCACCGGCACAAACCGCACACCAGAGATCCCGCGCCCGTTCAAATACGCCGCAAGTTCCTTGCTCTTGATCCACGGCGCTCCCACCAGCTCGAAGGGGGTGTCGGTCCCTCGCCCCACCGAAACATTCGTGCCTTCAATCAGAGCCACACCAGGATACAGCGCCGCCTCGGTCACACTACGCAGATTCGGCGAGGGATTCACCCACTCCAATCCCGTCGAATCGAACCAGTCCCCACGCTGCCAGCCTTCCATTGGAACTACGGTGAGCCTGGCATTGATGTTGCGCTCGGCGTTGAACATCTTCGCCAGTTCGCCCATCGTCATGCCGTGGCGCACGGGGACCATCCAGTAATTGGTGAAGCTCTCGCGCCCGGCATCGGCGACCGGACCCTGCACGAAGGATCCCGTAATTGGATTTGGCCGGTCCAGCACGATCATCTCAATCCCAGCCTTGGCTGCCGCCTCCAGAAAATATCCGAGCGTTGTCTCGTAGGTGTAGAAGCGCACCCCCGCATCCTGAATGTCGATCACCACCGCGTCGAGCTTGCCCATCACGTCCGCGGGCGGGCGTCGAGCCGCGTCCGTCGCGCCATACACGCTGTACACGGGGATCCCCGTCGCCGCATCCTTCGCGTTGTTGATGTCAGTCGTATCCAGTGTCCCGGTGACTCCATGCTCGGGACTAAAGATCGCCTCCAGCGACACTCCCGGAGCCTGCGCCAGCACGTCAATCGTTCTCTGCCCCTGGGCATCGACCCCGGTCTGATTCGTGACCAGCCCGATTCTTTTCTTCGCATGGTTCCCCGACTCTTCCGCATTATTCGCAGAGGGTGGGGACTCCGCCTTCAACCAATCAAACCCGCGCTCTTCGAGAACATCGATCCCGTTCTTGACGCTGCCGTTGCGCGTGCTCATCCGCCGCGCCGCGCTCTGCGCCTCGTTGTAGCCGGTGATGCTCTCCCAGCGCAGCTTGTCTTTCTCATCAGCAGTCAGCGACAGAGCCGCCGCCACTTCAGTCGCTACTTTTGATCGCAGCGCGATCGCATTTCCCTTCCCGCGCGGATGCACTGCATTCGTCAGCAGAATGATGTAAGTCTGCGTCGTCGGATCGATCCACATCGATGTGCCGGTAAACCCGGTGTGCCCGAACGATCCGACGGGCAAGAAATCACCGCGATTCGACGAATAAGGAGAATCGATGTCCCAGCCAAATCCCCGCAAAACCGGCGCGGTTGGCGGCTGCTCCGGTGTGGTCATCTTCTCGACCGACAACGCCGACAGAATCCCGTCGCCGCCATTCAGCAGCGCCTGGGCAAACTTCGCCAGATCGTCCGCGGTCGAAAACACTCCCGCGTGCCCAGCCACACCACCCATTCGCCGCGCCGTCGGATCATGCACCACCCCGCGAAGCATGTGTTCGTTCTCGTCGTACTGCGTAGGAGCGATTTTCCCGCGCCATGCCGCCGGAGGCACAAATCGCGTCCGCGTCATCTTCAGGGGCGCAAACATGTGCCGCTGCGCGTATCCGTCGAGCGCCTCGTCCGACACCTTCTCCACCAGCGCGCCCAGCACAATGAAATTGATGTCGCTATAGATAAACTCCGAACCCGGCGGTACCTGCGGCGTTTCGGCAAACGCCATGCGATACGCCGTGTCCTTCCCTTCCCACGGCGTCTTCAGATCGAGGTCCGGCTCCAGCCCAGAGTAGTGGGTCAGCAGTTGCCGCACCGTGATGTCGTCTTTCCCGTTCTGCGCGAACTCGGGCAGATACTTCTCCACCGGATCATTGATCCGCACCTTGCCCTGCTCCACCAGTTGCATCACCGCGGTGGTAGTCGCGACCACTTTGGTCAAAGAGGCAATATCGAAGACCGTGTCGAGCGTCATCGGCTCGCGCTTTGGCTCAAGCGCGCGATCCCCGTACGCTTTGCGATAAACCACCTCGCCATTGTGCCCGACCAGAAGCACAGCCCCAGGAATGCTGCCATCGGCAATCGCCTCTTGAATGACGGAGTCCACGCGAGCGAGTTGGACTGGCGACGCGGGGTGTTTCGTCTCCGCCCACGCCGGGAGACAAAGCAGTAAGAACGCCGCCAGAAACCCGCACCCGGCTGCGGAGACGCGCCGACTTGATTTCTCTCGGAGGATGCATTGACTTTACACAACTCAGCCGGAGCGCTCAAGAAACTCAAGTAAGCGTAGTGGGTCGGTTTGGATGTCATCCTGAACGAGCGTTCTTTGCGAAGTGAAGAGCCTGCCCTGAGGTGCAAGCCGAAGGGATCTGAGCGAGCCGCGCGAAGTTGAGGCGCTTGCGTGGAGTCTAAGCCACGCACCGAAATTCCGAGCAAAGCGAGGGACCCCGCGACG
>OCOJ01004514.1_pt4 | contig 14878 bp, 19 predicted proteins | sample 1539251 | NCBI WGS metagenome assembly OCOJ01 (sample SAMN01911457, study PRJEB22624) | soil metagenome | biome: Soil | place: Malaysia | collected 2012-04-30 | depth RA_metagenome m | reverse complement strand
GAACCTTTTCTGCTGCACTCGTGGGCCGGTAGTTCAGCGGTACGAACGCCCGCCTTGCACGCGGGAGAACCCGTCGGGGTCCCAAGGTCGGGGGTTCAATTCCCCCCCGGTCCACCATACAACCCTGCTCACGCCATTCACACTTCTCTCCAGCGTGTTGCCAGCGCGCCGATCGCGATGAATACGACGGCGAAACCAGCGCAGATTGCCATGTCGGTGAGGGCGGAATTCACATTGTTCAGCACCATGGATGCCCTCAACCCGTCGGCGAAGTAAGTCAGTGGCAGGAACTTTGCAACTGACTGCAGGTAAGAGGGCATGACATCGATCTGCCAGAAAGTCCCAGAAAGGAACATCATGGGGAATGCTATTGCGTTCCCCAGTCCTGAAGCTGCCTCGGGGTCGCTGACGAGTCCAGCGAGCGTCGTGCCAATGCCGGCGAAGAGGATTGCGCCCACGATTAGTGTTAGGACGGTATAGACATCGATTGTGACTGTCGCGTGGTAGATTCCTATTCCGAGAACCACCATTGTCGCCGCAAGGAGAACCGCGAGTAGGGCTTGGCTGAGGACATTGCCGACCATCCATTCGAGCTTCGTCAAGGGCGTGGCCGAGAGCCTCTTGATCAGGCGAATCCTCTTGAATTCCGCCGCCACGCTCGTGAGCCCTATCACACCGTTGGTCATCATGAACGCCGCTATCAAGCCAGGCATGTAGTAGTCGATGAACTTCAGAGGCCTGACCGAAGACGAGACCTGAGAGACGCCAATCAGTCTGTGAGCCCCAGCGACCTGAAAGTCGAAGGCGTCAGCCACGCTGCTGACGACGCCGCCCACCTGAGCACCGAGCTGATCGGCTGGCGACGAGATGTAAGTCAGCTTAGCAGGGAGGCCACTCGTCACGTTAGCCGCGAAGCCCTGTGGAATGATTAGGAGGCGAGGGTTCCCCCCAAACGAGTCTGCCTGCTGCCGGATGTACTCGCTGGAATTGTCCGACGGCCCCAGAACCTGAATCACAGTGACCACCTTTGTGGAGTTGATGGCATTGATGAGCCCTTGGGAGAGCGAGCTTGCGACGCCTCCCGACAGGTCGTTGTTCTGCACCGTTAGAGGGATCGAACTCGTCGCGGCACCAAAGATGCTGCCAAACAACAGAAGGAAGATGACAGGGAACAGGAAGCTGAAAAACAGGCCGCTCCTGCTCCTAAGCCAGTTCCTGGTCACCGCCGTGAAGACGGCCGTGGTCCTCATTTGGCGTCCCCAGTCTCGGTCATCCTGAAGCCCGATAGCCTCAGGAAGACGTCCTCTATGGACCCGGATCTGAGCGCCATGTCTACTGGCACGCCTCTTTCCATGAGGGCTGTCAAAGCGATCTGGATGTCCTTGCTGTCTTCAAAGGGGATAACCACGTCCGACCCTTCCATCGAGACGTCGTCGAAGAATCTTCGCAGCGTGCCGAATGCGGTGTCACCGCCGCCTCTGAATACGACCGACCTCCCGCCGCCGTAGGTCTTCACAAGGTCCGTCGGGGCATCCAGTGCGGCTATCTTGCCCTTCACCATTATGCCAATGCGGTCGGCTAGCCTCTCGGCCTCCTCCATGTAGTGCGTAGTCAGGATGATGGTCTTCCCCTTTGCCTTCAGGTCCTGGATCACTTTCCAGGTCGCCCTCCTCACCTCTGGGTCGAGCCCAGTCGTGGGCTCGTCGAGGAAGACTAGTTCTGGGTCGTTGACCAGGGCCGCTGCCACCCCAACCCTCTGCTTCAGCCCGCCCGAGAGAGTCCCGAACCGGACCTTCGCCTTGTCCTTCAGCTCCAAGAGGTCAAGGAGACCGTCGATACTGACGTGATTCTCGTACATGCCAGCGAAGAATTCGAGGTTCTCCCTCACTGTGAGCCTGTCGAGGGTTCGGAAGTCCTGTGGGAGAACGCCTATCCGGTTCTTCAGTTCGCGGGAACCAACACTGTCGAAGATGTCATGGCCAAGCACGCGCACTCCTCCTGCGGTCGCCGGTCTCACGCCCTCGATTATCTCCACCGTCGTGGTCTTGCCGGCGCCGTTGGGGCCGAGCAGGGCGAAAATCTCTCCCCTCTGTACGTCGAATGACACACCGTCGACCGCGGTTGTGTCTCCGTAGCGCTTCACGAGACCGCGGACGACCACTGCGGGTTCGTTCAATGAAACTCGGCCGCTCCGATTGCTATATTTAGTCTGCGGTTCGGAATCGTGGATATGGAAGAAGAGGAGCCGACCGTGGCGGAAATCATGAAGACCAAGGTTCTGACCGCTGAGATGAACATAACAGCGAGGGAGTGTGCGAAGTCGATGACAAGGCGCGGGGTGGGTTGCGCAGTCATAGTGCAGGGAAAAGCCGCAATTGGCATTGTGACCGAGCGCGACCTCATCAGGAAGGTGATGGCGGACTTCCTAGACCCGGCGAAGGTCTTGGTGAGGGACATAATGTCGACGCCTCTAATCACCATTACACCCNGAGGCGACGATGACCGACGCCGCCGAACTGATGGCAGAGTACGGCATCAGGAGGATAGTGGTCATAAACAAGGATGGTGGGCTGGCCGGAATCGTCACGTCCGCGGACCTGGCGAGGGTCGTGGCGAAGAAGCACGGTTACGAGGAAGCGGCTCTCAACGCGATAGCTCGGTTCAAGGAGGGGCCGACGGGCGGGCCCTACCAGTAATCACTCGACCTTGAGCCTGACGCCGCCGCTGCCCCTGGACTTCAGGGGCAGAGTGATCTCGAGGACTCCGTTGTTGTAGGTGGACCTCGCTCCCTGTGGGTCGACGACCCCGGGCAGGTCGAGCTCCTTGTGATACTTCCTGTTCTCGGTGTCCACGGAGATGACGACGGACTTCTCGTTGACAGTCACGCCGACATCTTCCTTGCTGACGCCTGGCAGCTCGGCTATCACTTTGATGTCTTTGTCCGAGCTCACCACGTCGACCAGTGGTTCCCTTCTGTCCTCTATCTGCTGCCAGGGGGTTCCCTTCTCTCTGCGGACGTTGCCGAACTCTCTGACGACGGGCTTGCCGTCGGGACCTATTGTCACCGAGTAACCGTACACGATCGGCCCGATCTCCTTGCTGGTGCTGCCATCCGGGAGCCTCTTCACTCTGACCATGTTCTTGGGCAGCTCCTTCTCAAGCTCCTTGAACTGCTCGTAGAAGGCCCTCTCCATCTCCTTCATCATGGAATCGATGTCTGGGAAAGGCCACCCTCCGAACGGTGAGCCCCGCCGCCTCCTGATCGGCCAGTTCTCGTCATTGTCGTCTTTCTCCGACAATTTTCTCGAGAGCTGGAAGCGAGCGGAGAAATTTATTCTTTAGCCCGGGCGGTCGCCGCCCGACCGAAGGTGTCTGGAGCACCCCGCGGGATGCGCTTTGGGTCTTGCAAAACCTACTGATGACACGTAAAGTATTTACGGGTGAGACCGTTCGAGCCGACGAAACGCATGTCCGCCTCGATCTACGTGAAGATCACACTCCTCTTTGCGGTGCTCACAGCGCTCTTGATGGCCCTGGGCTACGTGGTCGGGCTCTACTTCGGGGATCCGCTCTCCTTCATGCTGCTCGGATTGGGGCTCGCGGCGGTGTTCAACTTCGTGACCTACTTCTACAGCGACTCGATAGTGGTGAGGATGAGTAGGGGGAAGATAATCCAAGAAGCAGACAACCCGACCCTCTTCGGAGTCGTTAGGAACGTCGCTACCAAGGCAGGAATTCCCATGCCCAAGGTCGGCATCGTGGACTCACCCCAGCCGAACGCCTTCGCCACTGGCAGGGGGCCCAACAGGGCGGTGGTCTGCGCCACTTCCAGCATTCTCCAGACCCTCACCCCGACCGAGCTGGAGGCTGTCATCGGCCATGAGATAGGGCACGTGGTCCACAGGGACGTGCTGATGTCGAGCATAGCCGCGACGATGGCGGGGGCCATCTCTTACATTGGGAACCTCGCTATGTTCTCCGTCTGGTTTGGCGGAGGCAGTGGCAGGAACAGGAACAGCGGGTCGCCGATATTTCTACTCCTGGCGGCAATCCTGATTCCGCTCGGGGCTTCGTTCATTCAGCTGGGAATAAGCAGGAACGATGAGTACAGCGCTGACGAGTATGGAGCCAAGCTGACGAGGGATCCGGGTGCGCTGATAAGTGCGCTCAACAAGATCTCGAACCGCGTCAGGACGGCGTCGTTTGCCAGGCCTGGTGCTCAGGCTCCCTCTCCGGCGACGGGGTCTCTCTGGATAGTGAATCCGTTCAAGGGTAGCTCAATGCTCGAGCTCTTCTCGACCCACCCCTCTCTTCCCCACAGGATTGAGAGGCTCAAGAAGGTGGGTCGCGAGATGAACCTCTACGTTCCCTGAGTCAGAATTCTGAGAACTGCCAGGGCCGCGATGGCCTCCACGAGCTCGTCCCTCTCCTCGCGTTTCTCGCCCTTTTGTTCTTCGGCCTTCGCCGGCGAGGGTAGCGAGGGAGGCGAAATCGCCGGGAACATCGTGGTCGGGAAGAGGGGCGGAATGACTACGCTCGGCTGCGTCATCTGGAACGGCTGCTGAGATGGCATCTGCGTTGGTATCTCAGGCGTTGGGGGAGCGTAGTGGGTCATGACGTCCCGCGAAACCTGAGGCTGAGCCTTCTCTGGTCCGGGCATTCCCGGTTCGGGCTTTGGGGTCGGGAGCGGCTGCGGTCGCCTGACTCGAGCCGGGGTCCCGGTGGGAGCGGGCGTGCGCGATGGGGCTGGTTTCGCTTGGCCCGAAAAGAACGATGCGACTAGAAAGAGCAAACCCAGCAGCGAGATGGGGTAGTAGCCGAAGGTTATTGCCAAGAGGACGAGGAAAAGACCGAACAGGAAGAGGCCGCGATTCGTGTCACAAACGCCTGCGTCGTGAGATGCGGGCATCCATATTAAGGATTGGTGAAGGTGGGCCGGCCAGGATTTGAACCTGGGACCTTCGCCGTTTTCCGCAACTCGTGTCAGAGCCTGACGCCAGGAGTGACGTCCTAGACCGAGCTAGACGACCGGCCCTTGTGGGAGCCGCCCTCCGACCAGCATTTATCCTTAGAGGCGTGCTCATTCAATCAGAGACTCGTCCTGAATCTTCGCTCTGGAGGCCTTCAGGATGTCGCTCCGCGAGACGTAACCGGAGGGCCTTCCGGCTGCGTCGACCACTACCATGAACCTGAGATCGTGGAGAGTCATCAGCCTCATCGCCTGGTATCCAGACTCGTCCTCCCTGACCGTCTCGAAGTCACTGGAGCAGATCGAGCCCACGGTCTTGCTGGGGTCGGCCGTCGCGGCAGCCTCGAAGACCTTCTCTCGGTCAACCACCCCCACGACCCGACCCTCCTCGAGGACTCCGAGGCGCTTCCTGTGCGAAAAGTCGTTGCCAGGCGAACCCATCGCTCTGAAGAGCTCGACGACCGGCATGGAGGCGTCGGCTGACACCAGGGGCGAGGTCATCAGGCTCGCGACCTTGATCTGCCTTAGCGGGTTGTAGTCGTAGATGTGCCTGACCGTGAGCCCCCTCCTCGCAAGCTTCTCCGTCATTATCGAGTCCTTCATCAGTCTCTCCCCTACGAGCTCGGCAATCACCACAGTGATTATGACTGGCAGAACCCCCTGGTAGTCCTTCGTCACCTCTAGGGCGAAGACGATGGAGGTGAAGGGGGCCCTCGAGGCTGTGCCGAAGACGGCCGCCATTCCGGCCACGGCAAAGGCGCCGGGCGCAATACCGAGCGTTGGCGCAGCAGCCAGGAGAAGGCTGCCCACCACGAAACCAAGGGAATCTCCGACAAGGAAGAGTGGAGCGAGAGTTCCGCCCGAGGTCTGTGAGCCCATCGCGAGCAGCCAAGCAACAGCCTTGGCGGTCATGATCAAGAGAACCAGCGTGAGCGCGACCCTGCCGTCCAGAACATCGGTGATGACATTGTATCCGACGCCGAGTATCTGCGGCACGAGCAACGCTATCACGCCCACAGCTAGCCCTCCTACTGCGGGAAGCCAGGGTTGGCCCAGCTTCAATCTCGCGAAGACGTCTTCCGTCTTGTAGAGGCCCCTCGAGAGGGCGGTCCCGAGAATCCCACTGAGCAGGCCCAGCAGCACGTAGAATGGAAGTGTGTTCAGCCCGCCAAAGTCGAACGCCGGAGTCTGGAAGAGGGGCTGCGGCGAGATGAGATAGATGTGCATCCAAGCCCCTATGGCCGAGGCCACGCCAACGGGGACTAGCGACTTGACCCTGAACTCGAAGAGGAGCAGTTCTATCACGAGAAGGATCGCAGCTATGGGAGTCCCGAAGGTAGCAGCCATCCCTGCGGCCGCTCCGCAGGAGAGGAGAATCTTCCTCTCCGCGCCGGTCATCCTGATCCGCTGCCCGACGAAGGAGCCGAAGGCGCCGCCAGTCTGGATTATGGGTCCCTCCGCTCCGAAGGGCTGCCCGGAACCAATCGTCACAGCCGCGGAGACCGCCTTCAGGATGCCCACCCTTGGCTCGATCTTGCTCCTGTTGAGCAGGATGGCCTCCATCGCCTCTGGAATTCCGTGGCCGATGATCTTGGTAGAACCGAACCTTATCATCAGGCCAGCGAGTATTCCACCGACTGCCGGTACCAGGACGACCAGCAAGCCGAGCTGGTTGTTCTGGGGGAGGGCGGTCGCGACCGTTGAGTTCAGGTCGAGCCTTCCGAAGAAGAAGAGTTCAGTGAAGATGCCAATCAGTCTGTAGAGCGCGTCGGCGATGAAGCCCGCCGAGAAGCCGATGCCGGCCGCTATCAGGGTCAGAAAGCCAATCCTAGACTCCTCCCTCTCTGCTGCCGTTCTGTATCGCGTGGGATTCCTGGGCGGTCCGGCATCTGGAGCGCTGGGGGAGGGGGCATCCAAGTTGGGCTGGTTCCGTAGGGTGGCGTATTTACGAATATGTGCAATCAGATTTCAAATCTCCTTATTCTTTTCTTGAATTATTCCGCGATTCATTCGTCCATTGCCGAGGTTCACGTGGGAAAACGTCGCTTCGATTAAATAACCTGAAAGGCAGCGCGTCAGCAGAGAGCATGGAAGGAACTTCGGAGATTCCTGGTTTCTACAAGATGACGCCCGAGGAGAGGCTGAAGTTGGTCAGGAGCCTCACCGGTCTCACGGAAGAAGAGGCGAAGACGCTCGCAAACACGGGCGGGCTTCCGATGGAGGTGGCCGACAGGATGATAGAGAATGTCGTCGGAGGACTCACCTACCCGATGGGTATCGCGGTGAACTTCAGGATCAATAGCAGGGACTACCTCGTGCCCATGGCCCTGGAGGAGCCATCCGTGCTCGCCGCAGCGAGCAACGCGGCCAAGATGGCCAGGGTGAAGGGCGGGTTCACCGTCACGAACACTGGTCCAATCATGATAGGCCAGATCCAAGTAGTCAACGTCGACGATCCTCAGGGTGCCAAGATGCGGTTGATGAGCGGGAGGGACGAGATTCTGAGGAAGGCCAACGATCAGGATCCTCTCCTGGTGTCCCTTGGCGGCGGTGCCAAGGAGCTGAACGCGAAGGTGATCCAGTCCATAAAGGGAGCGATGGTGGTAGCCGAACTCTTAGTGAACACCGGCGACGCTATGGGGGCCAATGCAGTCAACACGATGGCCGAGGCAGTGGCGCCGATGGTCGAGGAGATAACCGGAGGCAGGGTCTTCCTGAGAATCATCTCGAACCTGGCTGACAGGAGGCTCGTGAGGGCATCAGCTGTCTTCGCCAAGGAAGCGATAGGCGGGGAGGAGACGGTTGATGGCATCGTCTATGCCTACGCGTTCGCAGACGCCGACCCCTACAGGTGCGCCACCCACAACAAGGGAATCATGAACGGGGTGATAGCCGTGGGCATCGCCTGCGGCCAGGACATAAGGGCGCTGGAGGCAGGTGCGCACAGCTACGCCTCAAGGAAGGGGGCGTACAAACCTCTCACGACCTGGGAGAAGAACTCCGACGGAGACCTTGTGGGGACTCTGGAGATGCCAATGGCTGTGGGGCTGGTCGGGGGCGCGTCAAAGACCCATCCCGCAGCGAGGGCAGCCATCAAGATACTGGGAGTGAAGACCGCGACAGAGCTGGCGGAGATCATGGGCGCGGTCGGGCTGGCCCAGAACTTTGCAGCACTCAGGGCACTTGCCACAGAAGGGATACAGCGTGGACACATGAAGCTTCACGCACGAAACGTGGCGGTCAACGCGGGAGCCACGGGCGAGCTGATAGACCTCGTTGCCAAGAGGATGATTGAGGAGAGGAAGATCAGAGCCGACCGGGCGCTCGAACTGGTCAAAGAGCTATCGAAGAGTCGCGGCTGNTATCGAAGAGTCGCGGCTGAACGATACCAGGCTAGGCGGTTCCGTAGGCCGTCTTTTTGGAATGCTTGCCCGTGTGTCCCTTGAAGCGCTCCTCCTCCCAGACGTTCGCTCTCTCGTGGTATCCGAACATCTCCCAGTAGCCGTCGGCGTAGCCTTCGATGAACTCGATCCTGTTGAGCCACTTGGCGCTCTTCCACAGGTAGAGGTGTGGCATGAAGGGCCTCGCCGGGAACCCCTGCTCCGCCGAGAGTGGTTTGCCGTTGATCTTGAAGGCGACCATCGAGTCTTCGTGCAGGGCGTCCTCGACCGGGACGGGGGCCGTGTAGCCGTCGACGCAGTGAAACATCACCCACCTTGCACTCGGAAGGACGCCCGAGGGTTCCACGAGTTTCTTCATCTGAACCCCCTCCCACTCAACGTCTTTGATTGACCACTGGGTGACACAGTGGGCCGATCTGACGTAGCGGAAGGGCTCTCCCGAGTTCAGCTGATCGTAGGTCAACTCGAGCGGGTTATTGACCAAGCCGTCGATCTTCAGCCTCCAAGAGTCGGCGCTCACTCTCGGTATTCCCAGTGCGGCGTAGATGACAAACTTCTTTCCCCACACCTGCTTCGGAGGGAGAAGATCGCCAGGCGTCAGTCTCTCACACCCAGGACGGTGAGAAGCCTGGCAAAGTCCTCGTCTGGGACCCACTCCACCTTCAGATAGTCGACCAGCTCATGATCGGAGAGACCTAGCCTGCGCCCCTCCGCGACCGCTGCCTTGTAGGCCTCTATCTCGGTTGGTCTGTCTACGTACTTGTACCTCTGATCCCAGAGCTCCTTGCCCTCCATGTGCTGGCGTATGTGTACGAGCTCGTGGATCACATCGAGGTAAAGGAAGAGTTCGTGGCCCTCCCTTAGGTACTTGGAGTTGATTATGACCGAACCCTTCTCGGCGTCTATTCTGAGGTAGCCGCGAGTCTCCATTATGTCCACCATCAACTCGGTCAGCACCTCGAGCGTCTTGCCACCGAAGATCGAACGGACTGCCTCGACCCGCTCGAATCCCCTAAAGACGTTCGTGAACGGGAGCGAGCCTGGGCCGACACTTCTTTCAATCGAGACTCCGAGCTGCAAACGCGATTCTCCGCTCCACCTCATGCTTTTAGCTTTCTCGAAAGGACACGCTTCGTGTAGAGTTTTCTGAACCCGCCCTTCAGATAGAATCTCTCGGCGTGGTCCGACTCGAGGGTTTGAAGTATCAGCCCTCGTCCCTCTTCCTCGGCAATCCGATTCGCCTCGGTGATCAGAGTTCCTGCCACTCCCGTCCTCCTGAACCTACGGACTGTTCCGACGCAGTACACACCCGCGAGTCCCTTGCTGCGCTGGACTGCGAGCACTCCTGCGAAGTCGCCATGGATCGTACCCACCAGAAGCGTCACTCCCTTGTTGGCGTACGCCTTTCGAATCGCTTCGTTCACGCTTGAGAGCAGCTTCGTCCTGCCGTAGAAGGAGAGGAGGTAGGTCCTCGACCAATCCTCGAGCTCGGTCGGCTCGACGGGTCTAACCACGAGCGAGTCATTTGTCTCGAAGGCTGGCTTGGTGAGTCTTAGAACCGACATGGAGTCGATCACCTCGTAGCCTGCTTGCCTCAGAGAGTCAATTTCGTCGGCGTACGAGTCGCTGACCAAGATGGTCGATTCGACCCCGCTGGCACGAAACTTCGCCTCGATGGAGGCGACCACCCGTTCCATCCTCCTGTAATCGAGGAAGCCAGCCCTGTTGAAGAAGGGCTCACGAAACTTTCTGGAGGTCAGAGCGTAGGCGCTCTTGTCCAACCAGTCCAGACGCGCCCAATGGGACCACCACTCCACCTCGTTGAGCTCGAGGTCCCGCCCGCTGGGTTCACCCAAAGAGGTCGACCCCGAGAATCTCCATCGCGGATGCAGCGGCCGCGCGGGTGCGAGTCCTCGCCGCCCTGTCCCGCTTCGAGGACGCGTCGCTGACAAGGGCCTCGACTGCATCAATTGCGCGAGGGGTATCGAAGTCGTCGTTCAATGCTGAGACGAACTCGACAGGCGGCGCCACCTTGCCCGCGCTTTGCTTCCCTGGAGATGACAGGAGTCTCACCGCCCTCCTGAGAGCCCGGAACCTCCTGGCCGCGGGCTCGAGGCCGCCGAGGTCCATGTCCCTGCGATAATGCGTCGAGAGGAAGAAGAACCTCAACTCGTCGGAAGAGTAGAACCTCAGCGCGTCCCTGACCGTCACGACGTTGCCAAGNCGACTTGGACATCTTCTCGCCCTTCATCTGCACGAGCCGGGTGTGAATCCAGTATTTCACGAGCGGCCTTTTGCCCGTGAGCGACTCGGCCTGGGCAATCTCCGCTTCGTGGTGCGGATAGATCAGCTCATAGGCGCCGCCGTGGATGTCATAGGTCGGGCCAAGAAGGGACAGAGTAATCGCTGTGTCCTGTATGTGCCAGCCTGGCGAACCCGTTCCCCACGGGCTTCGCCACCTCCCCTCAATCAAGGACTCTGGTCGCCATAGGGCAAAGTCGGTNCCATAGGGCAAAGTCGGTGAGGTGCCGCTTGCGCAGCGAGAGTTCGAGAGGTCTGAGAGCGAGTTCGGTCTTGGACTGGTGTGAGAGCCTTCCGAAGGCTGGGAACTTCGAAGTGTCGAAGTAGACCCAACCGTCGACCGCGTATGCCCGTCCTCGCCTGATCAGGGTCGAGACCTGTTTGACCATCCCGCCGATGTGCTTCGAGACGGGCTCGTACCTCCGAACGGACCTTATCTTGAGAGCCGCCATATCGTCTAGGAAGGCTCTCGAGAAGTGGCGCGCCAATGCGGTTGGGTCCGTGCCCTGCTGCCTCGCGGCACTGGTGATGCGCTCGTCGATGTCGGTGATGTTCATGAGGTACTCCACCTCGTTGCCCAGCCAGGAGAGGTATCTCGCAACTACGTCATAGAAGAAGTAGGTCCGAGCGTGGCCCAAGTGCATGAAGGACTGAACCGTCGGCCCGCAGACGAACATCCGGACCTTGCCTGGCGTCGTGCTTCGGAACGGCTCCTTCCGACCGGAGAGAGTATTGAAGACCTGGAGAGCTCGGGCCAAAAGGATGTCTTTGGCGGGCGCGGCTCAACGGTATTAGAGTTTTTGAGGAACGCGGACTGGCCCCTTGGCATCCGAGATGTTCTACGAGAAGAGAGTGACGTCGTTCCGGGCGCTGTTGAAGGAGGCGGGCGTGATGGACGCGGACTCGGGAATAAGGGTGGTCGGCCGGTACGGCAAGGAGAGGTGCTACTGCTTCGTGACGAGGTTCGGCAGCGTGTTCACCGCTATGATCTACAGTAAGTCGCCCGGCGGGGAAGCGCCCGCTAGACTACTGTCGTCCATAGAGCTGAAGGATATGCAGCAACTCCNAACTCCGGAAGCTGCTGCATGAGGTCACGGGTCCCAGAGTCCTTGCCTACGTGTACTGACTTCAGCAGAATTAATTAACGGGAGACGTTCCGGGTGGAACAACCATGAAGAGGATGAAGCAGATACACGTGGTTTATGCGAACTGGTGCCCGCACTGCGTACCCACGACGGTTGAGCCGATGAAGAAGGCAGCGGAGGAGCTTGGAGTACCCTGCCGTCTTTATGACATAGACACCGACGATGTGAAGCTGGCCGACGAACTGGTAAAGAAGTATGGCGACTGGTCGCCCGATTACCTCATCCCTCAGGTCTTCGTCGAGTTCGAGGACGGAGAGATCCGACACTTCTTGACTGGCTACCCCGAGGGTGTGAGCTTCACGAAGAGGGCAGTCGAAAACCTGTTACAGAGCGAAGTCTTCAGGGGTCAGAAGGCTCAGCGCGTCGCCCCGTAGTCAAGACGAGCAGCGCGGACAGAGCCTCTTCGACTCGGAGACCGGCTGCAGATAGAGAGAGCCGCACTTGCTGCATGTGAAGAGGGCCTTGCGAGTGGGGTCGTCGCTCTTCCCCCTCCTGTAGTTCTGGGTCCAGTAGGAGGCCGAGATATCAGAGTTCGTAGTCCTGAGATCCCAGACGTGCCTGGTAGCCACCCGCAGGTCCTCGTCGGTCAACGTCGCGCCGGTTCCCAGGGCCTCGGTCAGGAACGCCTTCAGAGTCTCGAGGGTCGGATCTGTTCCGTAGGCCATCACTTTGGACACGTAGCCCGACGGGCACGCGTAGCACGCTATCACTACGGCCTCGGACCTGAGGAATCTCAGGCTTGACTGCTCCTGGCAGTGCCCGTAGCATTTTTGCGGCTCGGAGAACGTGACCGCCACGACCTTCGCTACATCCATGGTACTCCTCGATTCGTCCCAGGGTCTTAACGATTTCACCGATTAAATATCGCTAAGCGCGACCCTCGAGCATGGCATCCTCGACTCCACTCGACAGACTCTACAGGCAGGTAGCGAAGAAGGTACTGCAGGAGACGGTACACGTGCAGAAAGGGGAGACGCTGACGGTGGAGGCTTGGAACAACGGCCTTCCGTTCGCCAGGCACTTGGTCGCTGAGGCCAGGGCGATGGGATGCTCAGCCGCCGTATTGTTCGAAGACGAGGGGGCCTACGTTGAAGGGGTGCGGCGCGCCCCGAAGGACACCCTTGGGGTGATGGGGAGACACGAGTTCGGGCTTCTCTCTGGCACAGACGCCTACGTCTTCATTCCAGGGCAGGCACTGGGAGCCTACTCCAGAACCCTCAAGCCCGACGAACTCGCCGACTCGACGAGATACAACTCTGGTTGGTACGAAGCAGCGGAGAAGGCGAGGCTGAGGGGAGCGAGGATGACGTTTGGGTACGTAGGCAAGGACCTCGCAAGGATGCTCGGGAAGAGCGTTGATGCTGTAGTCCTGGGCCAGCTGAAGGGATGCCTAACCGATTCAGGGGAGATTGGAGACGCGGCTTCGAAGATGGTTCCCAACCTTGGAGATGGTATCCCAGCCTCTCTGAGATCGGGCGAGACTGAGCTCGCGGTGACGCTCAAGGGAGATTTGAGCATTGAGGATGGTGTTGTCGACGCATCCGACCTGGAGAGTGGAAACAACGTTGCGTACATGCCCTGCGGGCTGGTCACAAAGACCGTCGACCCGACATCGGCGTCGGGCACGTTGAAGATGTCGCCCTCCCTGACCAAGTATGGAATGGCCGAAGAGGCGACTCTCACATTCAGCGGAGGCGTCTTGACGTCGTGGGAGGGCAAGGGCAAGAAGAAACTCGATGAACTCCTGAAGGGGACCCCGCCGGAGAAGAGACGTATAACACTGCTGAACGTGGGTCTCAATCCTCTCATGAGGTTCGGATTCGCTAGGGATCCGTTCGTGAGAGGGGCCATTTCAGTGGGTGGGTTCGGTTTCACAGCGATAGTCCGGAAGGGAAGCCTCTCGGCCGGAGGCACGGAACTCGTTTCCAACGGTACTCTGAAGTAGCGAGAACGCCGTTTACAAGACACCAGACAGAAGGTGATGGCCCTCCTTGACACATTGGAGGAGCGTCGGACTGGCCATAGCACTCGCGGGGCTGATCGACTCACTCTATCTGACTGCCGATTCACTCGACGCACGGGTTCCGCTCTACTGCCCTTCGGCTGGCATCGTGAACTGCGCCACTCTGACCGCGAGCACCTTCAGCAGGCTTGATGGAGTGCCAGTGGCTGTCCTCGGCGCGACTTGGTTTGGCCTAATGGTGATGGTCCTCGCGATTAACCACGAGAGTCTGAACTACGCGCTGATTCCACTCTGGGCGATGGGTGTCGTGGGCGTGGGGTACCTCGTCTTCACCGAGCTGTTCGTCGTCAATGCCATCTGCCCGTACTGCACGCTGGCCCACGTATTGGGAATCTCGTTGATCATCCCAGCTGCAAAGCTCGTCTTCGCAGACTGATTGTACGCTGTGAGACTCACTGTGAGGCCAGAGACGCTAGAAGTGCCGCACACAGAGCCCGGACTGCCCCCGGTCAGCTTGCATATCGCCGCCGTCACAACGTTCGCCGAGTCTATCACTTCATTCGAGACCGGGTTGTTTCCTCCCAGGAGCTGGGCGATCTGGGTCCAGTTCTTGCCGTCCAGCAGGGTCGGGTAATCGAAAGCCCCGCTCACCACGTACTTGTTGCCGATGTCCAGGAACGGATACGAACCCCCGAACTGCTGGAAGACGGTGGAGTAGTTGCTGGGGGCCGACTGGAGAGGGTTCTGGGACCTGTCCTGCTCCTCGTACGATTGGAAAACGATGTACTTGCTCGAGTACGACGACTGATAGAAGGTGAATGTGGGGGTGCTTGCGAAGACGTCGGTCGAGCTCGAGAGCATATAGTGCAGGTTGGTGAAGTTCCCGAACCGCAAGAGGGCGATTATGATGGGCCAGCGCTGGAAGGCGCAGTAGGGACAGTAGTCTGCACCAATGTACACGACGATGGGCTTGGCCCCCACTGTGTAGGGCTGGCCATTGAAGTTCTTCAACTGGGACAGGAGGCTCGTGTTGGCGGTGCCGTAGGAGGACCTGGCGGCGGTGAAGAGCATCCGGAAGACCTTGGGCGAGACTGGCTTT
>OCOJ01050866.1_pt1 | contig 14886 bp, 11 predicted proteins | sample 1539251 | NCBI WGS metagenome assembly OCOJ01 (sample SAMN01911457, study PRJEB22624) | soil metagenome | biome: Soil | place: Malaysia | collected 2012-04-30 | depth RA_metagenome m | reverse complement strand
TGGCGCTGTGGCAGGCGGAGCACGTGCGCGATTGGCTGGAGCAGTCGGCGGGCGCGAAGGCGGAAATCATCACCATACGGACGGCGGGCGACCACTTCCACCAGGGCAGCGTGGCGGCGATTGGGCAGAAGGGCGTATTCATCAAAGAAATTGAAGACGCGTTGCTGGCCGCGTCCGTGGACCTCGCTGTGCACAGCTTGAAGGATGTGCCCACGGAAATTCCGGAGGGGCTGGCGCTGGTGGCGATTCCCGGGCGCGAGGACCCGCGCGATTGTCTGGTGTCGCGAAACGGCGCCGGGCTCGCGGGGCTGCCGCGGGGCGCGCGCGTGGGCACCAGCAGCCTGCGCCGGCAGGCGCAGCTTCGGAGGGCGCGCCCGGATGTGGATGTGCGCGAATTGCGCGGCAATGTGGATACGCGACTGCGCCGCGTGGCGGAAGGCGCGCTGGACGCCACGGTGCTGGCCTATGCGGGCGTGCGGCGCTTGAAGCTGGACGCGCGAGTCAGCGAAGTGCTTTCGCCGGAAGTGATGCTGCCGGCGGTGGGACAGGGAGCGCTGGCGGTGGAAGCGCGGGCGGAGAATTCCGCTGTCCGGGAGTGCCTCGCGGCGTTCGAACATGCGGATACACGCATTGGGGTTAGTGCGGAGCGAGCTCTGCTCGCTACGCTCCAGGGTGGATGCCAGGTGCCGCTGGGAGCCTGGGGACGGGTAGAGGATGGGCGGCTCGTGCTCGACGGCTGCGTGTGCGCGGTGGATGGCAGCGAAATCGTGCGCGACCGCGCCGTGGGATCGCCGGCAGAGCCGGAGGAGTTGGGCCGCGCGCTGGGAGACAAATTGCTGGCCGCCGGTGCGGACCGGCTGCTGCGGATGGCGGGAAGGTGACGCGCCGCGTGTCAGAGGAGAAAAGCCGCAGGGCTCCCCGTAGCATCGGGACGCCCTGCGCTACAGTGAGATGACGGCACAGCCATCAACGAAAAACGCGCTCGCCGGGAGGCGCATCGTGGTGACGCGGGCGCCGGAGCAGGCCGGAGAGCTGGCGCGGCTGCTGGCCGACCACGGCGCAGAGGTGCTGCTGTGTCCGCTGGTTGCGTTCGAACGGCCTGCGGACACGAGCCCGCTGGACGCGGCGACCCGCGGCCTGGGGCAGTTTGACTGGCTGCTGTTCACCAGTCAGAATGCGGTGCGATTTTTCGAGGATCGCCGGCGCGAGCTGGAAGTTCCGCTCGAGTGGGGCAAACCGCGCGTGGCGGCCGTGGGTCCGGCGACGGCGAAGGCGGCACGAGAATTGGGATACGACGTGGAAATCGTGGCAGAAGAAGCGACGGGACGAGGGCTGGCGCAGGAACTGGGCGAGAAGGTGGCAGGCTGCTCAGTGCTCCTGCCGCGCAGCGACCGCGCGCGGGCGGAATTGCCGGAGATGCTGCGCGCGGCGGGCGCGCGCGTGACTGATGTAGTCGCCTACCGCACGGTGCCGCCGGGGCCGGAGGGAGCAGCGGCATTGGAGCAGATTCGCGCGGGGAGCGTGGACGCGGTGGCGCTGGCCAGCCCTTCCGCGTTCGAGCGGCTGGCGGAACAACTGGGCATGGCCGTGCTCGCCGAATTGACGCAGCGCGTGGCGCTGGCGGCGATTGGGCCGGTGACGGCGGCGGCGATCCGGGAGGCGGGGCTGCCCGTGGCTGTGGTGCCGTCGAAACCGAGTGCGGAGTCGTTTGTGGAAGCGCTGGCCACGCATTTTGCCGGCGCTCCGGGAGTGCGCGGCCGATGAGCTACCCGACAGAACGCCCGCGGCGGCTGCGCAGGTCTGAGACCATCCGCTCACTCGTTCGCGAGACGCGGCTGGCCACTTCCGGACTGCTCTATCCCATGTTCGTTTGCCCCGGCACGGGTGTGCGGCAGGAAATCCACTCGATGCCGGGAATCTGCCAGCAGTCGGCGGACAAATTCCTGGAAGAGGCGCGCGCGGTCGAGCAGCTCGGGATTCCCGGGATTCTCCTGTTCGGGCTTCCGGAGCGGAAAGACGCGCAGGGATCGGAGGCGTGGTCGCCGGACGGAGTGGTTNCCGCGGGCGATTCGCGCGGTGCGCGAGGCGGGGCTCGCGTTGCTCGTTGCCGCGGACATCTGCCTGTGCGAATACACCGACCACGGCCATTGCGGCGTGGTGGAGCACGAACGCGTGCTGAATGATCCCAGCGTGGAGCTGCTAGCGAAGGCGGCGCTGGCCTACGCAAACGCCGGCGCGGATATCGTGGCGCCGTCGGACATGATGGACGGGCGAGTGGGTGCCATCCGCCGCACGCTGGATGACCGCGGGCTCGATGAAACGATTGTCATGTCGTATGCCGCGAAGTACTGCTCCGGCCTGTACGGGCCGTTCCGCGAGGCCGCTGAATCGGCGCCGAAGTTCGGCGACCGCCGCAGCTACCAGATGGATCCGGCCAATGCGAACGAGGCCATGCGCGAAGTGGCGCTGGATATTGGAGAGGGCGCGGACATCGTGATGGTGAAGCCGGCCATGCCGTATCTGGACGTGATCCGCCGTGTGCGCGATGCGTTTCCCGTGCCCGTGGCCGCTTATAACGTGAGCGGCGAATACTCGATGGTGAAAGCGGCGGCGGCAAACGGCTGGATTGACGAGAAGCGCGTGGTGCTGGAAATCCTGACCGGCATCCAGCGCGCCGGAGCCAGCATCATCTGCACGTACCACGCGAAGGACGTCGCCGGATGGCTGAAGGGATGCTGACGGTGGGAATGCCCTCAGGTCAGCCGCTGTCCGGCAGACAGCGCCGGCCAACGGCGGGACCTGAGCTACAGAGCTGAACCACATCCAGTCGTGGCTGCGAGAAAACCTCATCCTCGCTCGGATCAAATTTTTCACGAGGCGGAGCGCATCCTGGTGGGCGGCGTGAACAGCCCGGTGCGCGCGTTCCGGTCCGTGGGCGGGACGCCGCTGGTGATGACTCGCGGCGCCGGGGCCCGCATTGAGGATGCGGATGGGAATTCCTACCTGGATTATGTGGGCTCGTGGGGCCCGTTGATTCTGGGCCACGCGCATCCGTCTGTCGTCGCGGCGGTGAAGGAGCAGGCGGCGCGCGGCACGAGCTTCGGCATGACTTCGGAGCTGGAGCCGGAACTGGGGCGCATGATAGCGCGCGCTATGCCTTCCATCGAAATGGTGCGCTTCGTTAGCTCCGGCACGGAAGCGGCGATGAGCGCGGCGCGGCTGGCGCGCGCGGCTACGGGACGTTCGCTGCTGATCAAATTCAGCGGCTGCTATCACGGCCATGCGGACCCGTTTCTTTCCGAGGCCGGATCGGGGCTGGCGACGCTGGGAATTCCGGCGAGTCCGGGAGTGCCGCCGGAAATCGCGGCGTTAACCATCAACGTGCCGTACAACGATCTTGCGGCGGTGGAGCGCGCCTTTGCCCAGCACCGCGGGGAGATCGCCGCCGTGTTTGTGGAGCCCATCGCCGCGAATATGGGGGTGGTGCTGCCGGAAGGCACATTTCTGCGCGACCTGGGCGAGCTAACGCGCCGCGAAGGCGCGCTGCTGGTGTTCGACGAGGTGATTACTGGGTTTCGCGTGGCGCACGGCGGGGCGCAGGCGATTTATGGAATCCGGCCCGATCTTACGATTCTGGGGAAAATCATCGGCGGGGGACTGCCAGTGGCGGCCTACGGCGGCCGACGCGACCTGATGAGCCGCGTGGCGCCGCTGGGCGCGGTGTATCAGGCCGGCACGCTTTCGGGAAATCCGCTGGCGATGCGCGCGGGAATCGAAACGCTGCGGCGGCTGGAACCCCTGGGATTCTATGAGGAACTGAACCGGCGGAGCCGGCGATTGACGGACGGAATCACAGCACTCGTGGCGAAGCATGGCTGGCCGGTGTGCGTGAACGCGAGCGGCTCACTCGCGACAGTATTTTTCACTACGGGGCCAGTGCGGAATTTCGAAGAGGCCAAGCGCGCCGACACGGCGAAATACGCGAAGTTTTTCTGGGAGATGCTGGACCGGGGCGTGTTCCTCGCGCCGTCGCAATTCGAGGCCATGTTCGTTTCCGCGGCGCATTCGGACGAAGACATTGACCGGACGATCGGCGTGTGCGCGCTGAGTTTGCAGGCCGTAATTGCTTAGGTCCTTCCTAGCCCTGATCCGGACGGCGGCGCGTCTCGCGCGGGCAGGTCAGGCCGCGAGGAACGCTACAGAGTGACACTTTTTTGAAACCGTGCGGCACCGTCCTGCGTTACTAAGGTAGACGGTCTACCATCGTTAGGGTAGAGCCTCTGCCATGACGCCACCCTCGAAGCCATCCGGCCGCACCGAGCTCCTGCAAGGCACGCTGGACATGCTCATCCTGCGCACGCTCCTGTCCGGGCCGGCGCACGGCCATCAGATCGCCAAGCACATCCAGCGCACCACGGACGACGTCCTGCAGGTGGAACACGGCTCGCTGTACCCCGCACTCCATCGCATGGAGCGGAAGGGTTGGATCGTTTCGAAGTGGGAACTGTCCAGGGAACGAAATCGCGAGTTCAAGTATTACCGCCTGACACCCGCGGGAAGAAGACAGCTCACTTGCGAAGAATCGATATGGAAGCAACTGGCCGCGGCCGTGGCGAGGGTCATGCGGCCGGTTCGGGGAAGGCAAGCATGAGCCTTTGGGACTGGCTTAGCCTGCGGCTCGCCCGGGTGCGGGCACGCCGGAAACGGCTGGAGGACCTGGACCGGGAGATGGGATCGCACCTGGAGCTGGAAGCAGAGGAGCAGCAGGAATTCGGACTATCGGTTGAGGAGTCCCGCTACGCGGCTCGCCGAATTTTCGGCAACAAGACCTTGGTTACCGAAGACGTTCGCGCCATCTGGACCGTGAACTGGCTGGAAGGGTTATTCCGGGACTTGAGGTATGGCGCCAGATGCCTGCGCCGGAACCCGGGTTTTACCACCGTTGCCGTGCTCACGCTTGCTTTAGGAATTGGGGCCAACACAGCCATCTTCAGCGTAATGAACGCCATCCTGCTGAGTCCCTTGCCGTTCCCTGCGGCCGACCAAATCGTGCGCATTTACTCAACGAAGGGAAGCGGGACGGGCGGAGCGAACAGCAATTTGATTGGACCGTCACCGCGCGATGTGCGGGACTTTGCGAGCAGCAGTCATAGTTTCCAGAAGATGGTCGCCTATGACACCTGGCGCAAAAACGTGAGCTTTGGCGGTTCCGGCGCTGAGCCGGAGCAAATGCGAGTCGGCCTGGTGCCGGCAGCCTATTTCGAACTCCTCGGTGTACAGCCCATGATGGGCCGGCTGTTCACTGACGAGGAGAATCATCAGGGCCAGCACTACGTGGCCGCGATCAGCGCCCGTGTGTGGAAAAGCCGGTATGCCGGCGACCCGGCAATCCTCGGGCGGAAGATTGTCATCAATGACGAACCCTATACGATTGTCGCGGTCATGCCGGTCGTCATTCCCGAGTGGATGGAGCCCGGGCGGCCAGGGCCGGTCGAGATCTGGACGCCATTTGCAATAAGCCCGGACGAGTGGTCGGAAGGCAGACGCGGAGGACGCGGCGACGCGGCGCTCGCGCGTATGAAGCCTGGCGTGTCGCTCGAGGAGGCCCAGGCGGATCTCTCCACCGTCGCTGCTGCGCTTGCGGCAGCGTATCCCATCGATCGAGGCATCGGGGTGGCGCTCCGGCGCTTGGCCGACACGCGCGTGGGAAGACTGCGGCCGATGCTTTTTCTGCTGATGGGGGCAGTGGGCCTGATCCTGCTGATCGCCTGCGTAAACCTGGCCAACCTGCTTTTGGCGCGCAATTCGGCGCGGCAGAGGGAACTGGCGGTGCGCGCTGCGCTGGGCGCAGGCCGAGGCGGCCTGGTGCGCCACCTGCTGGCCGAAACACTCCTGCTGGCGCTGAGTGGAGCGGCAGTTGGACTGGTCCTTGCCCAGACCGGGCTCGAAGCCCTTGCGAGGATGCATTCCAGCAATCTGCCCCAACTGGATTCCATCACCATCGATTGGCGCCTGCTGCTGTTCACGTTGTGCGTATCGCTCGCGACAGCTTTGCTGTTCGGTCTGGCTCCGGCGCTCACGGGCACCCGCTTGAACCTGGTGGATGACCTGAAGCAAGGCGGACGGTCCGGAACCGGCGGCCCGCGCAGCCCGCGCCTGCGCAACGTCCTGGTGATGACAGAAATGGCGATGTCGTTGATGCTGCTTGTTGGGGCAAGCCTGCTGGTGCAAAGCATTCTGCGGCTGGAGCGCCAGGGCCTGGGAATCCAACAGGACCATTTGCTGAAGGGGCATTTCTATCTGCCCAGTGTCCGCTATCCCGATGCGGGGGCAATCACGCGGTTCTGCGATGAATTTGCGCGGAGGGTCCGGGCTTTGCCGGGCGTGGTCGAGGCGACGGTGACCACCGTGTATCCCCCCAATAACCAGTGGACGCAGATGCTTGGTCTTCCCGGACGTCAGGCGACGCAATTCGAGGATGTCCCCAGGGCGAATTTCGGGCTTGCCGATGCGCATTTCCTGAGAACGCTGGGAATCCCGCTCGTTCGCGGCAGGGATTTCGCTGAATCGGAAACGGCCACGAGTCCTCCCGTGGCTCTCATCAGTGAAGAATTCCGCCGGCGCTATTTCCCAGCCGAGGATCCGATCGGCCGGCAGATTCACATCGGCCCTCCACCATTCCTCGAGATCCCTCGCGGAGCGAATATCTCGGACGACGCCGACGTCACGATCATCGGCGTCATCGGGGATTTTCGGAACGCCGGGCTTGCGCTGCCGCCGGAGCCGGAAATCGTTGTGTTGATCGCCCAGCACCCAGTGGTGAACTACGGCTTCAAGGATATTGTCGTCCGCACTGCCGTGGAGCCACGCTCGTTAGCGGACGGGATAAGCCGCCAGCTTCATGAACTGGATGCCGATATGCCCTTCGCCGAGGTGCAGACGATGGATGAACTCGTCGAGCAACAGACCGGCGGGCAGCGTTTCACCATGGTGCTGCTGGTTTCGTTTGCGGCGGGGGGATTGGCGCTCGCGGCCGTGGGGATCTACGGAGTTGTTTCCTTCCTTGTGGCGCAACGCCGGCAGGAGCTGGCGGTGCGCATGGCCGTGGGCTCGTCCCGCGCGGCGGCCCTGTGGCTGGTGGTGAAGCAGGGCTTGGAAATGGCCGCGATCGGAGCGGTCCTAGGGCTCGTGGGCGCAGGAGCCGCACAGAGGCTCATCAGCGGGATTCTGTTCGGCATCTCTCCTGTGGACCCGGCCACGTTTGCAGGCGGCGCCGCTTTTCTGCTTGCCGTCGCGGTGATTGCAAGCGCCATCCCGGGCGCGAGTGTGCTGCGGATCGATCCAGCACGGACGCTTCGGCAGGATTAGAGACACGTTCCACAGAGCAGACGGCGCGGCAAAGCATGCGCCTCAAGACTCCGCAGCCGTAGAACGTGAGACACCCGGCACAATTCCACGGGTAGGTATCGAGCGGACTTGGGACACCATCCGCCCCGCCACGGGGGGCAGGGGCGGCGGATGCCCCTCCCCTCCTTGACGCTCCCGCGTATGCACGTTAGGCTTCCCCGGAATCGTTTTCGCGGCTGCGCGAGCCATGCCCAGCGACAAAGCAATGGAACTTTCCCCGGTCTCCCGAGTACTGAGCACACTCAAAGGCATCGTGCAGACCGTCCAGGAGTACGCGATCCTGGCTTTTGAGGCGCTTGCCGGCGTATTTCGAACGCCGCTCTACCTGGACGATGCGCTCAACCAGATGGACGTGATCGGAATCGGCTCGCTGCCGATCGTCGTGCTCACCGGTTTCTTTATCGGGGCGGTCATGGTGTTACAGACTTCGGCACAGTTCGCGCGCTTCGGGGAGACGGCGCTGGTGGGCGACGCGGTGGCGATTTCGCTCGTGCGCGAACTGGGGCCGACCATTACCTCGCTGCTGGTGGCCGGGCGCAATTCGTCGGGCATTGCCTCGGAGCTCGGCTCTATGCTGGTGACCGAGCAGGTGGACGCGATGCGGGCGATGGGCACGGACCCGGTGAAAAAGCTGGTGACGCCGCGCGTGCTGGCCACCACGCTGATGCTGCCGCTGCTCACCGCCATTTCGGATTTCATCGGATTGGTGGGCGGCTACCTGATCTCGCACTTCCAGCTCCGGCTGGACCCGGTGCAGTACTGGAGCCGGGCGATTCATGCGCTGGAGTTTGGCGACCTGGTGCAGGGCCTGGTGAAGCCGTTTATCTTCGGGTTGATTCTATCCACGGTGGGCTGCTATTACGGCCTGACGGTGCGAGGCGGAACAGAGGGAGTGGGCCGGGCCACGACGCAGGCCGTGGTGACCGCTTCCGTGATTATCCTCATCTCGGATTTCTTCTTGACACGACTGCTTCTGTTCATCTTTCCGTAGGACCCAAGCACTCGCTGCAGGAACGCGGCGAATCGCCACAGCTTCCAGGGCGACCGTCGCGTCAGCGAAGTAGCCCCGGAGCCAGCCCACTGTGGGCTATAATTGATGCGTGCGGCTGCTCCCACGTGCGTAGGACTGCCGCCCGTTGAGCATGAATGCTGGCCCGCCGGAATCCCCCGCCATCGCCCTGGAGGGTGTTCGCATCGCTTTCGACGAACGCGAGGTGCTGCGCGGGGTGTCGTTTACCGTAGCGCCGGGGGAAACGCTGGCGCTGCTGGGCGAAACGGGATCGGGAAAAACCCTTCTGCTGAAAATGGTGGCGGGATTGCTGCGGCCGGACGCCGGGCGCGTGCGCGTGCTGGGAAACGAGGTGACGCAGATGCCGGAGTCGGCGCTGCTGGACTTCCGCCGGCAATTGGGCTTTGTGTTCCAGGAGGGAGCGCTGTTCGATTCGCTGACCGTGGAGGAGAACGTGGCTTACCGGCTGCGCGAAGAGGGCGTGGACGAAGACGAAATCGAAACGCGTGTGGACGAGACGCTGCGCTTTGTGGAAATGCAGGAGGCCAAAGAGCAGTTGCCCGGCGAGCTTTCCGGAGGCATGCGGCGGCGGGTGTCCATCGCGCGCGCGCTCATCACCCGGCCGCCGATCGTGCTGTACGATTCGCCGACGGCAGGGCTGGATCCGGTGACCGCGCAGCGAATCATCACGCTCATCCTGCGGCTGCGCGATGTGTATGGAGTGACCGCCCTGCTGGCCACGCAGCGCATCCAGGATGCATTCGCGCTGGCGAATTTCCGGTTCGCGGCAGAGGCGGAAACGGTGGTGCGGCTTGCGTCCAACGGCCAGGCTCCCGCACACGCGGAGCCGCGATCCCCGGGCGAGCCGCGAGGCGCTGTGCCGGATGGAAGGCAGCCGCGCACGCGCTTTCTATTTCTCCGCGAGGGCAAAGTGTACTTTGAAGGGGACCAGGAGGAAGTGACGGGGACGAAGGATGCGTACCTGCAACGGTTTCTAGTGTGAGAACGAGAATGGCAGTCGAGTGACTGGTGATTGGTGGGGCCTGAAGACTGGCGAGCAGCGAGGGGGGAGAACGAAGCAAGGAAATAAGGAAACGAATCCGTGCCGCGCAGGGACGAGAACCGTTTAAGTCCGGCCGGGGCGGGCGGGATGACAATTTCAGGAGAGTGCTAGCATCGTCGCAGGGAGGAGGCAGGGAATGCCACAACGCAGACAGGTCACCTGGGCACAGCTCCGAGTAGGGCTTCTGACGCTGGCCGGGCTTTTCCTGATCATGGTGGCGATTCTGTACGTCACCGGAGCGGGAATTTTGAGGGCCAAGTATCAACTGCGCACCTATCTTCCCGAGGTGGAGGGCCTGACCCTGGGAGCGCCAGTACGCCTGGATGGCGTCGAGGTGGGCAATGTAGACAGCATCGGCATTGCTCCTCCGGCTGCGGCGGGGCAGAAGGCGGACCGATCGCGAAACATTCTGGTGGTGTTGCGGGTGGACAGGCGTTTCAAGGACAACATCACGACGGAATCGCGCGCCAGCTTGGTGACCGAGGGATTCCTGGGCAACCGCTACGTGCGCATCACGCGCGGTTATGCCGGAACTTCCATCCCGGCCCAGGGCGAGGTTCCGGGAGAAGCGGAAGTAGCCATGAAGGACGTGGTGGAGCGTGGCGCGGACCTAGTGGAAAACCTGGGCGCGCTCTCCAAAGATGCCCAGGGGCTGGTGTCCGGGCTGCGGAAGGGGGAGGGTTCGCTGGGCAAATTGATGACCGACAACGAGCTGTACAACCATCTGAATTCCAGCGTCACGCGGCTCGACCAGATGCTGGAAACCACGCAGGCCGGGAAGAACTCGCTCGGGAAGCTCGTGGCCAGCGATGAACTCTACCAGCGCCTCGACAAGATGGCGGACCGCATCGACGGCATCCTGAACCAGATTCAAGAGCAGAAAGGAACGCTGGGGAAACTGGTGTACGACCCATCGATCTACGACAACACCAAGGAGTTCGTGCAGAAGGCCAACGCGTTCATGTCCGACGTGCGCGCGGGCAAAGGGACGTTCGGAAAACTCGCCACCGACGAAAAGCTGTACGAAAACCTGAGGGACAGCGCAGAAAGCCTGAAGGAAGTCACGGACAAACTGAGCAAAGGGCCGGGGAGCTTTGCGAAGGCCGTCAACGATCCGCAGCTCTACGACAACCTCACGGGACTCTCCGGGGACCTGCGGCTGCTGATTGCGGACATCCGGAGAGAGCCGAAGAAATATCTGAGAATCCGGTTCACGATTTTTTGAGAAGACGCGGACCGCGGCGGGCAGGGGACAAACCCACGGTCAGGAAAGCACTGACCGTGGCTACCCGAGATGTCGGGGCTACTGGGGGAAGTAGCCGGGTTTGGCGCGGATTCTCACTCCTGGCAGCTTCGACCGGATGCTGATTTTGCGGAAGGCGTCGTCCTTGGCCGTATGGGTGGGGTAATAGGCCAGCTCGTAGGAAGTGCGCAATTCCTCGCCGATTTGCTTGAAATAGGAATGCGGGTCCGTTCTTGAGGCGTCAATGTGCTCTCCGCCGGTATCGTGCGCGATGCGGTCCATGACGCGGATGCCGTACTGGTTGCGCGCGGTAAGTTTGCCGTGCTTGGTTTCCGTATAGCGGATGGCGAAGACGAGCACGTCGGCACGCTGCGCTGCTTCGATGGTGGTCATCATGTCGTGCGAGCTGGAGTTGTCTTCGCCGTCGCTGAACACCAGGAGAGCGCGGCGGCCGGACTGCGGGGCCAGTTTTTCCGTGACGGAATAGTAGATGGAGTCGTAAAAGGCGGTGCCGAGCTCGCGTTTCTCCGGCGGGCCGACTTCGGGAAATTTCGAAGGGTTCTTTGCATACCGTTCGAGGCCGGCGATGATTTGCGCCGGGTCGGCGGTGAAATCGCTGACCAGCCGCAGGTGATTGCCGAAGCAGACCACGAAGACCTGGTCCTTCGGTCCCAGAACTTCCCGCAGGAAGACTTCCAGGTCGCGTTTGTGCTGCTTGGCGGAATGTTCCTGGCTGCCGCTGGCGTCGTCAATGAGGCCGAGGGTAAGGGGCAGGTCGACGCTGCGGGCGAAGAAAGCAATTTTTTGGGGAGCGCCGTCTTCGTAGAGTTCCAGGTCGTCCTGGGTCAGGTTGTCCACGAGGGCGCCATAGGAGTTGCGCGCGGAAAAGGCCACGTTGACCAGATTGACGTCCACGCGCATGGGCTGCTGGGCCAGGCAGACGGCGGCTGCCAGGAGGAAGAGAGCCAGAGCAAAACCGCGCATGAGTACCCCCTCGGGCCTGACTGTAGGGATGGTACGCGGGTGGGGCGGGTTACGTTCCCGGCGCAGGGCGCGAGGCTCAAAGGCGAAAGGCCCCGCACCGCGGCACCTTTCGCACTCAAAGGCCTTCGGGCTGCCCTTACCAACGGCGAGCGGGGCGGGAAGAACCCACGGTGAGGAAGGCACTGACCGTGGCTGCCGGGCCGGAGGCAGGGCGACGGGCGCAAAAGGGCAGACGCGGGTGCGCCCGTACGGGGGGAGGTGGGATATACTGGCCCGGGTGTGCGATTGGAAACAGCGGTGGATCGTTGGAGGCATTTGTAACCATGCGTTCATGTTGGTTTGATAGGGTGAGCCTCGGATGAAGGCGCTCGATGAGCTGGTGAATCCCCAGGGCGCTACGGTGGAGCTGGAGCCAGTGCCGGCGGAACGCCCGGTTCCGTCCACGAAAAAAGAGGCCGAGCGGCCGTATCCCGGGGCGCTGGTGGTGGTGGAAGGGATCGACGGCTCGGGGAAAAGCACGCAGCTCTATCTGTTGAAGCGTTGGCTGGAAATCGGGGGCTACCGGCTGCACTTTACGGAATGGAACTCTTCGGAGCTGGTGAAATCTGCGACGAAGCGCGGGAAGCAGCGGCGGCTGCTGACCCCGGTGACGTTTTCCCTCCTGCATGCGGCGGACTTTGCGGACCGGTGCGAGCGGCAGATCCTGCCGCTGCTGCACAGCGGGTACCTGGTGCTGGCGGACCGCTACGTGTACACGGCATTCGCGCGGGATTCGGCGCGCGGGTGCGGGACCGAGTGGCTGCGGAACCTGTACCGCTTCGCGCCGGTGCCCGACGTGACGTTTTATTTCCGGGCGCCGCTGGAGGTGGCCGTGAACCGGATCCTGAGCGGCCGGCCGAAACTGAAATACTACGAAGCGGGGATGGACCTAGGGCTTTCCTTCGACCGCGCCGAGAGCTTCCGCATCTTCCAGGGAATGATCATGGACCAGTACGACCGCATGATCGAGTCGGACAACTTCGTGGTGATGGACGGGACGATGCGAGTGGACCGGCTGCAAAGGAAAATGCGGGAAATCGCCGGGGAACGCGTGGACCTGGAGCGCTACCGTCCGAGGAAAAAGCCGTGAGCGAGAACGGAAAATCCGCGCGGCGGCGCGCGGGGAAATCGAAGAACGGAGGCGGGAAGCAGCCGCAGCGGTTCTTCGGCGCGACGCTGCCCGGGTTCCACGACGAGGAGCTGCCCGGTTCGCTGGTCGTGCTGGAGGGCAGCGACGGCTCCGGGCGTTCGACGCAGATTAGCCTGCTGACGGAATGGCTGGAATCGCAGGGGTTTGCGGTGCAGACGATGGGGCTGCGGCGGTCTTACCTGGTGGCGGAAGATATTGACGACCTGCTGGCGAACAACGCGGTGACGCGGATGACGCTGGCGCTGATGTACGCGACGGATTTCTATGACCAACTGGAGCACCGCATCGTGCCGGCGCTGCGTTCGGGGATGATCGTGCTGGCGGACCGCTACATCTTCACGCTGATCGCGCGCGCGGTGGTGCGGGGAATCGACCGGGAATACCTGCACGGGCTGTATGAAATGTCGCTGCGGCCGGACCTGACGTTCTGGCTGAACGTAAAGCCGGAAGTGGCGTTCGAGCGGGAATTCAAGAAGGCGCACGCGATCTCGTACTGGGAGGCGGGGCGGGACATGTCGCTCTCGTCCGACCTGTACAAATCGTTCATTCGTTATCAGGGCATGGTGAAGAAGGAGTTCGAACTGCTGGCGCGGCGTCATCACTTTATCGAAGTGGACGGGGAGCGGAGCGTGGCGGAGGTGAACGGCGATTTGCGCGTGCGAATCGCGGCGCACCTGGGAATCCACTCGACGCGGTTCCGCCCTTCTTCGGCGCTGGCGCCAATGTGGCGCTGATCCGGAATTGCCATTTCCTATCCACATCGCGGCGATGGACGCGGGCTCGAACGCCATACGGCTCGTCATCGCCCGTGCCGAATCTCTCACCGCCATTCACGAGCTGGCCACGGAACGTGCGCCCGTGCGCCTGGGGCACCGTGCCTTCACCCGGCGGCACATTGACGAAGACACGATCGAGCGCGCGGTGAAAGCCTTCCGGGGATTCCGCGAGTTAATGGAGCTGTACCGCGTGGAGGCGTGGCGCGCCGTGGCCACGAGCGCCTGCCGGGAAGCGCGCAATCGCGACGAACTGCTGCGGCGCATCGAGCGGAAGACGGGCATCCGGGTGGAGGTGATCAGCGGGCAGGAGGAGGCGCGGCTGGTGCGCGCCGCCGTGCTGGCCGCGTGCGCCGGGCGGGTGGAGCCCGGAGTGATCCTCGATTTGGGCGGCGGCAGCCTGGAAGTCAACGTAATGCAGTCCGGGCAGGTGCGGCGGAGCGTAAATCTGCCGGTGGGCACGGTGCGACTGATTGAGACGCTGGGACTCGCTGGGAGTATCACCGCCGAGCAGCGCGAGCTGATCCGCGACGTGGTGCGCCACCACCTGCAGCGCGGACTGCGCGGGCTGAGCAGCGGGAACCATGCGCCCGCGGTGGCCTGCGGAGGAAACGTGGAGGCGCTGGCGCAGATTTATCCTGGAGCCGCCGGGGCGTCGGCCGGAATGCCCATGCTGGACCTGCGCCTGTTGCGGCGGCGGCTGGGGGAACTCACTGGGCGCGACGTGGAACGCCGCATGCGGCGCTATCGCATCCGGCGCGACCGGGCGGAAGTGATCGGAATCGCCGGCGTAATACTGGATACGGCGGGCGAGGCGCTAGGGCTCAGGTCGCTGGTGGTGCCCGGCGTGGGCGTGCGCGAGGGCGCGCTGCTCGACCTGGTGGCATCTCGATTTGCCGTGGCGCCGCGCATGGCGAAAGTGCTGGACGAACGCGCGGCGGGCGCGCGCGGGGGCGCGATCGAGTTCGGCCGGCGATACAGCTTCGACGAACGGCACGCGGAGCACGTGGCGGGGCTGGCGGTGTCGCTGTTCGATCAGATGCGGCCGGTGCATGGTCTGGACGGGCACGCGCGGCTGGCGCTGGAAGTAGCAGGGCTGCTGCACGACGTGGGGCGCATTGTCAACGACCGTGGGCACCACCGGCACGGGGAATATCTGATCCGCTACGGAGAAATTCCGGGGCTGTCGGACGAGTTGCGGCAGATCGTGGGCAGTCT
>OCOJ01042611.1_pt1 | contig 14889 bp, 15 predicted proteins | sample 1539251 | NCBI WGS metagenome assembly OCOJ01 (sample SAMN01911457, study PRJEB22624) | soil metagenome | biome: Soil | place: Malaysia | collected 2012-04-30 | depth RA_metagenome m | reverse complement strand
CCCACGCTGGTCATCGCCGGCGAGCTGGACTATCGTGTCCCGTACACGCAGAGCCTGGAATTCTTCAGCGCCCTGCAAACGCAGAACGTGCCGTCGAAGCTCCTGCTGTTTCCGGACGAGGGCCACTGGGTGCTCAAGCCGCAGAACAGCCGGCTGTGGTACGCCACGGTGCTGGAGTGGATCGCGACGTACACCCGATAGTCTGGACGGACAGGATCGGCGCGTTCTGGTACTGCCAGTACGCATGCAGATGCTTGCACATTCGGAGCCGCCCGTAGTCCTTGGGCCAGCCAATGCAATGAATCCAGCCAATCTAAGCCCTTCATATTCAGCGCAATAGGGCAAGCGCTCGCGCTGGCATAGCGCGTGCTCATCTTGCTTGCGAGCAGTCCCGCTGAGTGTCGCGGCGAAGTCATCGAGGCCCCCACTCGTGACGGAGTTCGCGGCAAGTAGCGCAGCAGGCTCTCGGCTGTTTGCATCTCTCCTCCGCATCGGCGGTCGGGACCTCCTCCCCCGGCCGCCTTCTTTTTTTGAGCATCCGATCAGGATGCTGACCGTGAGCCCGCCGGAGGCAGCGAAGGGTGACCGTGAGCCGGTACGCTCTTCTTGCGGGGCATCACGGAATGAGTGGTCCGGTTTTCGTCTGCTTCGGAGTCCCGCACGCGGCATCCAGGAACTACATTAGAATCCTCCGAGCCTTCCATGCGGCCTCCGTTCCCCATCCTTCGCTGGCTGGGTCTTGTCTATCTGACAGTGTGGGTGCCGGCGTATGCCTACTACTGGGGCGGGGCGGATTTTCTCTACCTCTGTAATGTTGGCGTGGTGCTCACCTGCGCCGGACTGTGGTTTGGCAATGCGTTGCTGCTTTCCAGCCAGGCGGTGGGGACTGCGCTGATCGGTTTGATCTGGGGGTTGGACCTCGTTTGGCGGGCCTGGACGCATGGCAGCGCGCTCACCGGCGGGGTCGAGTACATGTGGGATGCGCGCTTTCCGCTCTGGGTGCGTCTGCTCTCGTTCGACCATGTGGCCGTGCCGCTGGTGGCGCTGTGGGCCACGCGAAGGATCGGTTACGACCGGCGCGCCTGGGCCTTCCAATCTGCCGTGGCCGCGGTGGTGCTGGTGCTCTCACGCTTTGTGGCTCCGGAGCGCAACCTGAATTTCGCGCAGAAAGAACTGGTGTCCTTCCACACCTGGGGACCCGCTCCTGTGCATCTTTTCTTCATTTGGACGGTGCTCGTGCTGCTCGCCTACTGGCCGGTGCATGCCCTGCTTTCCCGAGGAGTGCCCGCGCGGCACTGCTGAGCGGTCCAACCCCCGGCTCCGAAGCGTGGATTCCAAGAAGGTTGACGGCCCGCCCGGTGAATGGAAAAATCGCGCCTCGTGCCGGTTGCCAGCACCAGCGAAGAGCTCGAGCGCGCCCGCACCGGGTTCCGCGCACGCATCGAGGGCGAATGCGCGCCCGCGGTGTGGAAGGCTTTTCCCGGGCGCATCGCCATCGCGCTGTGCGGCGGCGGGACGCGCGGGGCGTATCAGGCCGGAGCGCTGCTGGCATTTCAGGACGCGCAACTCCCCTCGCACATCATCGCCGCTACGTCGGTGGGCAGCATCAATGCCGCGGGATACGCGGGCAATTCAGACGGCCTGGTCGGGAACGCGGAAGCGGTGGTGGGCCACTGGCTGGAACTCACTCCCACGCTGGTGGGTATCGAGTGGACGCGCTACGCCTGGATGCTCGGCGGCCTGATCGCCTTCTGGGCCGGGGCGGGGAATCTGCTGTACGTCATTCTCTCCCAGCATGGCTACGCCCTGGCGCTGGCGCTGCACCGCCCGCGGCTCACCTGGTCGCTGCTGGGGCTGGCCGGCCTCGCCGTGCTGCTGCTCTATGACCAGCTTCCCTACGTCACCTTTGTGGCCCGCTGCCTCATCACCGGCCGGATAAAGAAAATCCAGCGCCGCAAGGCGGTGCTCTCGGTCCTGGCCAATTCCGTGGTCCTGGGATTTCTGGTGGCGGTGCTGGCGGAGGTCCGATTCGTCGAACATTTTATCTCCCTGTTTCGCCTCTATCCGGCGGGAGCGGCGGCCCTGGTGATTTTGGTGGTGGCCCTGCTGTTGTTGCGCAAATGGTGGCGCATGCCGCTCAGCGGTCTGATGCACAAACTTCTGCGCCTGCCCTTGCGGCCCGGGCTGTTTCCGAATTACGAGCGTGCACGGTTTATTCGCGAGCGCCTGGATGAGCAGAAGCTGCGCGCCTCGCCCATTCACGTGATCTTCAGCGCCACGGACCTGCAATCCGGCGACCCGGTATTTTTCTCGAACTCGCCGGCGGCTCGCCTGGCCGCGGAGCCCGGCGCGGATGAGGAATTCATCCGCTCGATGGTGGTGGAGACGCCGGACCTGGTGGGCGCGGTGGTGGCTTCTTCCGCTCTGCCGTTGGCGTACGAGCCCATGCTGCTGAACGGCCGGCTCTACGCGGATGGCGGGCTTTGCGCTAATCAGCCCCTGCGCCCGGCCGTGCGCCTGGGCGCGGACGTGGTGTTTTTGGTGATGATGGATGCGATGGAAGGCCCGAGAAAGCGTCTGAAGACCTTTGTGGACGTCGGCCTGTCCGCGGTGGACATTCTGATGCGCCAAACCCTGGTGAATGATCTGCGCATCGCCTCGCACTTCAACATCACCTGTGAGCGCGCGGCACAGAAAGCCGGGCTGCATCCGGAAGAAATCGAGATTGTGCTGGGCACGCGGCGCTACCGCTACATCAGGGCCATCGCTATTTGTCCCAAGGAGTCGCTGCCCGGCTCGGCCCTGGATTTCGACGAGGAGCGCACGCGCCAGGCCATCTTGCAGGGATACGTGGATGCCTGCGCCCAGATCCTTCAGTTTCTCGATTACGCCCGCAATTCCCGGTTCAGCTATCCGCGGCACGAGCTCGCGTGGGAACTGCACTGACCGGCCCGCACTACTTTTCCGAGTGACGCCGCAGGACTTCCAGGATCCCCGTAACGAGCATGGCAGGAGTCGGCGGGCAGCCGGGAATATAGCCGTCCACGGGAATTACGGCATCAATGGCTCCGGCGATGGCGTAGCTTCCCGAGAAAATTCCCCCGCTGCATCCGCAGGCGCCTACGGCAACCACCAGCTTTGGCTCCGGCACCGCTTCATAGGCGGCCTTCACCGCGTCCGCCATATTGCGGGTCACCGGGCCAGTCACCAGGAGCATGTCCGCGTGTTTCGGGGAAGCGACAAAGTGGATGCCGAAGCGCTCGAGGTCGTAATAGGGATTGTTCAGCGCCGCGATCTCCGCCTCGCAGCCGTTGCACGAACCTGAGTCCAACTGGCGGACATTCAGCGCCCGGCGGAAATAGCTGTAAATCTCTCCGTGAGCGGCCTCCGGCTGGGGCGGAACTGGGAGGATTTCCTTGCGCGACTCCACATCCCACACACGCGTAATCTGCTCTTTCGTTCCGCCGCACCATGGGGACTTTCTTGCTTCCACCACAGCTCCCTCGCCGGCCTCAATGCACCTTCCGCAGCCGATGCAACGGCCATACGACAGGCTGAGACACTGGCGGCCCGCGTGCTCTTCAGCGCCCAGCGCCGCCGTGGGGCACACCTCCACGATCTTTCGAGCGATGGCCGGGGTCAGTCGGTCCGCGATGACTTCCGGCATCCTGCTGCCGTCACAGTTACCCAGCAGCGCCTCGACCGGGATCACACGGTCCGGCGCGCCAAGGCTGAACGCAATCAGGTCGCCGATCATCGATCACACCCGGAGTAGGAGAGATTGAAGCTTTTATTGATCAGGGGAAAATCCGCGATGATGTTGGCGGCCACGGCGAGGGGCATCGCCGGCCAGTTCTGGAAAGACGGTGACTTGATGTGGCATCGGGTGAGGCGCCCCTCTTCCGCTTCCAGCCAGTAACACAGCTCCCCGCGCGGTGATTCCACGGCAGAGAATCCGCGAACGCTGCCGTATAAGTCCAGCGGTGTAATGACCGGGCCCTCCGGCATTGGCTTGGAAATACGCTCAATCAGCGACGCAGAAGCCGCGGCCTCCGCGATGCGCAGGCGCGCCCGGGCCATCACGTCGCCATAATGAGTCAGCGGAACCTCGAAAGGGAATTCCGCATATCGCGCATAGGGGTGGTCGCGGCGCACATCCAGGTCCACGCCGCTGGCCCGTGCCACCAGCCCTACCACGGCAAGCTCCCGGGCCGCCGACGGGCTGAGAATTCCCGCGGCCTCAAAGCGGTTTTGGATCGAGGGAGTCTCGAGGATACGCCGCGCCAGCTCCGCAAACTCGCCATGGACTTCTGCGGCGGCTTGCGCCAAGGCCGCCGCCCGGCGGGTGTCGAGATCGAAGCGCAGCCCCCCGGGCACGGCAATTCCGCGCCAATAGCGCGTCCCGCAGCACTGCGCACAGGCTTGCAAGAGAGATTCTTTCAACCGGGCGGCGCAGGCCGCAGCCACGCCGAAGCCAACGTCTGTGCAGAGCCCGCCGACATCGGAGATGTGGCAGGCGAGGCGCTCGATCTCCAGCCCGAGCATGCGCAGCGCCGCCGCTCGCGGAGGCGCTGCGGTTCCGCACGCGTTCTCCACGGCCTGCGAATAGCACACAGCGTGGGCGAAACAGTTGTCGCCAGAGACGGATTCGGCGAGCAGGGCGCCGTCCGCAAAAAGCCTTCCGGCGAAAAGCCGCTCTGTACCCTTGTGCGTGTAAAAGTGGCGCAACTCGAGATGCAGAATGGTGTCCCCCACGACGCTGAACCGGAAGTGCCCGGGCTCGATAATCCCGGCATGCACCGGACCGACCGCGACTTCGGCAATGCCCTCCCCTTGCACCTCGAGGAAGCGGTATTCGCGATTCGCGCGGGGCACGGCATCCACCGGGTCCCTCATCGGATGCACGCCCTCGGGCCAGTTTTCATGGAACAGCAGCGGCCGCAGGTCCGGGTGGCCGAGGACTTCCACGCCGTACTGATCGCACAGTTCGCGCTCATACCACGCCGCAGCGGGCGTCAGCGGGGTGAGCGATGGCACCGGGCCGCCGGCCGCGAGGAGAAATTCGACATAGCGAGGCTCGCCGGAATCAAAAATGTAGTGAACGCGCTTCTCGCGCTGCGGGCCGAGACTCCCGAAAATGGTCACCAGGCGCGCGGCCTTTCCGGATTTCGTCCGCGGGATGGTGAGCGCCCCGCTTTCATTGCGCTCAATGGGCAGACTGTGAAGCCCGCTCATTTCAATACCGCCATGGCTCCCTCAAGGAGCACCGCGAAGGCGTGCGGTATGCGCACCCCGAAAAAGAGCAGGCAGACCGCCGCGCAACCCATGGCCAGGTATTCAGAGGCCTGCAGGCGGGAACTGTGCGGCCGGCGGCCGGGCTCTCCGGCGAGCATTTGCAGGAAGTGGAAGGTGAAGCCGCCGAATACGACCGAAAGGGTGATCAAAAGGAGCACGGCCACCAGGTACCGCGCCTGCGCGAAGGCTTCCGAAAGAATGGCAAACTCGCTGACGAACAGGCCGAACGGCGGCAGGCCCACGATGGCCAGCCCGCCAACCACGAGAACCGCGGAGGTTTGCGGCAGGGAGCGCGCCACACCCCGGACGGCATCCATGCGCAGTGAGTCCAGATTGTGGCGGATGTTTCCCGCACCGAAAAACAGGAGCGACTTGGCCACGGCGTGATTGAAAGTGTGCAGCAGGGCGCCGAAAAGGCCCAGGGGGCCTCCCAGTCCAAGGCCGATGGCAATGATTCCCATGTGCTCGATGCTGCTGTAAGCCAACATGCGCTTCAGATTGCGCTGCACCAGGATCAGCAGTCCCGCGACGGCCATGGAGATGAGGCCGAAGATCAGCAGCAGGTTATGCGGGAACTGCGGACCCGTGACGCGGCAGACAATGGCGTCGTAGCGCACTACCGCGTACATCGCGCAGGTGAGCAGAACCGCGGAAAGGAGGGCGCTGATGGGCGTGGGGGCCTCGGCATGCGCGTCCGGCAGCCAGCTATGCATGGGCACAAAGCCGATCTTGGTTCCATACCCGACGAGAACGAAGACAAAGGCCAGCTTCACCAGATGCGGATCCAGGCCGATGCGCGGGGCCGCCTCCATCAGCGCAGTCCAGTCCAACGCGGCCGCGGGATTCATCCCCGCGCGCACCGCGGCCAGATAGAGCACGATGGTGCCGAAGAGCGCGAAGGCAATCCCCACCGTGCACACGATTAGATATTTCCACCCCGCCTCGATGGCTCCTTCCGTGTTGTAGAAGCCGACCAGCAAAGCCGATGCCAGGGTTGTTCCCTCCATCATGATCCAGAGCAGGCCGAGATTGGCGGAGAGGCAAACACTGACCATGGTAAAGAGAAACAGAAACACCAGCGCGTAGAACCACCGCGGGGAAGAAAACCGGCCCTCCCCCATGTGGCGCAGGTAGCCGGAGGCGTACACCAGGACCATGCCGGAAATGAAAGCAATGACCAGGAGGAAAAGCGCGCTCAGACCGTCGGCCCGCAGGTAGGGGCCGGCTTCAAGCGCTCCGCGCAGATGAACCTGGCGGATGAGCACGGCCAGCGCGGCAATCTCCAGCGCGCCCAGCGTCAGCGCGGCGCGAATGGCCGCGCACGGATTGCGGAAGAGCAGGAGCAGGCCGGTGCCTGCAAGCGGGAGGGCAAGGGGCAAGAGGAGCAGCATGCGCTCAGCCTCGCAGCTTCCGCATTTTGGATACGTCTAAGTGCTCAAATGTGTCGCTGATCCGAAAAGTGAAAATCCCCATCAACAGGAGCCCCATCAGCACGTCAAAAAAGATTCCGATTTCGATCACCAGGGGCATTCCGAAAGTGGTGATCAGCGCGGCCAGAAAGATTCCGTTTTCCAGCACCAGCAACCCCAGAACCTGCATCAGGGCCTTGGTGCGGCTGACCATCAGGAAAGCTCCGGTGAGGATCAGCGATACGGCGGCGGCCAGGGCGTCATCCGAGCCGCGCACCGCGCCCGCATAGGAATGCACAGCGGCGTGCGAAAGATAGATGATGGCCGCGGCGATAAATACGGACTGCGTGGGGGTGGTGGAAGCTTTCACGTCCCGCACCGTCCTGAGCCGCTTGGCCAGGACGAAAAAAGCACGGGGAATGGCTACCACTTTAATGAGGAAGACAAGCAGCCCGACCACGTAGGCTTCCGGCAGCTTCTCCTGAAATCCCGTGGCCAGAACGTCCGCGGTGATGACCGCGGACTGGAGACTGAACAACAGCACGCAGGTGGAGATGCGCCGCGCCACCGCCAGCAGGATGATGGTCAGGAACAACGCCACCGAGAAGGAGCTCAGGACCTTTGCGGTGGCGATACCGATTACGCCCATTTTATTTCTTCACCCACAGAGTAAAAATCACCGCGAGCGCGCTGAGCGCCGTGGCCACTCCGAGAAAATCCGGGACCAGGTACATGCGCAGCTTGGCCACCGCGCTCTCGGTGACGCTGAGCAGCACGGCGAGGACGCCCACCTTGACTCCATAGAGCAACACCGCCAGTGCCAGGCGCTCCGGGGAGTCTCCGAGCGCCATCCCCCAGGGAGCAAAAAATGCGATCAACAAGGCCATCAAGGCGTGAAGTTTGATCGCGCCCGCCCATTCGACGAGCGCCAGGCGCGGCCCGGAGTATTCGAGCACCATCCCTTCGTGAATCATGGTCAGCTCGAGGTGCGTGGTGGGATTGTCCACGGGCATGCGTCCCGTCTCCGCCAGGGCCACCATCACCAGGGCCACAAAGGCCAGAATGTGCACGGTGGAAACGGCGAAGAAGTCTTGCTGGAGCGTCCACGCCGCCATTCCGGCGATGTCCGCGCGAGACGCCAGCGTGGCAATGGCCACCAGGCCCAGCAGGAAGGGCGCTTCCGCCAGGCTTGAGACCAGCGCTTCGCGGCTCGCACCCATGCCCCCGAACGCGCTTCCGCCGTCCAACGCGCCGAGGGAAAGGAAGAACCGCCCCAGCGCCAGCAGATAAACCAGCAGGAAGAAATCTCCGCGCGCGGCCAGCAGCGCGGAGGGGTGGAGCACGGGTGCGAACGCCGCTGCGCAAACCACGGAAGCGAACAGCATCAGCGGCGCCAGCCGGAAAATGGCGGAAGCCGTGGGCGGCGTCAGGTTCTCTTTCCGGAAGAGTTTCAGCAAGTCCGAATACGGGCGCCAAATGCTGGCCCCGCGGCGCCTTTGCAGCCGCGCGCGGAGCCGGGCCACGATCCCGCGCACCAGCGGCGCGCCCAGAATCAGCAGCAGGGCCTGTGCGATCTCGGCTCCAAACTTCATGGTTGAAACCTCAGGAAGCCGAGGAGCGCCACGAGCGCCACGAAAATGTACAGCAGGTACGCCTGGATATTTCCGGTTTGCATGCGCCGGAGCCCGTGCGCCACGGAAACCACGGAATCCACAAAGGGCCTGTAGAGCGCCCGCTCAAACGAAGTCGTGCGCACCGAGCTGTAAGAAATGGACCGCGGGAAATAACGCTCATCGGCGGGAAGCCGTTCCACTTTGCGGTCCGGCCGGTAAACACCCGTAAACACAAAGCGCAGCGGCTTGGAAAAAACCGTGGAGGTATATTGCATGCGGCTGGAAAGTCCGGGAAGGCCGCAGGCCCAGGTCCGCGCGGATCTCTCCTTCCCCTCGAGCAGCCCAGCCGCGGCGATCACGCCCAGGACGATTGCGGACACCCAGGGAAGCAATCGGGCGATGTTCAGGGTTTCCTGCGGCACGCCCGCGCCGGGTATCAATCCCTGGACGAGGGAAACCAGCCGCGGCAGCACCAGGCCGGGAAACATTCCGATCCCCAGGCATCCGGCGGCCAGCAGTCCCATCCCCGCGCGCATGCCCAGCGGCACCTCTCGCGCTGTTTCCGCCCCGGTGCCGCGCGGCCGTCCCAGGAAGGCGGTTCCGAACACCTTCACAAAACACGCCGCGGCTAGGCCGCCGATCCAGGCCAGCACACCGACAGACAAGGGAAGGAGAATTTGCGCCTTCGTGCCGATCAATTCGGAGCCGGCGAGCAGGCTTCGAAAGGTAAGCCATTCGCCGGGGAAGCCGTTGAAGAGCGGAAGTCCGGCGATGGAGCAGCATCCTACGAGCATTGCGGTGCCGGTAAGCGGCATGCGGCGCTGCAATCCGCCCAGTTCGTTCAAGTTCACCGTATGCGCGGCATCAGAGAGAGCGCCTGCGCCCAGAAACAACAGGCTCTTGAACAAGGCGTGATTTCCGGCATGGAGCAATGCCGCAACCAGCGCCAGAGCCGCGGCCCCAGGCGCCTGGTGCGCGCGGAATAGCAGCGAGGCGCCCAGCCCCAGAAACACGATGCCGATATTTTCCACGCTGCTGTATGCCAGCAGGCGTTTCAAATCGTCCTCGGCAATCGCGTAGAGAATGCCGAGCACACCGGTAATCGCCGCCACCGCCAGCACCATATAGCCGCCCCACCAGGGCCCTCCGCCCAGAAAATCAAAGGCGAATCGCACAAACCCGTACACCGCCGTCTTCAGCATGAGGCCGGACATCAGCGCAGAAACGGGGCTGGGGGCGAGGGGATGCGCTCGCGGCAGCCACAAATGGAGAGGAATCAGGCCCGCTTTGGCGCCGAATCCCACCAGCGCCGCAAGGAAGACGGCCATGCGAATCGCCGGCGGCATCGCGGCCGCGCCCGCGCGCATGGCCGGAAAATCCAGGCTGGGGGAAACGCGCAAGAAAAGGAAAAAGGAAGCGCCCACAGCCGCGGCACCGGCATGCATCATTAGAAGGTAGATGAAGACGTTGCGTCCCCGCTCTGGCGCGTCCCCTTCCACCAGAATCAGTGCTGCGGAGACCAGGGTCATCAGCTCCCATCCCGCAAGGAAGGCGAAGCCGCTGGAGGCGGTCACTACCACCATCATCGCCAGCAGGAACCAGGAGAAGAATGCCCAGGTCCAGCCGCGCTGTGGCTCCCGGGAATGCCGGTCGAAATATGGGGCGGCGAAGAGCGTCACTGGAATGGCCACGGCGCAAATCAACAGCAGAAAGAATGCGCCCAGCGGGTCAACGGCCAGCGAAAAATGAAACGGCGCGACCCAGGTGAGATCCAGGTTCGGGGTGGCGCTGCCTGCAAGGCCGGAAAATGCCACCAGGGCCCCCGCAAGCGCGCCCGCCAGAATCAGCAGAGTGGCCAGACGGCGGGCAGCCGCAGAGCGGCTCGCCAGCAGGACCAAGGGAACGATGGCGCCCAGGGTGGCCAGAGAAAAGAGCAGGGCGATACTTGCAGATGCCGGGAGCATATGGCTATCGCCGGCGCCTCCCTTTGTTCTCCTCGAGCATGTGGCGCACACCCACCAGTTGGTTATTAAAGATTTCGCGGGCCACGTTCAGCAGGCGGAAGAGAGCCGGATCGGAGACCGAGTAAATCACGCTGGAGCCGGACTTTTCTCCCGTGACGATATTGCGATGGCGGAGTACCGCCAGCTGCTGCGAAACGTTGGCCTGTTCGAGGTCCAGCGCGGCGCACAATTCATTCACGCTTTTGGCACCTTCCCGCAGGCAATCGAGGATACGGATGCGCACGGGGTGAGCGAGGGCCTTGAAGAATTCAGCTTTGAAATAGGGAAGTGGTTGTGGCATGCGAATATGCAAGTATTCCTATATGCTAGGAAACCGCAGATTCGCTGTCAAGGCGGGTGTTCCATGATCGGAGAGTCACGCAGGCCGCGATGGCCGCCCCCGAGCCCGCTCAGGCTAGCGGATTACGCGCAGGAGCATGCCCGTGCCACCGGGCAGGCGCAGTTCACCGTCTCGCGCGGTCAGCACGATTTCCCCGACGGGTGCCGTGCGTCCGGAGTGGGAGATGGTGAGCAGCGGCAGCCCATAGGCTCCGCAGGCGCCGGAAGCGAAGAGCCACAGCGCTTGCGGGCGGTCGTTCCCCTCCAGGTCACCGCGGCAACCTTCCCCCGGCTTGGCGCGCAGGCGGACGAGAACCCCGTCCGGTACCGGCCGGCCAACTACTTCGCTGCCGCTCATCACCGGCCCGCCGCCGCGATACACGACGTCGCCTCCCACCTGGACGGTGGTGAAAGCCGCGGGCGATGTGCCACGGTCCGCCCCCGTGGTTGGATCCTGGGCGTCCTGGAGCTCCATGAAGGAAGCGACGGCGCGGAGGTTCGCCGTCAGCGGCACTTGGGAGTGGGAGGTCTTCAAGGCGTCAAACTGAATCGCAATTTCCCCGCCGCCGCTGGCCGCACTGCCACTTACCCGCACCACGTGGCCCACTACCTTGGATCCAGCGCGAATCACGGCGCCATCCGGGAGCGGAACAGACTGCATCACCCTGGCGGTGATGCGCTGCCCGGGCTTGCACTTCACCGAAGAGAGCGAGGTGTTGAGCCGGACGGGAAGGATGGTGCCGGCAGGGATGGTCTGAGAGCCGGAGACCCCGACGGAAAGGGCAAACACGCCGATCATCAGCAATGACTTCATGGCCGATACTCCTTCACATCGCCGGCCAGCAATCGGAAGGAGAAGGCGGGGCCGGCGATGTTCAGGCTTGGGAAGCGCCTGAAACTTCGAAAGCTTGTGCCTCCGGAAATATTAGATGCGGTGTGGCGATGAATGGAAGGCTATTCGTACGATGGCCGTTCGCGCCATTTGCTCCGGCGCGTCCTGCGGGTGGCCGGGAGAACAGGCCATATCGCTCGGCAATCAAACGTTCACTTGCCACCCCGGCCAGGAGCGGGGAAAATTCCTAGCTGCGCCCAGCCCGCGGTGCAAACAGCGAGCGGAGCAGTCCGCTTCAGCGAGACCGGACGGGGAAAAGCGGGAACTTACGGTGGAGTGCGTGGAGGGAGACGGAATGTCAGCCGGCGAAAGATGGAACCATGAGCGGGGCCAGCCGCGGCCACTCCTGTTGCGGGCGATGGCTCTTGTCTTGTATTCCGCGATCCTGATGGCCCTGGCGGCCGCGGGCGCTCGGGCCGGCCGCGGTAAGCCGCTCGAAATGTATTTCGTGGATGTGGAAGGCGGGCAGTCCACGCTATTCGTCACGCCGAAGGGCGCCTCGCTGCTGATTGATACGGGATGGGCCGGCAACAACGCGCGCGACGCGGGGCGCATCCTGGCGGTGGCCCGGCAGGCCGGGCTCCGGCAACTCGATGATGTGCTGCTGACGCACTATCACCCGGACCACGCCGGCGGTTTCGCCGAGCTTGCCGCGCGCATTCCCATCCGCGCCACGATCGATCACGGTGAAAATGCTGCGCCCGCGGAGTTGATCACCGTACCCCTCTATCTCGGCTATGAACAGCTTGTGGCGGAGAAGAAGATCAAGCGCCTTTCTCCCAAGCCGGGCGACGCCCTGCCCATTCCGGAACTTCATCCCACGGTGGTGAGCGCAGGCGGGGCCGTGCTGGAGCGTGCGTTACCCGGCGCGGGGCAGCCCAATCCAAACTGCGGCGAAGCCCCGGCCCAGCCCAGCAATCAGATTGAGAATCCGCGCTCGCTGGGCACGCACTTTGTTTTTGGAAGGCTGCGCATTCTGGATCTGGGAGATCTCACTGCGGACAAAGAGGCGCTGCTGATGTGCCCGGCAAACAAGCTGGGAACCGTGGACATTTTCATCGTCTCGCATCACGGCACCTTCACGAGCAACAGCCCCGCGCTGGTCCATGCCATCGCTCCGCGCGTGGCCATCATGGACAACGGCGCGCGGAAGGGCGGCTCGCCCTCGGCGTGGCAAACCGTGAATTCGTCTCCGGGACTCGAGAATCTCTGGCAGCTCCACACTGCGGAGATCGACGGCGCGATAAACGTTGACGATGCGTTCATCGCCAATCTGCCCGGCCCGGACGCCGGCAATTACCTGAAACTGAGTGCGTGGCCGGACGGCAGTTTCGAAATCTTCAACTCGCGCACGCAAGCCACTAGCAAATATCCCGCACGTTGAGGCAGGGGGAGTCGTGGCGAAGCGGGAGGATATTTCCCGCCCATGCTTGGTTTTCGGGATTCTGAAAGGCCAGGCTGGCGAGAAACGATTCCCCTGCCGGTACAGCCGGGCCTCCCGGCTAAACGAAACAATCATGTAGCCAGGATCGACGGACCTGCCACACTTACGGCACCAAGCAGTTAGGCCCCAGGCTCCTGTGTTCGGGCCTCTTCACAAGCGATTTGCAGGAGAGCCGCCCATGACGCTGGGCGTGACACACACACTCCGCATGTTTTTCCGCGCATGACAAGACCGAGACGCTTGGGCTATTCGTTCACCGCCCGGGAGTATCGAAACACCTGGCGGATTGGCCGGGGACGCGGGGTTGCGCGGTTGCGAGATGGCGAGCGAACCAGTCCGCGGCCAGGCGGGCCACTTCTTCCAGTGTTCCGGGCTCTTCGAAGAGGTGCGTCGCGCCGGGGATGATCATCATTTTCTTCTCCGCGCAGCCCAGTTTGTCCAGCGCGTAGCCGTTCATGCCGATCACCGGTTCATCATTGCCACCGACGAGGAGCAGCGTGGGCGCTTTGACGTCCGCCAGGGCGTGATGCGCCAGGTCCGGCCGGCCTCCCCGAGAGACCACGGCGGCAATCGCCTCCGGAAGCTGTGCCGCGGCCACCAGCGCCGCCGCTGCCCCGGTGCTGGCCCCGAAGTATCCGATCTTCATGTTTTTCGTGGCGGGAAACTTCTGCACCCAGTGTGTGGCGCCCATCAGCCTTTCGGCCAGGAACGGAATGTCAAAGCGCAGCTCCGCGGTCACGTCGTCCACGGTTTCTTCCTTGCGGGTCAGCAGATCGAAAAGTAGCGTCGCGATGCCCTTGCTCTGGAGCACCCCGGCGACAAAACGGTTCCGCGGACTGTGCCGGCTGCTGCCGCTGCCGTGGGCGAAAAGCACGATTTCGGTGGCTTCCGGCGGTACGGCCAGGGTTCCTTTGAGCGTGGTTTCTTCGACGGGAATCGATACCTCGTGTTCCGCCTGCGTGCGTGTTTCAACTTGCGTGGCAACCATGGACCCCTCCCCCGCCCCCGGCAGGGCCGCGCCTTTACGCTTTGGCCGCGACTGCCGGGGCCGCGGCCTGCTGCAGCAGCTTCACCACTTCTTCATCCGTCAACTGGGCAAATTCCAGGTAGAACTGCCCGATGGCGTAAAAAGAGCTGGAGCGGTGCACACAAACCAGTTCGTCTACTTCCGCTCCCAACCTCTTACAGGTGGAGACTGGGGCGACCGGCACTGCCACCACAATGCGCGCAGGCTTCAATTGCCGCAGGGCGCGCACGGAGGCGAACATGCTTGCGCCGGTGGCGATGCCGTCGTCCACCAGTATGACGGTCCGTCCCGCGACGTCGAGCGGAGGCCGGCCCGCGCGGTAGACGCGCTCGCGCCGCTCCAATTCTTTCCGTTCCCGCGCCGTTATCTCGTCGATTTCGTGTTTGCGCAGGCCCACGGCCTCCACGATCTGCTCATCCAGCACACGCACGCCCCCCAGGGCGATAGCGCCGAAGGCTAACTCTTCCTGCATGGGCACGCCCAGCTTGCGGCAAAGGAACACATCCATCGGTGCGTGCAGCGCCTGGGCCACTTCGTAGGCTACCGGCACCCCCCCTCGCGGCATGCCGAGCACCAATACATCCTCGCGGTTTACATAGGCCCGGAGCGCCTCGGCGACTTTGCGGCCTGCATCCTCCCGGTCATCAAACCTCATGGCTCACTCCCCGGCGGAGCAGTCCCTCCGGGAGCAGCGCCACCAGGAGCTGCTCCAACCCAATACCCCAGATTTACGCTGGCGCTTCACCGGCAAGAATGCGGTGGCGGGGGTCACCACGCGCTATGACGCGAGTCACATCCAGCCGGGCGCAAAGATAGGCTGAGGCCTCCAATGGCAGGTCGAGCAGAATCAAAAGGTAAGTCATGGGG
>OCOJ01033187.1_pt1 | contig 14936 bp, 18 predicted proteins | sample 1539251 | NCBI WGS metagenome assembly OCOJ01 (sample SAMN01911457, study PRJEB22624) | soil metagenome | biome: Soil | place: Malaysia | collected 2012-04-30 | depth RA_metagenome m | reverse complement strand
AAGCCATGGCTTCCAGTGCGGCGAGGCCGAAAGATTCCAGTTGCGAGGGAAGAAGAAATAGATCTGCTTGGCCCAGCTTCTCCCGGATCGCGTTCTGCTTTCCCAGGAAAAGGACGTCCTTGTCAACGCCACGCGTACGCGCAAGCTCTTCGGCCGGAGCGCGGTCCGGACCATCGCCAATCATCACCAGTTTGGCGGGCATTTTCTCGCGCACCAGGGCAAAAATCTCAATAGCATCGAGAATGCGCTTCACCGGGCGGAAGTTGGACAGATGCATCAGAATGGGTTCGCCGTTCGGGGCCCATTCGGCGCGTAACGCCGGATCCGGCTTGTGGCAATAAAGATCGCAATTGACGAAATTGGGGATGACCTCAATCGGCCGTTTGATGGAGAATTCCTCGAGAGTCCGCCGGTACAAGTAGTGCGAGATGGAGGTGACCCCGTCACTCTGTTCGATGGAATAGCGCGTAATGGGAAGAAAGTTCGGGTTGTTGCCGACCAGCGTGATGTCCGTGCCGTGAAGCGTAGTGATGAACGGCAGACGCCGCGTCGTAGACATCTGGCGGGCGAGCAGCGCGCTGACAGAATGGGGAATGGCGTAGTGTACGTGCAGGATGTCCAGGGATTCCGCCTCGAAAACCTCGAGCATCTTTACCGCGAGCGACAGCGTATAAGGCGATTGGTCAAAGAGCGGATAGTAAACGACCGCAGCCTGATGGAAGTGAATGCGCGGGTCGTTCGGATTCATGCGGATCGGCGGAGCATAGGTGATGAAGTGCACCTCATGCCCACGAGCGGCCAATTCCTGGCCAAGTTCGGTCGCCACTACACCCGAACCGCCATAGGTTGGGTAGCCGGTGATGCCGATACGCATAGGGGCCCTCAATTGATGGATCTCGCGCTGCGACCTGGTTCAAGTGCCTTGCTTGCAGGGTAGCAAGACTGGATGCTAGAGTCGCGCTGACCGCGGGCGGAAATGCCCGCCAGCGGAATGGTACACCGATTAGACGCAGAGGTGGGGCAGAACGTGACACGGCTTCAGGGGAAAGTCGCCATCGTAACTGGTGGCGGGACGGGAATCGGCCGGGCAATCGCTCTGGCGTTTGCACGCGAGGGAGCCAAGGTGGCGGTTTTGGGGCGCCGGGACAATGTCCTGGACCAGGTGGTAAAGGAAATGGCCCAGGAAGGGGCACGGGGTAAGGCCACCGTTTGCGACGTGACCCGCAGCGAGGAAACTCGCAAAGCCGTTGCCGAAGTCGAGGCGGCGTTTGGACCCGTCAATGTCTTGGTGAATAATGCGGGCATCTTGAGCGTGTCGACCGTCGAGAGCATTTCCGAGGACGATTGGGATCGGGTCCTCGAGACCAACCTGAAAGGGCCATTCCTGATGGCCCGCGCAGTTTTGCCTGCCATGCGCAGGGCTGGCGGTGGTTCGATCGTGAATGTCGGTTCTGTCCTGGGGCTAGTGGCTATGCGGGACCGGGCCGCCTATTGCGCATCGAAGGGCGGCGTGACATTGCTGACCAAAGCCATGGCACTCGACCATGGCCACGAAAATATCCGGGTGAATTGCATCTGCCCCTCCCTCGTGGAAACGGAACTGGTGAAGGGACTGTTCTCGAATGATGACGAAGGCCGGAAAATCAGGGAAACCAGAATCGGTACACTTCCTTTAGGCAGATTTGGACAGCCGAAGGACGTGGCGGAACTGGCGGTTTTTCTGGCTTCGGACGAATCCTCGTGGATTACCGGAACCGCGATTCCGCTGGATGGTGGCTTGACCGCGTACTAGAGGAGACGGAGGAAGATGGCACGTAAACAGGCAGAAGAGGTAAAGCGCGCAACCGAACTCGTCAGGATGCGCATGAAGGAGAGCAAAGCCACGGAACTTCTGGGATTCGATGTGGAGAGCGTGCACGATGGCCGCGCAGTCTTCCGGTTGGATGTGCGCCCCATCCACAAGCAGATTCATGGCGTGGTTCATGGAGGAATTCTGGCCGCGCTGGCGGACACAACAGCCGCAATCGCCGCGTATACGTCAGTGCCCAGAGGCGTGGAATTGGCTACCCTCGAGCTGAAGATCAACTTTCTGGAACCTGTTCCAGGCGGAACCGTAAAGGCGGACGCGCGAGTGCTCCGCACGGGCAGAAATTTCATTGTTACCGAATGCGAAATCTACAACGAGTCCGGCTCACTTGCAGCCAAAGCGCTGATGACCTTTTCCGCTGCGGCAGGGCACAGACTGCGCGAATAGGACTATTCGTCGCCTTGTGAGTTGTCCTCGTTCTCCTTGTGAACGTAACGGATGTGCCGCTTGAAGATCATCAAGTTAGGAGCGCCGTCGCGCGTCAGCTTGATGCAGTCCCGGTCATACCACTCGATGATGCCGTGAAGCGTCTCGCCGGAATCCATGACCACGGTCATGGGGGTGCGGCTCTGCATCTGCTTTACCCAATAGAAATTCTCGGCGTGAGTGAGTTCGGGCGGGGCTGGTTTCTTGCTTGGCACGGGGCCATTGTGTTGCGGCCGTGGGGAGGGCGGCTCTTTTACGTCCGCGAAGCTGGGACGGAACATGCGGCGGTTCACCATGACTGCTCCTTGGTTAAATAAGGATGATTCATCGTTTTAGATGCATGGGGCGGAGTAAGGGTTTCGAGTATTATGCCGCAGGGCGGTCAGGAAGGCGAGCAAAACTCTAAGCACGGGACGGGGAAGCGGCCCGCGCCGAAGAAAGCGAAGCGGCAACAGAGTCGAGGCCTAGCTGACGACTCAAGTTCCGGCGAATGCCAGCCGCCAAATTGTCGATGCCTGCGATGGCTTGGGCGACCCAGGCCGTATCCACCAAACGAGCCAGCGCCTCCAGTTCCTTAGTGAGTTGCGGATTACGGAGAACGGGAGAGCGCACTCCGGCAGTCAATTCCAGCAGGTCCGTCAACAGGCTGTAAAAAACGCCGAGGAGTTCCTCGAAAGAAGATTCGCGGTCTTTTGCCAGCGCGGCGGTGTCTGCAAAGAGCTGCGCGAATCCTTGCCCGCGCGCGGCCCCCTCGAGGACTCGAAAGGCTGTCCTGGACCTGGCAACAGTCTCATCCACATTCATCTCCAGAGCCAGGCCTGGGCTGCCTTCGGAGAGCTGAGCCGCCAGACGCAATTCTGTGGGCTTGCGATGCACACGCGTCTTTAACACCGCCTCGACTTCCGCAACCGGAAGAGGAGCGAAATGAAACTGCATGCAGCGCGAAACAATCGTGGGCAGCAGCGCAAAAGGGGAAGGCGCAGTAAGAATGAGAGTCGCTGAACCGGGCGGCTCCTCCAAAATTTTGAGAAACACGTTGGACACGTCCGCACGCATGGTTTCGGCGCCGTCCAGGATGAACACGCGGCGACGGCCCATGGGCTGAAAGTAGGCCGCGCGCTGGACCGCACGAAGCTGCCCGATGCGAAGCATGGGGCGCGCGACCGGGCTCTTTAGGCGCACGGGATCGGGGACGAGTGCCCAGACATCCGGATGGCCCTGCAGAATCAGTGGCGTGCGCTCGACCGTCGCGGCGTCCGCGCTTTCTCCCCGTTCCGCCAAGCCTTGCTCGATTAATCTTTGCGGGTCCGCCAATTGGGAAATTTGGCGACAGGAGGCACATTCTCCGCAGAAATCATCGGGCAGACGTTCGCAATTCGCAGCCTGAGCAAACATGCGCGCGAGCGTGTACTTGCCGACGCCTCGCGGGCCGGTGAAGAGAAGCGCGTGGGGAACGCGCGAAGCGCGCAAGGTGCCGCGCAGCGCCGCAACGATTTTCTCATTCCCAAGGAACTCGGAAAGACCCATGCCTCACGCCTTTTCCATCGTTTCCAGAACTGGTTTGACGGCAGACAGCACCTCCGCCGCAATATCTTCCGGGAGGCGCAGCGAGCTATTGTTGGCATCGTAGCACTGGATGGTCGCCCAAGGTTTGCTGCGAGAGAGCATGTCGTACATTTCCGCGGCGTCCTCCAGGTGGCGCAAGCTTTTCTCCTGCAAGTCGTGGGTCTGGCGCGTGTAATTGCGCTCGGACTTTTGTGCGACCAACTTCTGCGCCTGGCTAGGAGGAACGCGGAGATACAGGATGAGATTCTCCCGGGGAAGCCCATAAATGGAGTATTCGAGATGTTCGATCCAGCGCAGAAATTCCGAACGTTTTGCGGCGGCGATGCGCGCCACCTGGTGCGCCAGGTTTGAGGCCACGTAGCGATCGACCAGGACAATCTGGCCCTCGCTCAGGGCAGATTCGATCCGCGGCTTGGCTTCAAAACGATCCCCCGCATACAGCAATGCCGAGAAATGTGGGTCGACGGTTTCCAGCGAGCCGAAATCCCCGTTCAGAAACTTGCCCACCATATGGCCGAACCAGGAGTCATACTGCGGGAAGCCCGTGGCATAGACGGAGTGGCCGGCAGAGAGCAGAGAGTGCTCCAGAAGCTTTGCCTGGGTGTGCTTACCGCTGCCGTCAATTCCTTCGATGGCGATGAGTATTCCACGCTTCGTCATGGGTCCCACAGTGGATGGAAGGGCCACTCGTGAAACTCAGTTTAACTGGAGAACCAAGAGCCTGCAATGAGAGGCGGAAGTCCCCATCCTCTTCCGCTCTGGCCCTCTCTTCGTCTTGGTAGCGGCCGCCCTTTGCTGGCCCTAAGGTGCGAAAGGAGGCGGGCCAGGTTTGCCGTTCCAAAACGGAGCCATTCCTCGCGCGATGGTGGAAATTGGTCATACCACAGGGGGGGCACCCCCATGTTTTTCGCATCAGTGGGAAACAAAGGACTTGGGGGAGAATGGCGCGTATCAATGGGAAATAAAGAAGTTAGCTGGCAAAAACGGAACGAGGGTCGGATGCTTTGGGACAAATTGGTGTGACCATCAGGCCGGGAAAGGGGCCGGTGAACAACACGGATAGGATGGCGTTGGCAATTCACGGCGCATGATAGCATAGCAAGATTACTTAGTCAATAGATAATTGAGTAGGTATTCCGTTGTGGTGTGCGAGGGAGAGGTGAAAGAGGAGAGTTGCGCCGCCGGACACACTCTTCTCCTCGCAGGTCTTGTGTGCAAGGAATCTGCGCGAAGGCACGACACATGTTTTTCGCTTTCCTTCATCTACCACATAGTGGTACTATCACATTGTGGAGTTCATTGAATCGCGCCCGTTTACCAGAAAGCTCCTGCAATTGGCTGGCGACAGCGCCGATGAAGTCTTGCGAGCCATTCAAGGTGAACTTCACCGTAAGCTGGATCGCGGCGCGCTGGTTCCGGGACTGGGCGGCGTGCGCAAGGCCCGCCTGGCGAACCCCCTCCGCGGCAAGGGCAAGCGCGGCGGCTATCGCTACCTGTATGTGTACCTGGAGAATCGGCAGCACATCCATCGGCTCGTTTTGCTGGACAAGAACGAGCAGGTGGACGCCAGCCAGGAGCAGCGCCGCCAGATCCGCGAATGGGTCGCGCAGCTCAAAAGAGTTTCGGGAGGATGACCATGGCCAAGAAAATCAAAGTGAACATCTTCGATGACATGCGTGAAGCGCTTCGCGATGCTGCCGCGTACGAACGCGGCCAGTCCGTGAACCTGCGCGTCAGTCGCATCCCCGCCCGCCCCAAACCCATCAGCCCCAAGGAAGTTCGCCACATCCGCCGCGCCCTCAACGCCAGCCAAGCCCTTTTCGCCTCCTACCTCAATGTCAGCCCCAATGCCGTCCGCAGTTGGGAACAAGGCACCCGCCGTCCGCGCCAGGCCGCCCTCAAACTGCTCACCATCGCCAAGAAAAATCCCAAAGCCCTCCTCGTGGCCTGATCCCCCCTCTGTAGGGGCGGCTTCCTAGTAGATAATTGAGCAGGTATTCCATTATGGCGTGCGAGGGAGAGGTGAAAGAGGAGCAAGCCCAAGACTCACCCTCCTAAGCCGAGGGTGGGGCAGCCGACGGAAGTCGCGGTAGGCGAACCTTATTTCATTTCTCGCTTAGCTTTTCCTGTATAGCTTCTATTATCCATCCCGGCAGTGTTTTTCGTTGCTGCGGCGGCCGTCTGTTCATCCCGAAGCTAACTTGTATTGATCACGGCGCGGATAACGAGCTCCTCGATTTTGCCGCCGTGCAGGTTCACCCGCCCAAGTGAGGTACTAAACCGAACTTGTCCAGTCTCGTGACTAGTCGGGTGTCGGTCACGTCGAACCTTACAACGCACCGTTAAGATTCAGCTTTCTGGATGTACGGTTCTTTTGCAGACCCCCCACCGGGAGTAAAACCCGCAGTACGCTTCACCAGCAATATGGTGACATCATCTTCGTTGAACTTCGGATCCACTAGCGATTTAAGATTTGCCATCATTCGCCCCGCACTCTCAGCGAAAGCATCGCATACACGATTTTCGGGATGCTCACCCTGAATCGAGTCGGTCAAGCCATCTGTGAATATCAGAAGAGTGCCACCTGGATTGAGAATAGCTTTACGAACTTCGTACTCCGCATCGGCAAACAATCCAAGGGGCAGGCCAGTGGCTTCCAGAAATGTCGTCGATCCGGAAGAAAACACAATCGGAGCGTTGTGACCGGCATTGACGTAGGTCAATTCTCCCGAATCACGGCTGAGCAGGATGAACACGGCCGTGGCGAAGCGATCAACCGGGGTGTATCGACTCAGGTGCTTGTTAATCTGATTGGCCAATGCCAGCGGACTGCATTCGACACTGGCGACACCCCTAACCAGAGCCTGAATATTGGCCGCGAGCAGAGCCGCTGGCATCCCTTTTCCAGACACATCCGCTAAAGCGAATAGCGTTCGGTTGGCAGGCAGCTCCATGACGTCGAAGTAGTCGCCGCCCACTTCGCGCAAGGGCTTGTAAAACGCCTCCAGTTCGTAGCCTGGCAACTCTTCCAGTTTCCCAGGCTGAAGCGTCTGCTGAATCTGCCGTGCAGCAATCTGGTCCGTTTCGAGCTGCGTCTTGCGGACAAATTCTGAGGTCAGCATTCCATTCTGGACCCAGTAACCCGTGTAATAAATCAGGAACACCAATACATAACCGACTGGCCGTCTCGGGAGTAACAGGAGATATAAAGACAACCACTTTGGCAGCATGAAAGTCCACATCAGCAAAACGTAGAAAGCATAGCCCTGTAGAGCGATAGCCAGATTCGTGACAATGCGTTTGGACCTGGGCATTTCACGGGTCCAGTCATACTGTGAGTATTGAAGGGAACGGCGAAGAGGGCCCGCAGATCTGTCAAGCTTCACGGGCTTGAAGTCAAATGGCATTGCAGGAGTCTAACAAGAAGCAGTTGTGCTGGGGAACGGCACCTTTGCGGTGGTATGAAAGCTCGCGCCAGCGCATTTTTCTGCATTTTCTGCACAGCTCTTCAGCCATTTCTTGTTTTTGTGCGCCTTGCGCACTCTGTGCAAAAGAGACACGGGGGAGGGGGGAATTTCTGTAGACAGGATACGTCTCTTAGCCCAGAATGCACGTTACCAGGGCCTCTTTGGCCCCCTGTGGACCTTCTGATACTGGATAAAAGGAGGAATCGTGATCCGGAGATTAAGCAGATTCTTGCTCACAATCGCTGCCCTTTTGTCGGTTGCAAGTATCGTCAGCCAGGCGCAGTCCCGAGCCCCCTTGACGCGCCATGTGCGAGAAGCGACGGTCAATGGACAGGCGCGATCTCTCGGGCGCCTCTCCGCAACCCAGGACATGCGCCTTGTTCTTGTCTTGCCGCTGCGCAACCAGACGGAGTTAGAAGATTTGCTCAAGGAACTCTACGATCCTTCCAGTCCGTCTTACCGGCATTTCCTCACGGTGGAAGAGTTCACGGCGAGGTTTGGCCCGAGCCAGGAAGACTATGAGGCAGTGATTCATTTCGCGGAAGCGAGCGGCCTTACCGTGGTAGGCACATCCCGCAATCGTTTGAACTTGGACGTCACAGGATCGGTCGGGAACATTGAGAAAGCCCTCCACGTGAACATGGGCCTTTATATGCATCCCACCGAAAGCCGTACCTTCTACGGTCCGGACCGGGAGCCCGCGCCGGACCTGGCGGTTCAGCTTTGGCGCATCTCCGGACTGGACAACTACTCGATCCCGCATCCTGCCGGCTTGCATCATCGAAACGTGAGTGAGAATCCGAACGCCACAACTGGCTCCGGCCCTTCGGCCTCGTTTTTGGGCAGCGACATGAGGGCAGCCTACTATGGTGGAGCGCTCACAGGCAGCGGCCAGTCGCTCGGCCTGCTGGAGTATTACGGAACGGATTTGGCCGATCTGAGCACCTATTACGCGAACGTTGGCCAGGTGAACAATGTTCCGGTCACGCTTCTTTCGACCGACGGAACCAGCACGAGCTGCGTGTATCCGAGTTGTGACGATACCGAGCAAACCCTGGACATGACTCAGGCGCTCGGCATGGCCCCGGGGCTGTCGAGCCTGGTTATGTATGTGGGATNCCAGCGATGCCGCGATATTTAACGCCATGGCGACAGCCAGTCCGCTGAACGCGCAGTTGAGTTCTTCCTGGACGTGGTATCCGGCGGATCCCAGCGTGGACAATCCCTACTTCCAGGAATTCGCCGCGCAGGGGCAGAATTTATTTCAAGCGGCTGGGGACAGTGGAGCGTGGGGCTCGCGTTCGGAGATTTTCCCGGCGGATGACGTGTACGTCACGTCGGTCGGGGGAACCGATTTGNGACACAAGCAGCGCCGGTGGGCCCTGGAGTTCGGAAAGCACCTGGGTCGACGGAGGCGGCGGAGTCTCGCCGAACAGGTTTGCGATTCCTTCCTGGCAGACGGCCGCGGCCAGCGGGTGCTCGAGCTGTTCAAAGAGCTATCGCAACGCGCCGGACGTTTCGGCCAACGCGAACTTTACGTTTTATGTCTGCGCCGACCAGAGTAGCTGCACAGCGAACTACTATGGCGGTACCAGTTTTGCGGCGCCGATGTGGGCCGGCTACTTGGCTCTGGTGAATCAACAATCCGTGGCCAACGGGAATGGGACGCTCGGCTTTATCAATCCGGCGTTATATTCAATTGGTCTTGGGTCGAGCTATGACAGCGATTTCCACGACATCACGAGCGGCAGCAATGGCTACTCCGCGACAACCGGGTACGATCTGGCAACCGGCTGGGGCAGTCCCAACGGGTCCGGACTGCTCAACGCGCTGGCCGGAGGCTCGTCCTCGACTCCCGGCTTCAGCCTTTCCGCCTCCCCGGCGTCAGTCTCGATAGCGCAAGGGAATTCGGGAAGCTCCACCATTACCAGCACGGTGACCGGCGGCTTTAACTCCGCGGTTTCTTTGTCCGCTTCGGGCCAGCCCTCAGGCGTGACCATTGGCTTTAGTCCGTCTTCGATCACAGGAAATGGAACTTCGACGATGACGATAACTGTGGCCTCATCCACGGTCACCGGCACGTATCCCCTTACGGTGAGTGGAACCTCTGGCAGCACGACCGAAACCACCACAGTTTTGCTGACAGTGACCGGGACGGCTCCCAACTTCACCGTGAGCGCATCGCCCACGTCAATTAGCGTTGCCCGGGGCAGCTCCGGCAGCTCGACGATCACGACAAACATATCCGGTGGCTTCAATTCGGCGATCAGCTTGTCTGCTTCGGGAGGGGGAAGCGGTGTAACCGTGTCGTTCAGCCCCAGCTCCATTGCGGCGCCGGGCGCCGGGACGTCGACTATGACAGTCAGGGCGAGTCGGTTCACCAGAACGGGAAACCGCACGATCACCATAACGGCCAGCGGCGGCGGGGTGACTCACACGACGACGGTCACTGTCACCATCCACTGAAATGTGTCGATGCTCGCTGCCTTAGGAGTGAGCGATTGGAAGGCCCGGACTTTTGCAGTCTGGGCCTTCTTTTTGAGTGCCGACCGCGCTCGAACCCACAACGCTGAATCGCGAATTGACGGGAGCTAGACCAGCGGCGGTCAAATTGGGTTAGAGATTTGGCGGTATTTCACGTGGTGGCGGAGAGGGTGGGATTCGAACCCACGGTACGGTTTCCCGTACGCTCGCTTTCGAGGCGAGTACTTTCANTATGGCGGAGAGGGTGGGATTCGAACCCACGGTACGGTTTCCCGTACGCTCGCTTTCGAGGCGAGTACTTTCAACCACTCAGTCACCTCTCCGCAGTGGTCGGTGCCTGTAGTTTAGCAAACTTGCGAGTGACGGGGCTACGGCTGTGCCAGCGAAGATTGGCCACAGAGACACGGAGGACACAGAGGAAAGAAAGAAGAGTGAAAGAGTCAAAGTGTGAAAAGGTGAAAAGTGAAAAAGGGAAGAGTGGAGTAGTCAGCGGCGGGCAGCGAAAAATGATTGGAGCAGAGAGGCAGACTCCGCGGCGAGGATGCCCGCGCTTACCTCGACCTGATGGTTGAGCTGGGCATTGGTGAGGATGTCGAAACAAGAGCGGAAGGCGCCGCCCTTGGGATCGTCCGCGGCATAAACGAGACGGGGAATACGCGCCTGGATGATGGCGCCGGCGCACATGGCGCAGGGCTCGAGGGTGACGTAGAGAGTAGTGCTGGCGAGGCGATAGTTGTTGAGAAGGCGCGCGGCTTCGCGGATGACGACGATCTCGGCGTGCGCGGTGGGGTCATTGTCGCGAATGGTGCGATTGCCGGAGCGCGCCAGGACTTCATCCTCGTAAACAAGGAGAGCCCCGATGGGGACCTCTCCCACCTCGGCGGAAGCCTGGGCTTCGGCGAGGGCGAGTCGCATGAAGTGGAGATCGTCAGCCATCACAGAGCATGAGAATAACACGCTGGCAGTAGAGGGAACTGGAGGCGGTTGTATATCCCTCAGGCTAAAGACCTGAGCTACAGCTCGGGGGACAAGATGGAGCGGGACCGCAGTGGTGAGAGTCCTTGACAAGAGTGGCGTTGGGGAAAGAGACTGAAAGCATGAAAGAACTGGTATCACGCATATTGCAGGCGGATTTTCTGAAGGGAATGGCGGTCACGTTCCGGACGCAACTGCCCAGCAATATCTACACGGAGCAGTATCCGCTGGAACGGCCGATGATTGCGGAACGCTACCGGGGGGCGCCGCGCCTGAACAAGAACCCGGAGACCGGCGAGACCCTGTGCATTGGCTGCAACCTGTGCGCCCTGGCGTGCCCGGAGAACCTGATCGTGGTGGGGTGGGAACGCGACGACGCCACACGACGGAAGGTCCTGACGACGTTCACGTATGACACTTCGCGGTGCATGTTTTGTGGGTTGTGTGAAGATGCCTGTCCGACCGATGCATTGGAGCTGACGCAGGACTTTGAGATGGCTTACTACGGCCGCGAAGGGGCCATCTGGGACCGCCACCGGCTGGAAGAGGGCCCCACGCCAACCCGCTACACGCGATAAACGCTCCATGCAAATCCGAAGAGATCCAGTCACACAGAGTTGGGTCGTATCCGGTCAACGCGAGTTTGTCGAAGAGAGCGGAGAACCTTGCCCATTTGACCCGGGAGCCTCGGAAGAAGCGAAAAGTATCCTAACGTGGCCGCCGGAAGGGACTTGGCAGGTGCGGGTGATCCCGCATCCGAACCCTTTGTACCGCGTCGAAAATGACCCGGCACGAGTAGCGGAAGGAATCTACGACAAGATGGGGCCGTTGGGGGCCCACGAAGTAGTCATTGAGACGAGACAGCATGATAAGAAGCTGTCGCAACTCGGCGACGACGAAATTGACAGGGTCCTGTGGGTCTGGGGGTCGCGCATTGCTGATCTGAAAAAAGATGCGCGGTTCAAATACGTCAGCGTGTTCAAGAATCAGGGAGCCCTGGCCGGCGAGGAGTGGATTCACTCTCACTCCGAAATAACGGCTACGATTTTCGTGCCGAGGCGAATCAAGTACGAACTGAATGCCGCGCATGAATGGTACAAAGATCGCGAGCGCTGCGTATTCTGTGACATCGTCCGGCAAGAGGAAAAGCAAGGAAAGAGGATCGTGGACGTCCAGGGAGACTATTACGCCTTGTGTCCCTACGCTTCTCGCGTGCCGTTTGAAATCTGGCTGATGCACCGGCGCCACAACCACCTCTTCGAGCAGCCGCGGCCGGGATCAAACCGGCGCCAGTTGGCGGCGCTGCTGGGGCGCGTGCTGCGGCGGCTGGAGAAAATAGCTCCGGCATACCATCTGGTGGTGCACACCGCGCCCAACACGCGCAACAAAAAGGGTGAACTGTCCGGCTATTGGAAGACTTTGGCGGATGATTACCACTGGCATATCGAGATCATGCCTATCGTGGAAAAGCGCAGCAAGTCATACAGCATCAAGGAAGTCTATTTCAACGGGGTATTGCCCGAGCAGGCTGCGGAACAACTTCGCGCCATCGATCCGAATTCATGAACAAGCGGCTGAACGTGAAGGGCGAGCAGGGAGGAGCCCTGGCAAACCTGATAGTGCTGCTCTGTCTGGCGGCCTTGTGTGCACTCGTCTACTTTGCGCGGCACCCGTTGATGCGGCTCGCTGCCGAATTCTGGGTTGTGGATGAACCTGCAGCACATGCGGACGCCCTCGTGGTCCTCGGGGACGACAATTTTTATGCCGACCGCGCCACGCATGCCGTGGAATTGTTCCGGCAAGGCGTTGCGCCACTGGTGGTGGCCAGTGGACGGCGGCTGCGGCCCAACGCGGGGATCAGTGAATTAATCGAACACGATTTGGTAGAGCGCGGTGTGCCGAAGGAGAAGGTGCTGCGGTTTGCGCACGACGGCGGCAGCACAGTCGAAGAAGCGATAGCAGTGGCGAAACTCGCGGAGGACCATCGTTGGAAGAGTGTTGTGATTGTGACTTCCAACTATCACGCACGACGCGTTCGATACATTTACGGGAAAATTATGCCGCGTCAGACGTCCGTGAGTGTGGCGAGCGCGCACGACGGAGAATTTGATCCCGAACGTTGGTGGGAGAAGAGAGAGTCCACGAAGCTATTCGCTCACGAAATCCTTGGCATGGTGGAGGCTATTTGGGAACTGCACGGAGAAAACAAGGGCACTACTGGAATGGCGCAATTGTGGATGGAAGTTGTCAGAACAAGGGGTGAGGCGTGAACGCAAACGGCACATGTGCTGTGGAAAAAACAGTGCTTGCCCTTTACAGGCAATAAGTGCTGTAATATGTTGAAAATTCCTAGTCGCTGATCCCTCCAGCCATCTAACTGCGACTTTGGATACTGAACACTACTTGAGGTGTCGCCATGTGGCGCAAGGAAGATGGGAATCCCTCCGAAGCATCATCGAGTTCTATGACTTCCACTACCGCTGGAAAAGCTGGCGTGGCTGTGTCGCCCAAGGCGGCAGCGTGCGTTAGCCAGGGAATCAAGATTAAAGGCGAGTTGACGGGCAGCGAAGATCTGTTCATCGATGGCGCGGTTGATGGCAAGATTACGCTCTCCAATTCCACTCTGACCGTTGGTCCCAACGCAACGGTGAAAGCCGAAATTGCCGCGCGGGAGGTGGTGGTCCGTGGCCGCGCGGAAGGGAAGTTCACGGCGAGCGAGCGCGTGCAAATCTGGCATACGGCTCACGTTCAGGGAGACATAAAGGCAGAACGGATCTCCATTGAAGACGGCGCCGAACTACATGGGAGATTGGAAGCTGGGAAGTCCACGGGAAGTTCCGCGGCCAGTGACAGCTCAGGGCACCATGGGAAGAAGTCCGAGTCCGGTAAGACCAAGGACGTGAAACCCGACGATGATAAGAGCGCTTCGGGCGCGGCTACGGCCGGGGCAGATTAGGCCATGGGATTCCTGAACAAACTTGGCATAGCGATCGGCACACAACTCCCGAGAGAGGGTAATCGGCCCCTTCCTGACGGCCGGAAGGTCCACCCCGGGCATGGCAGAGTGGCCGCGGCAGGGCCACACCGGGAGCCTGAACCGCAGACGATCACGCGGGTCTCGAATGGGTTGAAGGAATTCCTCTGGCATCTGGAAGGATTGGGACGGGGCAGCCTGTTGGATCTAGGGCCTGCTTGGCAGACGACCCTGAGCTTCTTCATCGAGCGGGGCTTTCGAGTGACGTCCGAAGACATACTGCGGGGATGGGCGGAATTCCTGAAGCAGGAGGTGGCGCAGAGCAAGGAAGCGCTTACCGCTGAGGATTACGCAGAACGGACGCCGGAGGCACGAGCGAAGAAGTTCCTGTCTGAGAATCTGCAGTATCCCGCATCCACATTCGATGCGCTTTTGCTATGGGATATCCTGGATTACACCGAGCCGACGCTGGGAAAGCTCATCGTGGGGCATCTCACAGAGATGCTGCGGCCAGGCGGAGTGGTGCTGGCGCTGTTTCACAGCAAGAAACCGGAAGGATTCCAGCGATACCGTGTGATGGACACGAATAGTTTGCAGGTCTTGGGGGCAAAGACGATTGTCCCCGCACAAAAAGTCTTCCAGAACCGGGAAATCCAGGAGTTGTTTGGTAGATACCGCAGCATGAAATCCTATGTTGGGCGGGATCAACTGCGGGAAACACTTTTCCTGAAATAGTTCCTGAAGCAAAAAACCAAGAAATTCACAGTGTAATTGTTTGATAGGAAAAGGGATAGGTATGTCTTCAAGGTGGTCGAAAAAACCTCTTGCGGATGCTGACGTTGAGGCGTACAAGGAAGTTGTGAGCTCCGAGAGCTCCGGAGGGGCTGGATGACTCCACCGGGCTTAGAAGCGCAACAAAGCTGAACACACCGCGCACGCGGTGCGAGTCACGGATGAACGGGCCGGAAGCGGTGCCGCTCATCACGCGACGCAGCAAAAAGTAAAAAATGGGCCCCGACTTTGCCGGGGCCCTTTTTCTGCTTATGGGCGTAATCTGTGGGCCGTGGGCCAGGAGGCACTCAGGCGGCGCGGAGGACATGCTCGGCAGTTCGCGGACCATGGTGCAGGCGGGGCAGACCACGCCCTGCTACGACGCGGACTTTTACCCCTTTGGCGG
>OCOJ01040389.1_pt1 | contig 14956 bp, 13 predicted proteins | sample 1539251 | NCBI WGS metagenome assembly OCOJ01 (sample SAMN01911457, study PRJEB22624) | soil metagenome | biome: Soil | place: Malaysia | collected 2012-04-30 | depth RA_metagenome m | reverse complement strand
GGAGCAATGACCGCCTTCGAATCCTTGGCGGGGATAGCGCTCGTGGGAGCAGGACTGCTGCTGGAAGTGTTCTCCGTCTTCATCAAGCAAACGTCTCCCAAGCCGGCCACGTAGCAGGGAGGAGAACTTGCACCCAGGCTCAGGACCGGAATCCTCACCGGCGGTCCAGGCGGTGGACCTCGTCAAGAGGTACGGGACCGGATCGGACGTAACGTTCGCCCTTCGCGGCGTCAGCTTCGTCATCCCGCGAGGGGAGTTCATGGCCATCATCGGGCCCTCGGGCTCGGGGAAGACGACCCTCCTCAACCTCCTCGGGGCGCTCGACAGGCCCACTTCGGGGAAGGTCTTCATCGACGGCATCGACATATCCAAGCTCCCCAACGCGGAGCTCGCACACGTCAGGAACAGGAGGCTCGGCTTCGTCTTCCAGGACTTCAACATCATCCCCAGGATGTCGGCACTCGAGAACGTCGAACTGCCGCTGCTGATCGAGGGCGTCGCGAAGGAGAGGCGGAGGGAGCGCGTGATGGCGCTCTTGGACAGGTTCGGCCTCGCAATGAAAGCCGAGAGGAACGTGAACAAGCTCAGCGGCGGGGAGCGCCAGCGCGTCGCCGTCGCCAGGGCTCTGGCCAACGACCCCGCGATCATCCTCGCTGACGAGCCCACCGGAAACCTCGACAGCAAGAACACGGAGGTCATGATGGAGTTCATGAAGCAGCTCAACGTCGAGTTCCACAAGACAGTCGTGATAATCACACACAACCCCGACGTAGCCAACAGGGCGGAGAGGATAGTCTCGATCAGGGACGGGGCCATAGAGAGGGAGGAGATGTTGAATTGAGGTCCCTGATCCTCGCGCTGAGCCTCCTCGTCCTCCTGGCGTTCGCCCCCGTGCCTCAGGGCCGCGCGTCGTCCTCCGCCCCATTCACCGTGGTCGGCGCCACGTGGGGAACGGCCGCGAAGGCTGTCGAAGCCGCTCCCGGGGGCGCGAACGTCCCGCTCACTGTCACAGTCGAGTTCCAGGGCAGTCTCGAGGCGCTGTCTGTCACCGGCCTCCTGCATCTGGGCTCCGCCACGACCAACCAGGAGCCTGCCCCAGGCCTCACCGACATCTACGGTAACTCCACTGCGTCGGCGTCGGCCTTCTCGGTCAACCCCGGCGAAACATTCACCCTTTCCTATCTCGTCGACATCGCCAACACCACAAAGGTGGGGTCCTTCTCCATCCCCATGGAGCTCCGCTGGACCGACTCAACGACTGGGAGCGGCGGCTACGACGCCCAGTCAGCATCTGCATCGGTGACGGTGCTCGGAATCCCCGACCTGGTCTACAGGGCCTCGCCGCTCGCCCTCGTCCCCGGACGTGTGAACAACGTCTCCCTGACCGTAAGCAACGTGGGGTCCGGGACCGCTTCCCAGATCTCGATATCTGACACGGCAGCGGGCGTCAGCGTACTGAACCCCGTCTTCTTTGTGTCCTCGCTCTCCCCCGGCCGTTCGAAGTCGATGGCCGTCGGGATCTACGTGCCGGCCTCGCTTTCGGCTTCCTCTGTGACGCTGGCCGTCACGACCGCCTACACCGACTCGTACGGGAACGCCCAGTCTGGGAGCCAGTCCCTGGGGATGTACACTGACCGCGTCCCTGCACCCATACTGAGCTTCGAGGCGCTTACCACCGCCATCGCTGCTGGCCAGTCGAACACCGTCCAGATCTCGCTGACGAATCTCGGCTCTGGAACGGCGTCCAACATCCACGTCCAGATCACATCGTCGGGGCAGTCAAGCGTGCTCAACCAGTTCCCCCTGGTCGCGAGCCTCGGCCCCAACTCCTCGGCCAACGCAGACATCGGAATCTACGCGCCGCAGTCATTGGCCGGATCCCCGTTCACGCTCACCATCGTGTCCTCCTACACGGACGAGTTCGGCAACGCCGGGACGTACACCCAGACTCTCGGCCTCTATGTGGCCAACTCGACCGCCTCCCTGCCGACCACGCTGCTCTCCGTGACCCCGGTCAAGAGCTCCGTCAGAGTGGGGACCGAGTCGACGGTGGCGTTCATGGTGGAGAACGCGGGCTCGACGCCCCTCACGACCCCGGTGCTCTCTCTGGGGGTGTCGTCCCCCCTCGTGGTCACCCAGAACTCCACCTATGCCGTGAAGGGAGGAGTCCTCAGGCCGGGCGAGTCGGTGCTCTACGAGGCAGTCGTCGGGGCGGGCACTGGCTCCACCCCGGGGTTCTACTCGGTCTCGGTGGGAATCAGCTATCTTGACAGCTCCGGCACCCTGAAGAGCGCCGTCTTCTCCTCGGGCCTAGTGCTCTCCGGCGCTGTGGACCTGGTGGTCCAGAGCCCCGCGGTCGCCCAGGGCAACACCACCGTAGTGGTCTCGGGCTCGATCCTGAACGAGGGCTTCACAAGCGCCTACTATGGCAGCGTGACGGGCGCCTTGGCCGCTGGAAGGGCGCCCAGCCCAGCGGACTACGTGGGGGAAGTGGACCCCAACACCCCCATCCCGTTCAGCGTCACAATCAACTACATCCCCCAGGCCACGCCCAACCTGAAGTCCAACGTCACGATCAGCATCACCTACACCGACAGCCTCGGGATATCGGGAAAGTACACGGTCACGGTTCCCGTCACCCTGAAGTCCGCTGCGCAGCTCCAGCAGTCGCAAGGGTCTGGCTCGGCTTCTGCTTCGTCGGGGTCCGACCTTCTGACATACCTTGAGTATGGGGTGGTCGTCGGCCTCGCCGTCATAGCCTGTGTAGGGGCGGTTTACATCCGCAGGAGCAGGAGACACTCGGCCGGCGGCGAGGAAGATGCCGACCGCAAGGCGGACCACGAAGTAATCTGACCTGGCGGTGAATCTCTCCTGCGCCTTGCCGACCTCATCAGGTTCTCGACGAAGGCCCTGACCGAGAGGAAGCTGAAGGCCGCTCTCACCATCATCGGCATAATGATCGGGCCGGCGACGATAGTGTCGCTCGTGGGGGCTACCCAGGGGTACACCAACGCCGCTACGGGGAGGTTCGCTGACCTCGGGGCCACCACCGTGTTCGTCAGCCCCATCGGCCGCGGCTCGACCCTCACCTCCACCGACCTTCCCTCCATCGAAGGCCTCGCCGGGGTCTCCTTCGTGCTCCCCTACGTCGAGATGAACGGTCAGCTCAGCCAGGGCAACAATGCCATCTTCGTCACCATAATCGCGGCGGACCTGACGCAGCTTCAGAAGGTCCTGCCTACGCTCACCCTCGCCCAGGGCACCCTGCCTTCGTCATCCGACCAGGTGAACGCGGTCGTGGGATACTCCGTTGCCAACCCGGGGATACAGGGCGCGAACAACCTCACGGTCGACCAGGTCCTGACCCTCACGAACGTAGGACGGTCTGCGTTCGGCTTCGGGTTCGCTGGGGGGCCCTCGAGCGGGTCGTCGACCCAGCGGTCCTTCGTCGTCTCCGGAATCTACTCGAAGTTCGGCCAGGGCTTCGGGGTCAACCCGGACACATCCATCTTCATTCCGCTGTCTGCCGGCCAGCTGATCTCCCACAGCCAGGACTATTCCGGCGTGATGGTGGTGGCAGCCAGCTCAGCCGCGGTCAGCCAGGTCGTGACAGAGATAACCAATCTTTACGGGCAGAGCGTGAGGGTCACCAGCATCAGCTCCCTCCTTTCATCAATCCAGTCGGTGACTTCAGGAACCACCACCCTCCTTGAGGCTGTGGCCGGGACCTCCGTCTTGGTGGCCTTCATAGGGATCATGACCACCATGCTGACGTCGGTCATCGAGAGGACCAAGGAGATCGGCATCCTCAAGGCCCTCGGGACCACCAGCCGCGGGATACTTCTGACGTTCATAGTCGAAGCCCTCGTGACCGGGCTGGCCGGGGGGCTGCTCGGCGCGGTCCTCGGAGTGGGGCTCTCCTACGTGGTCATCTCCCTGCTCAGCAGGTCCACGCTCGCCTTGGGGGCGGGAGGCGGGGGGTTCGGAGGAGGAGGGGGCACCTTCTTCGTGCGCGCAGGCGCTGTCTCTGCGGCGCCTACGCCGTCGACCACCCTCAGCATCGCTCCTGCCATCTCGCCCGAAGTGTTCGTCGCGGCCGTGCTCATGGCGGTGGCGGTCGGCGCCTTCGGCGGCCTGGTCCCGGCATGGAGGGCGTCGAGGATGAACCCGGTCGAGGCGCTCAGGAGATCCTAACCGTCAGCGGCGGCCGCCCGTCTCTCTCTTGGCCATGCTCTCCTCGAACGCTCCCACATCCCTGTAGTAGGAGGCGGCGAACTCGCCGGCATCGGGGTTGGAGAATGCCTCCGGTACGGGGTTGTCAATCACGGCGACTATCCTGCGGGCGGCGTCGTCAGCGGACTCCACCCGGGCGTTCCCGACCGACCCCCCTGCTCTGACTGACAGCCCAGGGCCGGCGATTTCATGGAACGGCGTGTCCACTATCCCCGGCATGACGACCGAGACGTGGATGCCCGGGTACTTCGCCCTGAGGTCCATCCTGAGGTTGGCGCTCAGCACGTTCACTGCGCTTTTCGAGGCGTTGTAGATGGAGCGGTAGCTAACCAGCGGCACCCTTCCCATGAAGGACGACACGTTGATGATTTGGCCTTCGCCGCGCTGCTTGAAGTGGGGCAGTATCGCCTGCATCCCGTAGATGACGGACATGAGGACCACGTCTATCGTGCTCCTGACCTCCTCGTCTGTCAGGTCCTCGACGTGCTTCGTGATTCCTCTCCCCGCGTTGTTGACCCAGACGTCTACATGGCCGTACTCCTTCAGGGCCGCGTCCCGGAGCCGCTCCACGTCAGCCCTCTTGGTGACGTCGGTCACGACAGTCAGGGCCCTGCCACCTGACTCCGTGGCCACCTTTCTGAGCAGAGCCTCCCGCCTGGCGCCCAGCGCCAGAAGGTCCCCTCGTGACCCCAGCTGTCTGGCTAGGGCCGCCCCTATCCCGCTGCTCGCGCCGGTTATCACTACGACTTTGCCTGCCAATCTGACCCTCGCGGGTGGCAGGAAGACGGCCGGAGATTTGTCTTTCGCCGATCCGGCCGCTGGGCCGTCAGCGCCTTGACTTCAGATAGTCGTCGACGCGCCGCTGCAGGTCGGCGTCCACCTCAGCAACCGGCCTCCCCCCGTCCACTCTTACGATCCCGTACTTCGACTCCATCGCCTTGAACTCCTTGGCTATCCCCCTCTGGTACAGGACGAACGACTGGAAGAGATCGTCCGAAAGGCCCATGTCCGCCCCCGACTCGTAGTAGTCGAGAGACCCGTACTTCTGGAAGACCCGGTGGAAGAGCTCCTCCGGAGGGACGTCCAGGTAGAACACAAGGTCGGGCTTTATCGCGAACCCGAAGAGGTCGTGCGACCACGCACGGGGGATGCCCCTGACGCTGCTCCTCGCCATCAGCGTGTAGATGTAGCGGTCGGCCAGGACGATGTATCCCGCGTGAAGGGCTGGGATTATCTTGTGTTCCAGCTGGTCGGCGAAATCGGCGGCGTAGAAGAGCGCGAGGGTCTTCTTGCCCAGGGGGAGCTTATGCTTGGCCTCTAGGATCCCCGACCCGATGAGCTCGGAGCGCTTCAGCCCCGTCGTGATCACTGCGTGCCCATCCGCCTCGAGCCTGCTGGTGATCAGGTCGATCTGGGTGCTCCGCCCTGACCCGTCCGGCCCCTCGATGACGATCAGGCTCCCCTTCGACTCGACCTTCTTCAGGTACGATATCCCCTCGCCGTAGAACCGGAGGGGGTGCGGGGCAATCTCCTTGACGGTCACGGGGCCCCCCTCCCTCGCTCACCGGCGGCATCCGGCGCCGCTTCTTCCTTGGGGGCTGGGAGCAGCTTCGACACCTGCTTCCTCATCAGCTCCTGCTGCTTCTCTATGTCGAGGGTGCCGTCGATCACTGCCAGCCCGTCCCTCTGGACCATGGTCTCGTACTCCTCCACTATCCTGCTCTGGAAGATCCTGTAGCTCTCGTACTCGTCGTTGCTCAGGTTGAGGTCCATCCCTGCCTCGTAGTACTTCAGCTTGGGCCTCCCCTCCAGTATCCTGTCCATGCCCACCTCGGGGGCCACCCGGAAGTAGAACGCAGCGTCCGGGGCAGCCGCGAAGGAGTAGACCTTGCGGACCCAAGACGAGCTGCACCCTCTCACCACGTCCCTGGCGTACGCGGTGTAGACGTACCGGTCCGCCAGGACGAAGTAGCCGGCCTCGAGGAGGGGGGAGATGTTCCGCTCGTACCGATCTGCGAAGTCCGTGGCGTGAAGCAGGCTGAAGGTCGTGGGCGTGAGGAGGGCCTTCTTCTTTCCCCGGGAGGTGATCTCCTTCACGACATCGGAGGAGTTCCACTCGGTGAAGAAGACGTTCAGTCCCAGGCTGCGGAGCCACTTGTCGAGTAGGTGCAGCTGGGTCGTTTTGCCCGACCCGTCGATTCCCTCGACGACGACCAGCCTCCCCTTGGGGCTCGGGGCGCTGTTTCCGGACCTCTTGGCCATGTCAGCTCTCTGCCCTGGCGAACTCCGCCTGGCGCTCCCTCTCCTTGGCGCTCACCATGATGGCCACGGGCCTCTTGATGGCGGCGGAAAGCCCAAGGGCCGCGTTCTTCGCGAGCCCGAGGGGGAAAGCCCCCTCGCTCTCCATCACGCTTATCCTCAAGCCTCCCGAATAGCTCACCTTCACCTGCGCTCCTGACCTGTCCAGGATTTCCATCAGCCTCAGCGCAGCCGCCATCTTCTTCACGGACTTCAGGTCCTCGCGGGTCACGACGTCGCCGTACCTCCTGATGTGCCAGTTCGCGGTCCTCGGCCTCCGGGCCTTCACCAGAGACATCGCCATGAACATCTGGTCCCCGTGGCGCATCGGAAGGTCCTCGCTCATGAGGATCCCGAACAGCGAGCCAGGGTGCGCTTGGGCGCTGTCCTGCGAGCGGCCCCTGTCGAGCGCGGTGAGGAGGAGGCTCTCCTGACGGGCGTCAATGACGCCGTTTCTCTCGAGGCACTCGGCGAGCTCCCCGCCGCTGGCCGACCGAGGGGCAGAGTCATCCCTCGACATCATCCGTTCCAGCTCCTCCAGCTGCGCAATCCCGAGCGATGACCGCACGCCCCTTTCCAGGAACTCCGCCAGGATTCCGTCCCTCAGGCCGTGCGTGCTCACCGTCATCTCCCTGAAACCGAGCCTCTTCATCAGGAGCCTCACCACAAGCGCGCCAGCCGCTATCGTCCCCGACCTGTTCTCGCCGATGGCGTCGAGCCTGTCGAGCTCGTCGACCCGCATCCTGAAGAACTCCCGGCTCATCTGCTGGGCAAGCTCGTAGTCCAACGCATAGTTGTGGATCTTGTCCAGAGGGTAGTCCGACGCCTCCTGGGCGAACCTTGCCATCGCCCTCACGGTCCCCCCGGTCCCCACAAGGAGGGCTTCACTGTCCAACCCCAGCTCGCGCCGAGACGGAAGGAGCTGGGTTATGCGCTTCCCCATCCTCTCGCGGTTCTTCCGGGAGTACTCGCCGTCCTTCCCCGCGTACATCTCGGTGAGCCTGAGGGCTCCCAGCGGGAGCGAGATGGTCCTCCGTATCCGGAACCTCTCAGCGTAGGTCAGCTGGAGGCTCCCGCCTCCTAGGTCGAAGAACAGGGCCGTCGGCGCGCCCACAGACCGCTCGGCGCCAAGGAACCCGTAGAGGCCCTCCTCATTCCCAGTCAGGACACGCATCTTCAGCCCCGTCTCGTCTTCGACCAGCTTCAGGAACTCCTCCCGGTTCGCCGCGTCCCGGATGGGGCTGGTCCCGACCAGGAGGACGTGCTTGATTGAGTCGAGAGTGGCGGCCTCGCGGCAGAGCCTGATCGCCTCAATCGTCCGGGAGATCGGCTCCTTCCCGAGATACCCCGTCTTGTCCAGCCCGTCGCCGAGCTTCGCCATCACGCCCAGCTGCCCGTAGACCTTGGCGAACCCGCTGGGTTCCACGTTGTACTTCACCATCTTCAGGGAGTTGAACCCGACGTCGATCACCGCGACCTTCATCCTAGCACCGGCCCCCTCCTCGTGCCCATCGGAGCTTCACCAATATATGTCAGCAAGCCCGCCGCGTCATGACAGCTTTCTGATCTGTCTCGGCGTCAGCAGCCAACGCAGCTCCCCGCTGATTCTCGGACTGAAGCCCGTCACGGAGAGCTTGGCCATCCCGCACTTCTTCAGCGAGATTCTGACCCCGGCCCCGCCGGACCCTCCCCTTCCAATCATCTCTCCGATGGCGGTGGTGAGGTACGGCTCGTGGCCGACGCATACCACAGAGGAGCCCGGTTTGACCTTGCCAAGCCTCCTGTAGAGAGCCTCCCTGCTCCCTTCTGGGGCCAGCTCGGGCCATTCCTCGACGTCCCCCTTTCGTCTCAGCGCCCTGCTCACGATCGCCGCCGTGTCCTTCGCGCGCTTCAGCGGACTTGAGGCAATCACGTCGAACTCAAACCCCGCTTCTCTGAGGGCCTCACCCACTTCTCCTGCCTGCTCCCGGCCGACGGCGGTCAGCGGTCTCTCCCTGTCCCTGACAGTGACCGCCATCCTCTTGCCCGCTTCGGCATGCCTCAGGAGAAAGAGGTCCATTCCTGCTTCCCACCGGCCGACCAGTATTTCAGGAGAACCCACGAGAGATATGGTGACCACACGAGTCTATAGGGATGCGCTCTGCCGGTATTGTGGTTCCCTCCCATGGCTACAGGAAGCGGACTCCTTTTGTCCAAGAGGAACCTACGGCGCCCGATGGACGGAGTGAGGGTAGGCCCGAAGGAGTTCCTGAAACGCTATGGTCAGAGGACCGAGGGTCTCCTGAAGCTTGCCCGGAAGCATCCCGAACAGCTGTCGGCAGACGAAGTCCACGACCTGAGGGTCGCGACCAGGCGGGTGCAGGTGCTCTGCAGGCTCCTCCCCAAGGAGGTGCGGAAGACCAGCGGATACGACAGGTTCGTCGCTGCCCTGCGGCAGGTCCTCAAGGCCACTTCGAGAGTCCGCGACCTCGACACGCTCGCGCTGACCCTCAAGGGAGCGAGAGTGGTTCTGCCGCCCGAGAAGGCGCAGGCATTGACACGAGAGAGGGCCGAACGCCTCCGCCGGGCCAGCCCCGCCATCGACGGCATCCTCGGCGTCTCCCCTCCCGTGGTAGCGAAGTCGAAGCTCGATGGGAAGAAGATCTCCAAGAGGCACGGCAAGAGGGCCCGCAGGCACGCAGCCGCGCTGCATGGATTGCTCGCGGAGGTCCTGGCGGACGAGTCACGGGCGGACGAACTTCACGCGCTCCGGAAGGAGGCGAAGAAGCTGAGATACCTGCTGGAGCTCTCCGACGGGCATTCCCCGGACCTGGAACTCCTCGTCAAGTGGCAGGAAGCCCTTGGGGAGATACATGACCTCGACGTTGCCATCGACTACCTGCGGAGGATCCGGCCTGGGCCGCCGGCAGACACGATTGCCCGCTTGAAGAAGGGAAGAAGCTCGAAGTACGAGGAGTTCGTCCGGATGAACGGCTCGGCTCTGACGCGCAACTAGGGGATCGAGACTGTCACGGGAGGGAGGGAACCGACAGTGAAGGTTATGGAACTCGGGACCGTGCACGAGAGCCCAGGGGTGGTGTACAGCCCGTTTCCACTCATCGTGTACGACGACTGAGAGTTCACGTCCCCGGTGTGGGATGCAAGGACCAGGGCGTTCGGCACGCCTCTGCCGAACACGTCCCTGACTCCGAGGGAAATCGAGATGGGGCCGGGGCAGGACGGGCTTCCTGCGCTGACCGAGAGCGTCGCCGTGGGGGCCATGTTGGGATCCGCAGATATGGTCGTAGAGGTGGAGTTCCCAATGAACCCGTTCCCATCGATTACTGAAAGGCCGACCTTGAAGGGGCCGGAAAGGCAGTAGTTGCCCAACTGGGACGGCTTGATCGAAGCCTCCTGGAAGAAGCGCACCAACTCTCCGGTGACCTTCACATTCTGGTAGTACGACGGATTCCCGAAGGCGGCGCCGGTGCATCCGTCCGGGTTCCCATAGGTCGCGTTGTAGTAGGGGATACCTACGAGCCAACTGTACGACATGATCTGGCTGTCGTTGGAACCCTGACTCCGGGTCGCGTCCATGGAGACGAAGTCTCTGTTGAAGTACTGGTAGCTGAGCGTGGCCACCCCGACCTGGGCGATGGCGGTGGGAGGGGAGTAGTTTGTCGTGAAGAAGTTCCCGGTTGCCGCGAGCAACGTTATCGAGAGCGAAGCGTTCCGATAGAATGAAGGTCCCCCGGTGAGATTCAGGAAGACGTTCTCGGTGCCCTTCGCTGGAACCAGCAGTGGCGGCCTCGCGCTCCCGAAGAACTGGGCAGGGCTCGCTATGGTCCCATTCGAATTGGCCAGGTACCACTTTGGAACCCAGTAGTTGCTTACCCTGACCTGGCTCAGCTGCGAGTCTCCGGTGTTGGTGTTCCTGATCGTGAGGGTGACGTTCTTCCACAATGCCGGAGAGGATTTGCTCGCCTTGAACTGGGAGAACACTATCTGCAGGTTCTCATTCTTCACGCTGCTGAGGTACACGCTCCGGCTCTCAGCGTTCGACTGCGCGACGGCTACGAAGGACGCAAGGGCCGCGACTGCCACGATCACCACCACGATGAGAAGGAGGGCCCCCATCACCTCCGAGATGCCCCTGCTGCGCCTAGGGGCGGGGCGAAAGGCGATGATCATTCGTTCGCAAGGTCGCTTTTCCGATTATATTGATTGGCAACCTAAAACCACGTAATGAAGGGATTCTCGTATGGCCAAGACATATTCAGAAGAGACTTTTATCGACGGGGAAGGCCGGGTCCCCCAAGTTGCTGGAGAGTCTGCTAGGCAACGCCCTCGAAGGGTTCACGATCATCCAGGACGACAACGGCCCGGTTGGCTCCATCCTCGCAAAGCAGCTGGGGAGTTACGCCGAGGCCGGGGGAAGGTCCGTCGGCTACTTCAAGCTGGACGAGGCGGGCCCGTCAGGCGGCCACCGATCCTCGCCCAAGCATAAGACCGCCGAGGAGGAACAGCGGGGCCGCTCCAAGGTCGGCACCGAGCTCTACGGCCTCAACCAGGCCTACGTCCTCCTCGACAGCATGGACTACGACCTCGTTATCATCGAGGGCATCTCGACATATCTCTTCGACAAGACCACCAGGGAGGTCGTCAACACGGTACAGAGGCTGGCCAGCCTAGCCAAAGAGAAGAGCTTCATCATCGTGTTCNGAGAGGGCAATCGTCGGCGACCGCGTGGCCTCCTACGTCAAGGCGAACGCAGACACGGTGCTGATCGTGCGCACCGAGGTTGCAGGGGACAGGGTCCTCCGCGCGCTGCAGATACAGAAGATGAAGGGAACCATCCCGTCGGACAAGCTGATCAAGTTCACCCTGGACGCGAACGGGCTCCAGGTCGACACCAGAGAGTTCCTCGGGTAGGAAGCCCGCTCCAGTCTACCCGCCACTCGGCGCCGTCGCCTCGACCTCGACGGCGGTCGTGTTCCCGCCAACTGTGACCCCGACGCTGTAGATCCCGCTGGAGTTCCCCAGGATTATCGTCGCGGAGGCCTGCCCGTTCGCGTCCGTGTTCACGGCCGAGGGGATGACACTACCGCCTCCCTGAGGGCCGCTTATCGTGAACTGGACAAGGACCCCGGTTGCCGGGCTCCCGTCTGACTGGTTCACCCCCACGACCAGAGGGGACGTCATCGGGAGCCCCACGAGCCCCTGCTTCGAATAGGAGACGATCGAGTAAGAGTAGTGTGGCCCGGCGGCGGAAAGTGCGGGGGTCACCAGCGCCGCCCAGGCCACGAACGCAATGAGGACGAGGATCAGGCTGTGCTTCACCCCGTGCTTGATCTTCCCCTCAGAGATCTTGCCGATGACCAGCCCGCCGAGCACGCCGTTCACGATGAGCAGGTAGAACAGGTCGCGCTCTAGCGGGACGCTCCCTATGTCCGCTCCCGCCAGGAGGCTCCCCGTGAACGATGACGAACCCAGCAGCGATATCTGGGAGAGCTCGGGGAGGAACTGCACCACCAAGATGGCGCAGAGCGCGATGAGGACGATCTGGCCCACATAGAGGATCAGCGTGTACTGGCTCAGTCCGGCCTTCTTCTCACGCTCTATGTTGATGAACGTGGCCATGTCCGCCGATGCCCTCTGAATCAGGTTCGAGACCCCCCCTCCGCTGTATGACGCCTGGATGACCAGGTCGACGTACCTGGCAATCAGCGAGCTCTTCAGTGTCACCGCCAGGTTGCGCATCGCCTGCTCGAAGGTGTACCCGATCTGCATCTGCTTCGAGGCCACGCGCACCTGCTTCGTTATCGAGCCCAGGCTTCCCTCCGCGAGGGTGTTTACGGCCTTTATGGGATCGATTCCCCCCCTGACCAGTTCGGACATCTCAAACAGGAAGTCCGCGAAGTCGGTCTCTGCCTTTCTGCGCCCTCTCTCCAACAGCGTCGAGTCGGCAGCGTACGGTGCGAGCCCGACCACCAGGGAGATGACGAGCACGAGGTCGAAGTTGTGCGGGTTCGTCGGGGGCGGGAGGCTCGTGACCGCCTTCGTGGAGGTGGCGTTCCCGAAGAGCCTCTCGAACGCGGCGAGCCTCGCGTCGGTCGCGCTGGAAGACGGGACCGCCTGACTCACGGCCGACAGGTTCGGGACCGGGGCGAAGCCGGTGTAGAGCGCGACGCCCATTATCGCTATGGCGATGAGGGCTGGCACGAGGAGGGTGAAGTAGGACCTCCTGATCTTGTACCTGACCTTGATCTTGAGCTGTAGGCGCTCCCGCCAGCCGAGGGCCATCAGGTCGAGTCTCCCGAGAACTTGAGCTCGAGGAACCCGAGGAAGATCACGTTCACGAACGGGACGACGAAGAACGTGAAGATGAGCATCACGTCCTGCGTGTTGAGGTACGGGAGCACCTTGACGCCGAGTGACCCGATGATGATGATGCCGATGACCCCCATGATCACCGCCACGATCACGCCCCCGACGTAACCCTCGCTGTACGCCGCCAGGCCGTCGATGAACTGCTTGAGCTTGGCCTTCCTCTCGTCGAACAGGTTCTTGGACTCCTGCTCGCAGTAGCTCTTGAGGCTCCCGCCGGACACGATGATGTTGGATATGCCGATCAGGATGTCGTGGAGGTTCTCCGACGGGGTGTTCAGGGCTATGAAGTTGATAGCCGTGATCACGTCCTCCCCCAGGACGTCGAACCTGTAGACTATCTTGCGGAACTCCGTCGACACGGGCCCAAAATCCTTCAGGGCGACGTGCCTGAGGACCTCCACGGGGTTCATCCCGGCGCTGGACAGGGTCGCCATGTAGGCCAGCACGAAAGGCAGGGCGGAGTTGATCTTCACATTCTTGGAGCCGATCTTGTTAGTCGTGACGATTGGGAAGGCGATAAGTGAGATTGCGGCCGCAGAGCCGGTTATTGCAATGGTGAGGACGAGCTGGAGGCTCGTCTGGTAGAAATAGGTGAAGACGACGTATGACCCGACGAGGGAGGCGGCGGTCGCGATGATGCAGGTCAACGCGATGGTCCCCACGAACATCCCCGGCAGCATCTGGAGGTCCGCCTTGTACAGCAGCTCGACCAGGCTCTCCCGCGGCTTCTTGTCGACCCACCTGAAGAAGCGGTAGGCGAACCTCTGGTACGCGCCGGTGATCATTGCTGCGCGTTGCCCCACGAGACTTCATGAGATCCCAGCACGGGCGCGCCGGTGGTCAGCGCGGGAGCTGCGAGGAGCAGCTCCTTGTCGAGATAGTACTGCCTGACCAGGTCAGTCACGGCCCTGTAGTTGGTGATCCCCTGTTCCTTCATCCTCTCCAGGATCAAAGTCCGGTTTTCCACTTCCTTCTGGAGGACCTCGAGCGGAATCCCGGCTGCCTTGCTGAGCTTCTCCAGCTGGAACGAACGCCCGCTGTATTCGAAGTCGTCCCTCACGGGGTTCCACCTGAAGACTGTGTTCGTCACCAGCTCCTTCGTCGCAGGGTCGACGCCTAGAATCTCCACTATCTCCCTCACCCTCCTCACCTTCTCGTCCCCCTTGCGCACCGCCGCGAGGAAGATCACCAGGTCCAAGTTGGCAAGCATGACGCGGGGGACGTTCATCGGCTGGGATTCCACCCTGGCCAGCAGCTCCGGCATCGACGCGGCGTGAATCGTCCCCATGGTGGCGTGCCCCACGGAAATCGCCTGGAACAGCGTGTAGGCCTCTTCACCCCTGACCTCCCCCACGATGATGAACTCGGGCCTCTGCCTCAGGGCGGAGATCAGGAGGTCGAACAGGCTGATGTCCCCCGCGCTCCTGGACGCGGGCCCGATCCCCGATATTCCCGAGATGCCCGACACCGGACCGCCGGACTCGCCGAAGCCGACCCTCGTCACCGCCTGAATCCAGTTGGGGTGCGCCAGGTTGATCTCGGGGGTGTCCTCCACCGAGACAATCTTGCTCTCAGGCTTCACCAGCATGCTGATGGCGTTGAGGAGCGTCGTCTTCCCGGCCGCCGTCCCTCCCGAGATGAGCAGAGACCTTCCGTACTCCACCAGGACCCAGAGGAAGGCGAACATCCTCGCGTTGGACGTCTGCAGGAGCATGATCTCGATTGGGGAGATGGGTTCGCTCCTGAACTTCCTGATGGTGAACGTCGACCCCTTCTTCGTCACTTCCTTCCCCAAGGTCATGTTGATCCTGCTGCCGTCGGGCAGGGCCGCGTCCCTGATCGGCTGCAGGATGGAGATGTGCCTGCCTGACATCTGGGCAAGCCTGAGGATGAAGCTGTTGAGCTCGACCTCCTCGAATACCACGTTGGTCCTAATCGACTCGAAGATGCGGTGGTACACATAGACGGGCGCTGCGGGGCCGTTGCAGCTGATGTCCTCGATCAGCCTGTCGTTGACGAGCGCGTCAATCCTGCCATAGCCGACGTAGTCGCGTTG
>OCOJ01042820.1_pt1 | contig 14959 bp, 14 predicted proteins | sample 1539251 | NCBI WGS metagenome assembly OCOJ01 (sample SAMN01911457, study PRJEB22624) | soil metagenome | biome: Soil | place: Malaysia | collected 2012-04-30 | depth RA_metagenome m | reverse complement strand
CTTGACGTGGGCATTGCCGCCGCGGTCAAGGGTGAGCTCGCCGAGGTTGACGGGGCGTCCCTGAGGCGATACGGCCCAAAGAACGTAGGTGAGGTATTCAAGGCCGAACTTGGTGGCGTCTTCGAGTCCCTGAAATTTCGCTTCGATCTGGAAGTTGGTCTTCTTGCCTTCGACCTTGGCTTCGCCGCTGGCTCGCTGCAGGAGTTCTGTGCCCTGAAAGTTGACCTTGGTCTCGCCGCCTTGCAGGCGATAGTGAACAGCTTTGGTGGTACGCGAGACGGTCGTGACCGGAGCGGACGCGGGCGCCGTTGCGATTGCCGCTGGGGTCGCTGGAAAGACGGGTGCAGGCGCTGGAGCAGCGGGTTGACTCTGCGCGAACGCGAGAGCGCCGGCGCAAAGCAGGGCAGCAAGAGACAGGGTTTTCATGAGAGTTCTCAGTCTGGGGGAGACTTAGTGCTGGCTAATCTTCCTCGTAGGATTTTCTTTGAACCGCTGGGGAATGAAAAGGACAGGAAGGACTAGGGAAGGGATGGTACTTTAGTCACCGGTCCCCAAGATCCGGCAACCAATGCAGGCGCAGAAGACGCTAGGGATGGGCTTGTCTACATTGCAGAATAGGGGCGAGATATAAGGTACCAGGTGCAGGATGGCATGGGAGTAGAGATCCTTCGATTCGTCCTTCCTCTTTTCGCTCGCTCGGACTCTCTCAGGATGACACCAGCGGGCTCCCGCTTCGCTCGTTCTTAGCCTGCCCTGAGCAACCGAGTCGAAGGCGAGGGCGTCGAACGGGCCCGCTAAGCGGTGTCACTTCGCAAAAAAATCGGCGAAGGCGGCAGACTTGCCAAAGTAAATGCGAATCGAACAGCGGGAGCCGACATGGGCGAAGGCTACTTCGAGCGCCTCTGATGGCTGTGGGATCTGCGCGGTCTCCATGGAGGCGCGGGCGATGTCCTGCTTTTCGTCGTAGGCGGCGCCGGGGGTGACGTTCTTATTGATGGCAAGCGTCCAGTGGTCTCTGCCTGGGATCGGATACACCGTGTAGGCGCCGATGGGAATCAGCGACGTTCCCAGATTGAGCGGGGCCTCGGTGAAAAGAGTCATGGGCGTTCCGCCCGGGATAAAGGGCTTGCCGTTGGAGATCTTTTCTTTACTCGTCGGGATGGGAATATAGCGAATGTAAACCTGGCGGCCATCGTCGAGGTTGCAGGTGGTGGTGGATTCCGGCGTAGCTGACTGGGATGAAGTGGCCGCATGTTGTGCGGCAGAAATGGTGGCAAGCAAGAACGGAACGGCCACCACGGAAAACAGTGGCGCTCGGGACATGGGTGGACCCTCCGGNCAAGGAGTTTAGCGCCGGAAGCGGGCAAGGGGAAGGGGATTTGCAAATTGGTTCTTGGGGAGGGAATCAGATGCCGGTCGTCGCTGGTCTTCAGTGACGTTTTCGCGGACGAGGGCGGTTGCTAACGTCAGGGCGGTACTGGTGTGTGCAGTACCGAGCGAGGAAGAGGACCCATGGCGAAAGCAACAAAGCTACGAGTTCTGTATGGCGAAGGAGATGCGGAAGTACTGGCGGCACAGGCGGTTGCGATGGAGAAAGCCGGGCACATTGTGCAACAGGCAGTGGGACGGAAGGTCGTAGAAGAGGCCCTGCGCAAAGGGACGTTCGACCTGGTTGTGCTGGGGCCAACCCTGAGCCGGAATGACCGCCATCATTTGCCCTACATGGTGAAGAAGGCGAACCCGGAAACGAGTGTCCTGGTGATGCATGCCGACGGCAGCCGCCATCCGTATGTCGATGCCTGCACCGACACCGGCGCGAGCATGGAGACGGTCCTGGCCCGTATTGAAGGAATGAAGATTGCCGGCATGATGCCGACGGCAGCGGCGGCAGGAGCCGGAAAGTAAGGCAAGGGTCAGGCCTTGGATCAGTTGCGAGTATGGGGAGGGCGGCGATCTTGGCCGCCTTCCTCATTTCAACGCAGATTTCCCGCCCCAGGTCGAAAGTCCGAGCACCAAGGTGGGAAAGAATCAGGCTCGTTAACGGTGGTAGAAACGGGCCGATTTGCACGGCGGATCGTGGCCTGGGCGGGCAAGTCGAAGGCTAAACTGCGAAGTTCGCAAAGAAAAGGCGGTGGTCCCCACACCGTCAGTAAATTTTTGGGCTCAACTAGCAGACCGGCGGGCAATAAGACTCATCTCCTCGCCCCGAGCTTGCGGTTAATGTCGACCGCGAACTCCGTAAAGAAGTTGAGAAGCGTACCGTAAGCGACCTGGCCGAGCATGGCGCGTCCGCCTTCGGCAAAGGGATTGCGCGGCTTGGGTTTCCAGGCGGTCGAGATCAGTCCTCCGCCGAACGCGCCGCCGTAGAGGGCCCACTGGGGACGCAGCTCGCGCTCGGTGCGGTTGTAGGTCAGAAAATCGCGAATAAAGGCGTGCCGCGTACGCGGCCAGAAGCCGCGGCAGCGGCATTGATCGTATCGCGGTTCATATCCGAGCTTGGCGTTGCCCAGGGCAGCCAGGCTGTTGGCGGCGATGAACTGACCTTCGCGCGAGGCCCAGCGTTCGCCGTATCCTCCCCAGCCGTCGTCCCAGTGCGAAGGCACGCCGCGCGCCTGGTCGAGGCCGGCGTCAAAAATGCGCTTCAGATACGCGCCTGGAGTCAGCCAGGTTTGCTGCAAATAGATTTCTTGGCGCTGTTTCAGTGTCAGCGGAGACAATGTCCGGGTGCGGCTGACGTAGGCGCCCACCAGCCACTGGGTTTCCCAGTCGCGCACTTTGCCCAGCGTCGCTTGCGCTGCTTGTTTTGTGGCTTCTGCGGCACCAATCGTCACCTGCTTTGTCTTGTCCGCGGCAGCTTGCGCGGGATTCGAGCCGGTCGGCTTCTCCTCCGGCTTCTTGTCTCTTTGATCTTTGTCTCGATCCTCGGACTGCGGCGCCATGGCGGGTTCTTGGTCCGTAGATGGTGGACGTTCCTTGCCGCCTTTGCTCTGCTGCTGATCCTGTTGGGGATTCTGCTGATCCTGCGGCCAGGCGAGGGGAAGCGGTACTGCGAACAAGATCAACAAAACAACATAACAGCAGCGACGACTCATGCGGACTCCAGACCGTCACCTTAGCACACGGGGAGTTGACTCTCAGTTCGGAGCGAGTGCAACTGAAGTACACGCGAAGAAGAACCGCGAAAAAGATCAAGGGGGATCGCTAGATCGAATGTTCAGGATGACAACGAAACTGATCCGGTACCGACGGTGGCTGGGGACGGGGACTTGGCAGAGGCGCGGGCGTTCATCTCGGCGCGGGCCGCATCGAGATCAGCCTGCAGGGAATCGAGTACAACCATCGGAGCCTCGGTACCCCAGGCATCGAGTTCTTCTTCCGGCCAGCTTCCATTGAGGCGCGTGGCGCCCGTAATGTCCTCGGGGAACGCTTGGCGGTAGTCACCTTCGCGGATGAGGATATCGCCGATGAGACGCCCGGTGTGCAGGTCGTAAACGCGGCGGCTGGCTTGTCCGTTGCCGTTGGTCAAACAGAGGTAGACTTCGCCTGCGTCGGCGAAGTCGGGGCGGTAGTACCAGGCCTGCGGAGCATCGATCTTGGGGTGATGCCGTCGCGGGCGCGGGGCGGTTGGCTTCTCGGCGACGACTTCGTTGGCGGGATCGAAATAGAGGATGCGCTGGCAGGAGTCGCAGAATACGACCTGCTGGCCGGAACGGACTTCGTTGTAAGTCTGCGGGCGCAGCATGACCTGGCAACCCATGCATTTGTGATCGCGCGCTTCGGAAATCCCAGTGCCGCGGAACTTGGAAACACGCTCGTAGCGGCGCAGCAGGTCGGCATCGATGGCGGCGTGCAGCTGGTCGCGCTTGGCGCGCCAGTCCGCGAGCAGCTTCTCGTCTTCCGCCGTTCGCTGGCGGGCGTCGGCTTTTTCCTTCTCGATTTCGGCCGTCTCGGCCTTCAGTTCCGCCTGTGCGGCCTTGACTTCCTTGTCGCGCGCGTCGGCGTTGACCATGATCTCGAGGACTTTGTCCTCGGTGTCGGCGATCTCTTTCTCGGCGAACTGAATCTCGTGGAGAAGAGCTTTGTACTGATCGTTGGTTTTTACTTCGAGGGACTGGTCGCGATACTTGGAAATCTTGCCCCGCAGATCGGTGATGGCGGTTTCGTATTTGCGGCGGGCGGCGTCGTCGGCCTTGACCGCGGCCTGGGCTTTTTCGAGCTGCGCCTTGGTACCGGCCAGCTTCTGCTCGATGGCAGCGACGCGCTTGGGGAGTTCGGCGATTTCCTCCTGCAGGCGGCGGATTTCCTTGTCCGCTTCTTGCAGCCGCAGCAGGTTTTCTATGTCGGGAAGCATTACGTCTGCCTCGATTTTAGCACGCAGGGACGGGATTCGCGGCTTGCGGCCTTGTGACGTGCCCGTAGGTTTGAATCGCAAACCACAAAGGACGTAAGGCTCCGCCAGGGTGCGCATGGCGGAACTTGCTATATCCTTCGCGGTGAGATTGAGGCAAAGCCCATGCGGGGCAGGCCAGCGCTCCCCGGCGTCGCCGGTGTACACTCGTTCGTTCGCCTGCTGTGGGTCTCGCGATCACTTTCCCCAACGAGGTTGCTACGTGAAGAGGAACATCCCCGCTGCTATTTTTGGCTTGGTTGCTTTCGTCATCCTTTTTCCCGTGTCCGCGGCGATGAGGGCGCAGACCGCGGCGCCCACCAAGCCACTCACCATTGATGCGATATACGCGCCGGGCGGTCTAGGGGGGCGCGGCCCGGAGACGATGGAGTGGAGCCCGGACGGCACCAAGCTTTCGTTCGTGCAGCGTGACGACCAAGGCGAGAACGGCGAATTGTTGTACGTGGACGCAGCCACCGGCGAGAAAAAAGTGCTGGTCAGCGCGGCGAAGCTGTCGTCACTGAATCAGGACGTGAACAAGGTGAAGAACGAGCGCGAGCGGGAGCGCCTGACGCGCTACCAAGTGGCCGCGTACTTGTGGGCCCCCGATTCAAAGCATCTGATTTTCAATTCTCAGGGACAACTCTGGTTCTACGATCTCGGGACCGCGACGGCAGTGCAGTTCACTTCCGCGCCGGATCCGAGCGGAGATCCCAAGTTCTCGCCCGATGGCACCCGCGTGGCCTATGTTCGTAAACACAATCTGTACGTGCGGCCGGTCAGTGGGAAGAACGAAAAGCAGCTCACCAAGGACAAAGACGACAACTTTCTGAACGGCGACATCGACTGGGTCTATGCGGAAGAACTGGCGGTGCGCAGCAATTATTTCTGGTCCCCCGACAGCAAAGAGATCGTGTTCCTGCACATGGACGAAACCAAGGTGCCCACCTATCCCATCACCGACTGGGTGCCAACGCATCCAACGGTGGATCAGCAGAAATATCCGAAGGTCGGGGATCCGAACCCGGTGGTCAAGCTGGGAGTGGTGGACGTCGACAAGGGCAAGGTGCGCTGGCTCTCGCTGATCCGCGACGAAGATACTTACATCCCGCGCTTCGGCTGGCTGGGCGAGGGGTTCATCTGGGCGGAAGTGCTCAACCGTACCCAAGACAAGATGGACTTGTATTTCGTGGACGCGAAATCGGGTCGCTCGCGAATCGTGCTGACCGAGGCCACGCCGGGGGCATGGATCGACTTAGAACATGTGGAGGTACAGTTCCTCAAATCCTCAGCGCGTTTCCTGTGGCCGAGCTGGCGCGACGGGAACATGCATCTTTACCTCTACAGCTTTGAGAAGCAGAACCCGCTGGCGTCGGAGGCCAAACTGGAGCGGCAATTGACGCATGGTGACTTTGAAGTGGTGGGCATCGAGGGCTCGGATGAAGCCGCGGGCGCAGTGTTTTTCGCGGCTAACAAGGATGATCCGCGGCAGGAGCACATTTATTCCGTGCAGTTCGATGGCTCTGGCTTCAAAGAGCTCACGCCGGCCGAGGGAATGCATTTCGCAAACTTCAGTGAGGACGGGAAGCACTACATTCAGACTTCTTTCGGGCCAAACGCCTCGCCACGGATCTCGCTTTGCGGCGCGGGCGGAGGGCGCTGCACTCCAGTATGGGAGGCGCGAAACGAGATTGCGGAATACGGGCTGCACGCGCCGAAATATCTGGAGCTCAAAGCCGACGACGGGACGACGCTGTACGGGCAGTTATTGCTGCCACCGAATCCGCCGGCCAGCGGAAAGATTCCGCTGATCGTGAACATCTACGGCGGACCGGCAGCACAGTTGGTTCAAAAGGGCGTGCCGGATCCGTTCGACGAGATTCTGGCGCGCAAAGGCTTCGCAGTCTTTGCGGTAGACAATCGCGGCACGCCGGGGCGCGATCGCAAGTTCCAGACCGCGATCCGGCACGAGTTCGGCGCGATTGAGTTGAAAGATCAGTTGACCGCACTCGACCAGCTGTATGCACAGTATCCCCAGCTCGACAAAGATCGCACCGGCATCTGGGGCTGGTCGAATGGCGGATCGATGACGCTCTATGCCATGACGCATTGCGACCGCTTCCGCGCGGGAGTGGCCGTGGCTCCGGTGACCGATCAGCGCAATTATGACAGCATTTATACAGAACGCTACATGGGCCTGCTCAAGGACAACGAGGCTGGATATGCAGATTCGGACGCCAGCAAGTCCGCCGACAAGCTGCACGGGGCACTGCTTCTCGTGCACGGCACCGGCGATGACAACGTGCACTTTCAAAACAGTATTCAGATGATCGAAGCGCTGATCAAGGCAGGCAAGCAATTCCGGCTGATGATCTATCCCAACAAGACGCACAGCATCGCCGGGCAGGACGCGCGCGTGCACCTGTTCATGATGATTCTGGATCATTTCGAGCGGGAGCTGAAGAATCAGTAGTCAGTTGCCAGTTAAGACCCTGGGGAAGTTCGGCCTGAACTCGCCTACTTGTGCTTATCGGTCTTCTTGGTCTCCTTTGCTGATTCCTTCGGCGAGATTTCGGTCTTCTTCTCTTCCTTCTTCGCTTCTTTGCCGCTGCTGTCGGAAGCGGGCGCATGCGACTTTTTCGCGTAGTCGGTCACGTACCATCCGGAACCTTTGAACTGCACGGCGGGGGCGGAGAGCAGCTGCTCGACGGGACCTCCGCAGTCAGGACACTTTTTTATCTTCTTGTCGGAAAACTTCTGAATCCGTTCAAAGCGGTGGCCGCACTTTGTGCACTGATATTCGTAAAGTGGCATGAACGCGAGACGGTGTCCGAAGAGATCTTGTTTCTCTGTTGATTCTAGGGGCCGCGAATCGGCGGCGTCAATTCTCGCAGGGGATAGTGTGTCGCGGATGCAGAGATGTACACGCCCCCTCACTCCTGGCGTTGCGAAATCGCGAGTGTTTATGCGGCTCCGCGCGCTCTGGCATGCGTTTCACCCGCGTCAAGTGCGGCTCACGCGAGGTCGGCGAATGTGCGTCGAGAGTGAGGCGCGGGCGGCGCGCGTTGGAGGGTGGCGTGAGTGCGCGAGCCCGGACGCGGGGTTTGAGCGTAAACGCTTGGTTCCGTCAGCCCCGACCAGAGTCTGTGTCAATTTGGGGTGGGCAGCGGTCAGCGGAAACCGCTGAACATGACGACGTCGGTATCGTTGAAGCGGGCGCGGGTGATGGCGATCTTTTTTCCGTCGCGCGACCAGGCCCAGGCGACGATGGAAGAGGGCTCGGCATCGAAGTGAGTCAACTGGACCGGAGTGCTACCGGTCAGCGGCCGCATGAACAGGTGCCGGGCGCTGCCGATCGTGTGCAAATAGGTGAGCGCGCGGCCATCAGGAGTCCATCCCACCTCCGGACCGGCGTCTGATACAGCATCGAGTTCCTGCACTGGAGCGCCACCCTCGAGTCTTTGCACAACGAACCTTGTCTTCGCACTTGGTCCTTGTCCGTCAACCTGCGTGTAAGCCACAAATGAACCATCTGGTGAGACGGACGGAAAACTGGTCATCCTCCCGCGGGCCAGTTCCACCGGCTCACCGCCGTCGGTCGAGAGTCTGCAGATGTGCTCCAACTCTTTGTTGTCGGTCGTCCACTCTCCCAGGTACACCACCCATTTCCCGTCTGGAGTGCAGGAGGAATCCTGTGCGACTTTCGTAAAAGTGAGCTGTTTCAGCTCGCCGGATGCAACATTGAACCGCCAGAGATTCGGCTGGTTGTGCTCGGAGACGATGGCGAGGATCACCACGTCACCCGGGCCACAGCTGCGCGGTAAGTAGGCCAAGGGATGGCTTTCCAGCAGGCGAACCCGAGCGCTGCCGTCGGCCGCAGTCATGTAGCTCTGATCCGCGGAGTCTTCCTGCAGAAGCTTTCCTGAAGCCGTCCACGACAGGCTGTAACCTGTAGCTTGTTCGTGAGAAATCGGCGTCAGCTTCCAGTCAATTTTGTCGTTCAGGACCGAAGGCGAATCCCCAACGTAAATTGTGGCTGAGGGGCGCTGCTGGATGGCGACGAGCGACTTGCCGTCAGCGGTGACGCTGGGCGAGTAGTCTTGGTTCAAGTCGTTGCTGATCTTGAAAGGCAGACCTTCGGGGTAAGGCTGAAACCATATCTGCCGCCGGAAGCCCGTCGACTTCTCGCCTCCTACAAAAAACAATCCCGAGGAATCGGGCAGCCACGCGGCATCGCGGATATCCATGTCGATCGGGATGCTCTTCACCAGCTTTCCCTCCAGCGTGTACACCTGGATCGAAGAAAAGACCTTTTTCCCAAATTGAGCCACAACGATGGCGATGTTGTCGACGGCGACAGCCCAGGCCGAAATGTAGCCCTCTTTTCCCGGAACTCGCAGAATGACGTGCTCGCCGCTTCCGTCAGCATTCGCAATCAAGAGCTGCTGTTCGGCGTTGTCTGAAATGAAGCGAGGGTATGCCATGCGCTTGCCGTCGGGCAAGAACGCTACCCCGCAACACACATCACTGACGATCTGCCGCGATAGCCCGCCCAAGGCGGGCACAGCATAGAGATTCCAGTTGCTCGGGTTTGTGGGATCGGTGTGGGAGTAGTAAAGATAGTTGCCGTCCGGTGTGAAGGTTGCAGCGTTAAAAAATCCCCTTTGCGGCGGGACGACCGTTACTTCACTACCGGTAACGACCTGCTTGACACGCAGGCTGCGCTCGCCTCCCCGGCGCTGATAGGCGATCATCCTGCCATCCGGGGACACGGCGGCAAACCCCTCGACCTGTCCATGATCGGTGAGTTGCCGGATGCTGATGTTGCGCGTGTCGATGACCGGAGTGTTCCGGCTGAGGAGCCTATAGATCCCCAACCCGGCGGCGGCTCCCAGCGCCAGGACCAGCAGAGCAATACCAAACATTGTGCCTTTATGCTGTCGTGTTTCAGCGATCACCCTAACGCCCGCTTGCGCCGACACCTCCAGCCCATCCACCGGGGCAATGAAGCGGTAGCCATGTCGGGGAAGAGTCTCGATAAAGCGCGGGGTGTCTGCCGAATCCCCGAGGGCCTCCCGTAGCCGTTTCACCGCAGCATTGAGACCGTGTTCGAAGTCTACGAAGGTATCAGAGGACCACAGGTGCTGACGCAGTTCTTCCCGCGTGACGACCTGACCGGGACGCTCCAACAACAAGGCGAGGATTTGTAGAGGCTGATCAGCCAACCGAATCTTGATCCCGCCCTTGTGCAGCTCTCCGGAATGAAGATCAAGGTCGAATGGGCCGAAACGAACCGGGTTGGAAATCGTCGGCATCGGCCCCACCCAGAAAATTTCTACAAATTTGGGCCCGACATTGGGATTCTACTCTCATTGCGAGAGTGCTGCATGCATATTCTTGCCTGACAAAAGGAGTCACCCCGTCGCATAACTCCTTCGATTGTAGTGTCTTAGATTGTCATCTCGTTCTTCTCTACATTTCATCTGCCTTGCATTGAGGTAGCAGCGGGCAACGCTCAGAGTGTGGCCGTGCGCGCCAATGAGTGGCGGCGAAAACTAAAGGAGGTTGCCATGAAACCACGTCTAGTTCTTACCGTTGCGTTGCTCTTTGCTTCGATCGCTCTGCTGCCAGTCACTCTCCGGTCTCAGGGCGCAAAGCGCTTCCTGTTTCGGATGAATGTGCCCTTTGACTTTGTGGCGGGGGACACTCACCTCCCGGCGGGAGATTATTCGGTCTTCCGTGTCTCGGGGCCGGATGTGCTGCTCATCGAAAGCGACAACAACCGAGGCTCCGCCATGGTGCTGGTCGACGTATCCCCAGCTGGACTCGGCGAGCATCCAAGCAAACTCGTGTTCCACCGGTATCTGGATCAGTACTTCCTGGCCGAGGTACGGGCCGCATCCGACGGGCTAGTTCGGACAGCCGTTAAGAGTCGCCAAGAAGTGTTGGCTGCCAAGAAGGCGCTGCAGGAGGAGCGAACCCTGGCGGCGAAGTGAGATGGCGAAGCAGGCGATAGGCGACCCAGAAAAGGCGTCCCAAGATTCTTGGGGCGCCTTTTCTGTGGAAGGCCAGGGGGAGTCGTTTCCCGCTCCACGTTCGACAGTTGGCGTAACGTCGCCATTGTACTCATTGACCCCAGCTGGGGTTTTGAGTGCTACCTGTTCTCAACAGGTGTCTTGCTTTAACCGGACCTGGATTCAAGACCCGAGCCTAGCAGCCCCACTCAGCTTCACCCGGCTGGGCAAAATGCTCGCGGGATTCCACGGACTCGAACTCTACATCCGCTGCAGCCGTCATCCGGTTTTTCTCCGGTTGTGTCGATTCCTTCCACGAGCCGCTCTCGCTGCCCTTTGGGCCAAATACTCCCAGCGCACACTGATAGTTTTGGAACCGTTCTGCAACCCGTTGCGGAGCTACTTCTTCAATCCACATACTCGATTCTCCCGTCGCGGAACTTCTTTGTGGTCTCGCTTTCACCCCTATTGGATGCGAAGGCGCACAAATTCCGAATAAAGGTTCCCTAAAATGTTCGTAAAGGCGGGAGCTTGCGTGTCGCGTTTCCCTCGTCGGCTGGGTGGGCGAGCGGTTCTGAGTGAATGCGAGCGCAAGTCGAAGAATCCCTGCCCCAGCCCACACTGCGAGCGGCCAATAGAGAAGGTTCATCTCCGTGACTCAATCAGCGGTTCGTCAGGCAAAGCAGTGCTAGACTTCCGCCATGGCTGCGTCACTGTCGGAAGACAGCGAAAAGAAACTCGAACGAGGAAGTCAGAGACCAGCTCTCTACCTGGTGGCCACGCCAATCGGGAATCTGGAAGACATCACGCTGCGGGCGTTGCGAGTGTTGAAGGAAGTCGACGTGATCGCCTGCGAAGACACGCGGCAAACGCAAAAGCTGCTCAACCACTACGCGATCACGACCCGCACGATTAGCTACCACGAGCACAACGAGATCACACGCGCGGCCGAACTGGTGAAACAGATGCAGGAGGGGGCGAGCGTCGCGCTGGTCACGGACGCAGGCATGCCGGGAATCTCTGATCCGGGATTTCGACTGATTTCGCTGGCCATCCGGCATCAGCTGCCGGTAGTGCCGGTCCCCGGAGCGTCGGCGTTTCTGGCGGCGCTGGTGGCAAGCGGCCTGCCCACGGATTCGTTCCGCTTCGGCGGGTTTCTTCCCGCCAAGCGCGGCGAGCGGCGGCCGGCGCTGGAGGCGATCAAGACCTCTCCGCGGACGCAGGTGTTTTATGAGGCTCCGCACCGGATTGTGGAAACGCTTGCAGATGTGGTCGAGGTTCTGGGAGTGGCCCGGCCCGTGGTGATCGCGCGCGAGGTGACCAAGCTGCACGAGGAATTCCTGCGCGGGCGGGCGAGCGAGGTGTTGCAGACGCTGAAATCGCGTGGCGCAGTGAAGGGCGAGATCACGCTGCTGATCGGGAAGGCGGAAGAGAGCGATCCGGGAACGGCGGCCGGTGTGGGGACGGGCACTCTTGCCCGTCCTTCGATCCGCGAGCGTTTGGCCCAGATCATCGCCGAAGAGAAAATCGACGAGAAGGCTGCGCTGAAGAAAGTGGCGAAAGAGCGAGGAATTTCGAAGAGCGCAGCGTATCGGGAGTGGCAGAGAGGAAAAAAGTAGACACTTCGGCGCAGAAAAACTAGAGCTCCGTCGCCTCTTTTTCTAATCGGGCAGCCTCCTCGCTTTGGCCGAGCGCTGCCTTGAGGTTGGCGTACTCCATAAGAGTGCTCTTGAGCCGAGCCGTGTAGTTGCTTTTCATTTCAGGCAGGTTGGCGATTGCGGCTTTGTAGATGGTAACGGCCTGCGAGTAGTATGCGTCGGACTCGGAAAATCTACCCACGGCAGCATAGGCGCGGGCAAGGCTTGCGTTTTCTGAGGCGAAATCCGCGTCTCGGTCGCTGTGCTCATAGCTCTTTCTGATCTCGACGGCCTTCTCATAAAGCGGTATGGACTCCGTAAACTTGCGCTGACGGAAAAGTGCATGTCCAAGAAACGCTCTGGCGTCACTTCTTTCAAGCGCCCGATTCTCCGGAAGCTGATCTGATAGCGTGAGCGCCTCCCTGCACTTGGCTTCTGCGTCTGTATCCTTCCCTTGCTTCAGTAGGTCGTAACAGCTCTGGAACGTTGGATAGTAATCCTTCAGGGCCTTCTCTTGTGACTCTGAATGCTTGGGGCTGGCGACGGTCCACTCGACCCTGGTGATGACCGGGATCGCTTGCCCATCGTTCAGAAATGGTGTGTATTCCCATTTCCTGACGGCCTCGATGAAAGCCGGCGCCAGCATCGGATGTCCGCTTACGAGGTTGACTGAGCTGACCTTGCCGGTCGAATCGATGATGATGTCCACAACGACGGTGCCGCCGACTCCGGCGGCCTTTGCTAAGGGAGGAACAACAGGCTCGACCTTCTTGGTCAAATTCCGGCTCGCGACACTTGGTTCAAGGCGCGCGGGTTTCTCCTCCGCGACTGAGAAGACCGAAAGGGCGAGCAACAGGCTGAAAGCGACCTTCGACATCGGCGAGAACTATATCAAACTCTGCAACGGAAGGTCGGCCTTCGGTCGACCGGGCAAAGCCCCTTCGACTTGGCTCAAGCCAAGCTTGGGCGGCTGTCCCCACATGAGCACCACTACTTCCCCGCTAACTCCTTCTTCACCACTTCGCTGACTGTTTTGCCGTCCACGCGCATGCCGGCGGCCGCGAAGCGGGCCATGGCATTCTTCATCACTGCGCCCATGTCTTTCATGGTGGGAGATCCCATCTCGGCGATGACGGCCTTCACTCCAGCGACGATCTCAGCCTCGCCCGCGGCTTTCGGCAGATAAGTTTCGATCAGCACGATTTCGGCGGCCTCTTTGTCGGCCATGTCTTTGCGTCCGCCCTTGGTGAACTGCTCGATCGAATCCTTGCGCTGCTTGATCAGCGTGGACAGCACAGCCTGCGATTCCTTGTCGTCGAGCGCAGCCATTTTTTCGATCTCGCGGTTTTTCAGCGCGGTTTTGACCATGCGCAAGGTGGAGAGGCGCTGCTCCTCGCGCGCCTTCATGGCCGCGGTGATGTCCTTTTGGATTTGTTCGATGAGGCTCATGCAGGGATTATAGATGGACGGGCAACGTTCCAAGCCTATTCGGATAGAACCGACAAGGTCTGGACCTAGCAGGGTGTCAGTCGAAATCCCCATCCTCTCGCAAAAAGCGCGAGGAGGCTGGGGCACCCGGCATCGCCCTCTACGCTCCGGTCACGAGTTTGGCCCAGATGAAAGGGAACGCCTTGCGGAATGCCAGAATGAACGATGCGAGCCACACGATTCCCCAGAATCCTGCGAACGCGACTATTCCGCTGCGACTGAAGAAGGTGATGCCGAAGCTGCCTTTCCAATATTCAACCGCGAGCTCCGCCNAAAATGACTGGAAGCGCAATCGTCAGGTAGAAAGCGCAAGTGTAGAGTGTCAGCCTCAGGAAGAACATCGAGCGGCCTCCGAGTTTGTCTGCATTGTAATCGCCGCGAAAGAACCCGGCGAGGGTTGAGAGTCAAAATCCCCACCCTCTCGCCAAAAAACGCGAGAAGGGTGAGGCACCCGGCCGAGTGGTCCTTTGCCGCGCCCCCGTCCGGGACTGCGCGCCTACCGTGTGACACCAATCACGGCAAACCGCGTCTATTTCGCGGAAGATTAGCACCCGATAAGCCTGCTCTGAGCAACCCTTCGTGTAACGAAGGGGTGCCGCAGGGCTCCGCGCTCGCTTTTCCGGTAAACTGAAAACTCATTCTGCTTATAAGGAACGCGATTATGCTACGCAAGAATCGTCTGTTTACCCCCGGGCCGACGCCGCTGCTGCCGGCGGCGCAAATGGCCATGGCATCGTTTACGGCGCACCATCGCACCGCGGATTTTCGCGCGCTCTTTCAGCGCGTGCTCACCGATATGAAAGATTTCATCGGCACGCGCAATGACGTTCTGGTGCTCGCCTGCTCGGGCACGGGCGTTATGGAAGCCGCGGTGTCGAACCTGACATCGCCGGGCGACAAGGTTCTCGTGCTGACGGCGGGAAAGTTCGGCGAACGTTGGACGGGGCTTGCCAAGGCCTTCGGCTGCCACGTGGACGTGCTGAGCGCGCCTTATGGCGAGACGTTTTCGCTGGACGATGTCCGGGCGCGTGTCACGCCCGGCGTCCGCGCCGTGTTCGTGCAGGCGACGGAAAGCTCGACCGGTGCGCGGCACGATGTCCAGGGCATCGCGAAGATTGTGCGTGCACACGGCGATGACACCCTGCTGATCGTCGACGCGATCACCGGGCTGGGGACCACGCATCTGGATGTGGATGGCTGGGGCGTGGACGTCATCATCGGTGGTTCGCAGAAGGCGCTGATGATGCCTCCGGGTCTCGGTTACTGCGCGGTCAGCGACCGGGCGTGGAAACGAATGGAGACGACTACTTCTCCGCGGTACTACTTCGACCTACGCAAGGAGCGCAAGTCGGCGGCCAAGGGAGAGTCGGCGTATACTCCGGCGACTTCGTTGTTTGCGGCGCTGGGCGCGGCGCTTGAGTTCGTCCGCGCCA